>OJMH01002233.1_pt1 | contig 16718 bp, 14 predicted proteins | sample 1597111 | NCBI WGS metagenome assembly OJMH01 (sample SAMEA2452115, study PRJEB22498) | human gut metagenome | reverse complement strand
CCGAAAATTCCCTACTGCTGCCTCCCGTAGGAGTCTGGGCCGTGTCTCAGTCCCAATGTGGCCGTCCGCCCTCTCAGGCCGGCTACGCATCGTTGCCTTGGTGGGCCGTTGCCCCGCCAACCAGCTAATGCGCCATAGGTCCATCCCTGCGCTATCCCCGAAAGGATATTTGGCATGAGCTCCATGCGGTGCTCATGGCTATGCGGTATTAGCAGGAGTTTCCTCCTGTTATCCCCCGCACAGGGGCAGGTTACCTATGTATTACTCACCCGTTCGCCACTCATCTTCCGAAGAAGATTCGTTCGACTTGCATGTATTAGGCACGCCGCCAGCGTTCATCCTGAGCCAGGATCAAACTCTCAAAATTTATATTTTTTTGTTTGTTTCTTTTGTTTCCTGGCCGTCTATATCTGGTTTTTATTTTTACTTAAATTTTATTGACGTTGTTTGTTTATTTTTCTGCTTAGTTTTCAAAGATCAGTTGCTGTCTCGCTCTCTCCTCGCGACAGCCTATTTATAATAACCTATTTGTTATTATCTTGTCAACTACTTTTTTTAACTTTTTTAAATATTTTTTTTAGTTTTTTTCTCTTTCTTTCGCTGACTTTATCTATTTAATCACATTGTTCTTCCTTTGTCTACTGTTTTTTTATCTTTTTTTATTTTTTTGTTTTTTTATTTTCTTTCTTTCCTTCTTCTCGCATTATGCGCGCATACATGCGCGTGCATGCATGTACATTTTATATATTATTAATTACTAAATATATAAAAACTACCCTAACTGAATTTTTAAAAAGTAACCATTTTAAAATGTAATTGCTACATAAACATCTTAAGAAGGTTTACCAAATGAATTCTAGTACATTTTCTTCTATGTTTTAAATTAATTTGTAAATATCATGATGCAAGTTACTGATACTTATCAAAAATGGCAGATTGGTATTGCTCACACTTTATCCATGCATAAAGGTTATACTAATATTTCTAATGATCCTGCTGAAGGTGCTAATAATCTAATTAGCAATATTCTTCAGTCGTTTTTGATTATCATAATTTTTCCCGCTTTAGAAAAAGAGCTTTACTTCTTTTGAAAAATGATTAATTCCATGTTAAAAGGATACGTTTTCACGTACCCCTTTTGTCTTTCTTTGATCCCATAACTTTTAAGAGTTTTTTGGTATTTATTTTTTTAAAAACTCACTTTATTTAAGAGAGTCACAAAAAAAGAGGATGTAAGCACCCAATTTTGCTTTTTAACATCCTCTATTAAGATTATTTTAAAATTATTTAACCCAAGTAACTAATGCTGTAGGTGCATTGTCGCCTTTACGAATACCTGTTTTTAAAACAGAAGTATATCCGCCATTACGTTCTTTATAAGAAGGAGCAATTTCATCAAATAATTTTTTAAGAGCAGTGACATCTCCAGCTTGCTCATTTCTAATGATAGCTGCTGCTAAACGACGAGAATTTAAGTCACCTTTCTTGCCATATGTTACTAATCTATCAGCAAGTTTTGATAATTCTTTAGCAGTTGCTAAAGTAGTTTCAACTTTGCCATATTGAATTAAATCAGTAACTAAATTTCTTAATAATGATTTGTTCTTACTTGCAGTAAAGCCAGTTTTAAAACGTACACCGCCTTTACCATGAACATTTTTACGTCCTGTAGTACCCATTTGGCCTCCTATTATTCATATTCTCTAAAGCCAAGGCCAATTGCTTGTAATTTTTCCTTAACTTCTTTGAGAGACTTTTTACCAAGATTTTTGACTTTCATCATGTCTTCTTCAGTCTTTTGTGTTAATTCCATAACTGTTGCGATTGATGCTCTCTTCAAGCAGTTATAAGAACGTACAGAAAGATCGAGTTCATCGATTGTCATATCTTGATATTTATTCTTAGGTTCTTCAACTTTATCAGCTAATACATCAGTTGATTGAGCAATTTCTGTTAATCCAACAAATAACTCAAAATGAGAAACTAAAATCTTTGCTGCAAGTGAAATAGCTTCTTGAGGAAGCATAGAACCATTTGTGGTAATTTCCATATCTAAACGATCATAAGATGTTTTTTGTCCAACACGAGATGCTTGTACATCATATTGTACTTTCGTAATTGGAGAATAATTAGAATCTGTTGGAATCATACCAATTGGGAAATTTTTGTTTTTATTTCCCTCAGCAGTAACATAACCTCTGCCATTTCTAGCATAGATTGTCATAACTAAATGACCTTCTTCATTTAAATTAGCTAAAACAAGGTCTTCATTTATAACTTTAACACCTGCTGGACATTGAATATCACCAGCTTTAACAACAGCTGGTCCTTTAATATCGACATATAATTTGTGTGTTGCTTCTGAATCTTCATCAATTTTTAAAACTAATTGTTTTAAATTAAGAATGATTTCAGTAACGTCTTCTTTGATACCATCAAGTGAAGAGAACTCATGACGAGCTCCTTCAACTTCAATAGCAAATACGCTAGCACCTGGAAGAGAAGATAATAATACTCTTCTTAAAGCGTTACCAAGAGTTGTACCAAATCCACGCTCGAGTGGTTCAATTGAGAATTTTCCAACATTTGTTTCTACATCATATGTAGCAATGTTGAATTCTGGTTTTTCAAATTTTTTCATTGATTTTCCTCCCTGGTTCATTTGAATTTTTGAAAATTTATTTTACTTCAAATTCGCCATACTAACCACGTGGGCGTTTTGGTGGACGACAACCATTATGTGGAATAGGTGTCGTATCAGTAATTGTTTGAATTTGTAAACCAGCTGCTTGTAAACTTCTTAAAGCTGATTCACGTCCAGGACCAGGTCCTTTAACATCAACATCAACCGCAGTTAAACCTTGATCAACAGCGACTTTAGCGCATGCTTCAGCTGCTTGTTGAGCGGCGAAAGGTGTAGATTTTTTAGCACCTTTATAACCCATTGCACCAGCAGAAGACCAAGCAATTACATTACCTGTTTCGTTAAAAAAAAATTAAACAACGTAAATTTTTGCATAAAAAAGTCGGTTTATCGTAGATTTTTGTATATGCTTTGATTCTTAAAAAAATACCATTGACATATGAATCCACTAAGAAAAATAAAACCTAAAACATCAATAAAAACATCTTGTAACGAAGGAGTTCTTCCCATAGAATTTTTTTGAAAAATAAATTCAGTAACAAAAGCAAAAGTAAAGCCACTTATATAATTTATAGAAAATAAAATGATGTAATTTTTTTTATTATCAAAAGAGAAATAAAATAATGTTGACACAATTCCTAAAATTAAAAAATAAGAAAAATGACCTATAAATTTTCTTATGAAAGACATTATTTCATCTGTTACAATAAATTCTTTGTTTGTGACAGTAGAAACTACTTCAGATATAATTGTTCCAACACTATTAGAAGTTGAACTCGATTCAGGTCCATTTTTTAAAGATTCATATGAAAACCATACAATTAGCAACAAATATATTAACCCTAAAGTAATTTGATAAAATATTTTTTTCTTTTTCATACACTTATATTATAGTCATTATAATTTATTTTATGTATTTATCAACATAATAACCAAATATATACATTATGTTAAAAATAAAACTTGTTGCTATCATAAAAATCGATGAAGCATTGCCTGTTAAAATATAGAAAATTAAATTTATAACAAACACAATTAACATTGAAGCTGCATACAATCCGACAAATTTAGATAATTTACCATTTTTTCCTAAATATCTTGAAATACCACCTATTCCAGCAAACAAAGAAATTAATGTTGAAATTAAAAAGATAAGTGAATATAGCCATAGTGAGTTGGAAGTAACTAAATCTTTATTGATTATTCGATAAAAATCATATATAGCATAAATTGCAATAAACACAAATGATAAACTTGAAATTAGCAATGATAATTTTCCAATTCTTTTTAAAGTACCTTCGTTTTCCCATTTTCCAAAAACTGTATTTGCTTTTTCTAAAGCAATAGCTTTTTCTTCATTTTTATTAAAAACTGCTATTTGTGATACCTTTCTTCTTATTTTTAAAGCAAATTTTGCTTTTTCTGAATGTTCTAAAAATAATGCTGTTACAGCCTCCCAAATAAATACCCAAGCTGAAATATCAATTATTTCAGTAATTATTTCTTCTTTTATATCGTTACCAAACCATTTTTCATTTTTTCCAACAATCATTATAAATAACAAAATAATACCAATAAAAATAAGAATAGATGAAATAAGTTCTTTTTTTTGACGATATTTTCTTATTGCATATTGGTCTAATTCTAAAGTGTCATTAAAAGATTCAATTATTTCTTTTGGATTATAATCTTCAAAATCTTCAATTTCAAAATTTATATCAGTTTGATAACCATTGGGAATATTTTCAATAATTGAATTTATCTTTTCTAAAGTCTCATGAGAGATACGTGCATATAATTTGTTTCCTATACTATTTTCAAATATTTCACTTGCTTTAGAATATTTCAAAAAAACTATAACTGTTTTTCTTTCTTTATCTAGAGTAAAATACTTTTCTAGTAATTCAATTTGACGTTGGTTTTGTTCAATATTAATTTCATATTTTTTATTCATAAAATCACCCTTTATTTGAAGTAATTATTTCTTTTTAATAAGATTTAATATTCTATCTTTTTCTTCTTTTTTGACATATGCATCAAATGTTGATCCACCAATTGTCGAAGTTGATTCATATTCTGTTATAAAAGCATTTTTGTCAATTGCAGGCATCATTGCTTTTAATAGTTTTGCTTCTTTATATTCTAATGCACATCTAATTATTTTCTTACTTTCTTTAGAATATCCCCCTTCAACATTATATATAGTACATGTTTCCAAAAATTCATTAGAAATTATTGTTTTTACTTCTTCAATTTTTGAGGTCATTATATCCAAAATATAAATTGTACTATATTTACCATATATATTCTTTACAGCAAGTGACCCAGCAAATGCCGATAAAATTCCTATTAAAATTTTTCCATAATCTTTATAAGAAATGAATCCTAAAAATATTGCAATAACATCTATCAACAATGAAGCATTTTCTTGTTTAAAATTACAATATTTAGCTAAGATAATTGAAATTACATCACTACCTCCTGTTGATCCTTTTCCAATTAAGCATAGAGATAATCCTAATCCACTTATAACGCCTCCTGCAAGCCCAAATAATATGAGTTTAGTTAACATATCACCACTTTGATAATAACTGTTTAATCCTATTTTTTCTACAATATCAATTCTTAAAAACAACGAAAAGAAAAAAGAGTATCCAATTGTACCAATCAAAGTTGACATTGCAAATTTCTTTCCTAAAAATATCAATCCTACGACCCATAAAACAATATTTAAAATCCACAAAAAGATATCTGTTAAATTTTGATTAGTAAATGGAAATAAAACATTAGATAAAACCATTGCAATTGAAGTCATTCCACCTTTAATAATATCAAATGGAACTATAAATAATGCATTAGCAAATCCAACAATACAACTACCTAATAATATTAAGCATATGTTTTTTACTTTTTCTTTCATATAAAACCTCTATACAAACTTAATTTTATACAATTATGCTTAAAAAAAATAGAACAAAATATCTAATATTTGTTTATAAAATTAAATAATTTCATCAATATAAAATTTTACACTTAATATTGGCCATTTTATTCGTGAATAATTGCGATCTCTACTTCCAACTTTTCTTCCTGATGGTTGATAAATTAACCCACCAAAATGAATAAACTTATCATCTTCTTTTTTTTCTTTTAAAACCATTCTATAAATATCATTTTTTGTTAATAAATAGCCTTTTTCATTATTTCCATAGTAAAAATAATCAATTATTTGTCTCTCCGTATTATTTCCTTGTATTACAGCACGATCAATAACACGTTTAATTAAATCTTTATTTTTATTAATTTCTTGATTAGCAAAAATAATATATTTTTTATATTTATCAACTATTTCATCTTTTGTAAATGGTAAACCATTATTAGATAATTTATTTGTTATACCAAAGTGATAAAAATAAATTATTTTTATTATTTTTTTATCCAATCCATTTCTTTCAAGAAATTTAAAAAAATCATAATAATATTCTTGATGAATAGAAGGATTAGTACCTGTTTTTATAGAGACATATTTTTTTAGTCCTTTATATGCAATATATATATCTGGTTTTGCATGCTTATCATTAAAAGAAAATGCTCTTAGTAAATCATCATCTTTAATAAACGGAAAAATTATTTTTATTATTATTTTCCAATGTTCACGTAACTGATAATATTTTTTCATATTAATTTCTTCAATAATCGCATATTCATTTTTTATTCCATCATTCATTTGTAAATGATCCTCCTATTAAATTAATTCGCAATTATTTAAAAAAATTTTTAAATTTTTTTATTTTTTATTAATAAATTCTTTAATATAAACCATTTAACTAATTTTTATGTCGTTTTAAATATCATTAAAATCAATTTGAATACTTTATTATAATTTTTATAAATACTTTTGTTAACCGATTGGTTTGTAGATTTCGAGCCCACGCTATTGTGACTATTGGAGAGTGGTTTACTGGTTCAAATCCATAAAAAAAAGCACCATAGTGCTTTTTAATATTCAATTGGTGACCTATACGGGATTTGAACCCATGAATGCATGCGTGAAAGGCATGTGAGTTAAACCACTTCTCCAATAGGCCACAATGGCGCTCAGCATAGGGCTCGAACCTACAACCGATCGGTTAACAGCCGATTGCTCTGCCATTGAGCTAGCTGAGCTTTTTGCTTTTGTTATTCTTCAATAACGCTAAGCAAGTATGAGTTTACAATAATCAAATTGATTTTGCAACATATTTTTTTTATTTTTTTTATTTTTTTATAAAAATGTATTTTGATTAGTCAAAAACAATCATTCATAGAATAAAGCTAATTGATTTAATTATAATTTTGTAATTATATTTCTTTAAATCTAATAATTTTCCAAAATAAAATCACATTTTTTATTGCTTATAATTTAAAATGTGATTTTGTGGTTTTTTATATTATTTATTTAATTTTTGTTCAATTGTGCGATAAACATCGCCTACAGTCTTTAAAGACATCATTTCTTCATCTGAAAATTCAATTGATAATTTTTCTTCTATTTCCATTAAAGATTCAACTAAATCTAAAGAATCGATTCCTAATGATTTAATTTCTGTATTTTCATCAAATTCTTTTCCATCTGTAACTTCAGAAAAAGCATCTTTAATAATTTTTTTTATATCCATATAAAAACTCCTTACAAAACAATTATAAACATAGAGTTTTATTTTATCAAATATATTTTATCTATTTGCTTCTTCAACCATTTGTGACAAATGAATTGCTAATTTTTTTGAAAAAACACCTTTTCTGAATCTAAATTTCCAATTACCGCTTGCTTTGCCTGGCGTATTTATTCTAGAATTTTTGTCAAATCTTAGAATATCTTGTGGCATAAAAATAACAACATCAGCATTAGATCTTATAAGTGAACCGATTAAAGTATCATGAATATCATTTACATTGTTTATTTTTAAATAATCTAACATTGCCGGAATTTCTTCTTGATGTTCTTCTATAAAATGATCTTCAATATCGTTATCATGTGTTCCAATATAAGCAACGCAATTCTTTTCATAATTATGAGGTAAATATGGATTATCTAGTTCTTCATATTTTGTTTCTTCTTGCGTATATTTATAATCAGCAAAAGCGAATTGATAAACTTTTAATCCTGGAAAATTACATTCATTCTTTAGCATCTTAACTTTATCAGTAATAATTCCTAAATCTTCAGCAATTATTTGAATTTTTGAAGTTTCTTTTTTACAAGCGTTGAATAGTTCTATACCTGGTCCTTGAATCCATTGTCCATTAATCGCAGTTTGTTCTCCACTTGGTATTTCCCAATAACTTTCAAATCCTCTAAAATGATCAATTCTTAGTAAATCATATAATTTACTCATTGATTTAAAACGTAATTTCCACCATTTATAATTATTTTTTTTGCAAAACTCGTAATTATAAAGAGGATTTCCCCATAATTGTCCTGTTTCTGAAAAGAAATCTGGTGGTACTCCTGCAACTTTTGTTGGATGTCTTTTTTTATCTAACAAAAATAGATGTGGATTTGCCCAAACATCAGCAGAATCTAATGAGACATAAATAGGCATATCTCCAATAATCTTTATTCCTTTTTTATTCGCATATTTTCTTAATTTTTTATATTGAAAATATGCTTTAAATTGTAACCAAATATAAAACAAATAATCATAATATCGTTCATTTTTTATCTTGTTTATTGCTTTTTTTGAATGTTTACGATATTCAAGTGGCCATTCTTGGAAAGATTTTCCGTTAAAATAGTCTTTAATTACCATAAACATGGCATAATCTTCAAGCCATCTTTTTTGATATTTATAGAACTTATCAATTTTATTTTTTTCTATTTCATATGCACGAGAAAATGCTAATTTTAAAATAGAAAATCTTTCCACATATATTTTTCCATAATCAATTTCATTTGGGTTATGCCCACCTCTAATATTTCTTACTTCTTCTTTTGTTAAATATTTGTCTTTAACAAGATAATCTAAATCTATAAAATATGGATTTAATGCAAATGCAGAAAATGATTGATATGGTGAATCACCATAACTAGTGGGATTCAATGGTAATATTTGCCAATATTTTTGTTTTGAATCTTTTAAAAATCTTACAAATTTTCTTGCTTCTTTACCAAAAGTTCCAATTCCATGTCGTGATGGAAGTTCGCTAATATGAACTAATAAACCTGAGCCTCTTTCCATTTATTGTTTCTCCTATTGACTTTATAATGAAAGAAATAACTTTAATTTTCAAGGCATATTTTTATAAAAGCGTTTCCATCATTTTGATTGAAGCCTAATTTAACATATTTCATATCACCAGTTCTAAATTTTACTGTTGTGGGCGTTAAAAAATAATTTGGATATGTTTCATAATTTTCATCAACAAATTCTTTTTCTTGTGATGAATAACATTTTTGAAGATTTTGAACTATATTTTGTTCTTGCTCAGAAGTTAAATTGTTGATATCAATATCGACAAAACGATAATTATACTCATAAGCAAATTGAAAAAATAAGCTCTCCGCATTTTCGCAAGCAATACATTTATTGCTAGTAAAAATGCAAACTAAGTTTTCTTCGTTTTTTATTTTTTCAGACAATGTTTGGTAAGAAATTTCATTTTTTTTGTAAAAAGTATCGTATTCAGTTATATCAACATTTTTTGGTAAAATTGTTACATCACTTTCAAAAAAAGAAAAATTAATAATTCGATTATCAATTTCTATAATTATTTTTAGAATATTTTCTTCATAAAATGCAATAAAACTAGTTAATTTATCACCAAAATATGATGTATCAAAAAGAGTTAAATATTGATTTTTAAGGATAAATCGATTATTTTCTAATGAAAAATAATTTGCATTGTAATATCTAGCATTAATTATAGAATATAAATTATTTATTAAAGATAAATCAATTTCTTTTTCTTGTACATCATCATTATAAAACACTTGATATCCATCTTTAAAAACATATTTAAAATAAGTAATATTATCTTGAATATAAGATTTATTATCCACAATTATTTCTTGATTATCTTGACTTGTTATATTTACTTTATATTTTTTTGAAGAATATATTTTATTTAAAAAAAGTGGGACTTTATTATAATTCCCACTTTGAACACTTTCATTTTTATCAAATGAACATCCACATAAAATACTTCCAATTATTATTAATGGAAATATTTTTTTCATTTATTTATGCTCCTCAATAAAAGTTTCAATATCTTTAACTTCTTTTATAATATCTTTGCTTAAATTATCAGAACCAGTTTCAGTAACTAAAACATCATCTTCAATTCTTACACCAATGCCTAATTTTCTTATATATAATCCTGGTTCAACAGTAATTACATTTCCTGGTACTAATGGAATAGTTCTATTCATTGGATCGTGGGTATCCAAGCCCAAATGATGTGATATATTATGAAAATAATATTCACTTAACTCATCATTGTTTTCAATTATTTTTGCTTTTAATAAGCCATCTGCTAACAATCTTTTTGCTTCATTTTGTAAATCTAAAATTGTTAATCCAGGTTTAATCATTTCAATTATTTTCTTATTGCAATTTAAAACTATTTCATAAATTTGTTTTTGAAGCGAAGAATATTTTCCTAAATGAGGATATGTTCTAGTAATATCTGCATTATATAAATTTACACTTGCTCCTAAATCCATAAGAATCATATCTTCATATTTAAATTCTTGATTATTTGTTGAATAATGTAATGTTGTTGCATTCATTCCACTTGCCGCAATAGTTGGAAATGAAGTTTTAGCGTTTGCTAAAGAAGCAATCCTTTCTTCAAACAAAGCTTGACATTCTTTTTCAGTTTTTAATTTTGTGATATTAGACATAACCGCTTCAAGTGATTTTTTAGTTATTTCAATAGAATATCTTAAAGCTTTAATTTCATCTTCATCTTTAACTGCCCTTAAAGATAATATTTCATCATGAATATTTTTAAATGTTAAATTTTTATTAAATGATAATAATTCTTCTTGAATTCTTTTTGCTTGATTAACTCCACCTAAAAAAGAAGTCTCTTCAAAATCCAAATAAATAACTTTTTCTTGTTGAGCAATTTCTTTTAAGAAATCTTCATTTTCAAAAGTTTCTACATCATCACACATGGAAACATCTTTTGCTTCATTAACAAAAAGATTATATCCAACCCACCTTGCTAATTTCTCATCATTTGGAAGAATAAATAATTTTTCTTTTTGTTTATTTAAAAATAAGTAGGTATCTTTTTGTTTAATACCAGTTAAATAATAGAAATTTCTATTAACTGCAAATGGATAAGCTTCATCAGCAGAAAAATGGATTTCTCTACCGGAAAACAAAATTATTGTTCCTTCATTAATTTTTTCTAACAACTTTTTTCTTCTTAATTGAAAATTCACTTTAATCACCTTCTCCTAAATTAATTTTCGATATAATTTGATTAGCTAATTCTTCTAAATATAGTCCACTATAATTTTCAATTGCTCCCTTATTTACTAATTCAGTTAAATTTGGATTAATTGGTAAAGATGAAACAACTTTAAGATTATATGGTTTTAACATTTCATCTGTTTTTGATTTACCATACATATAAATCTTTTCTCCACAATTAGGGCATTCTACATAAGCCATATTTTCCACTACACCTAAAATATTAACATTCATCATTTCCGCCATTTTACAAGCTTTAGAAACAATTAAAGAAACTAAATCTTGAGGTGAAGTAACCATAACTATTCCGTTTAAAGGAATACTTTGGAATGTTGTTAACGCGACATCTCCTGTTCCTGGTGGCATATCAATTAAAAGAACATCTAATTCACCCCATAAAACATCTTTATAAAATTGTTGTACTAAAGAAGAAATTAATGAACCTCTCCAAATTATTGGATCATCATCATTTTCAAGCATCATATTAGAAGAGATAATTTTGATTCCAAATTTTTCAGAAATAAAAGGATAAATCAAATTATTTTGACCATATGCTTTTTGTTTAATATTAAATGTTTTAGCAATACTTGGTCCAGTAATATCTGCATCCATTATTCCTACTCTTAATCCTTTTTGAGCAAGAGTAACTGCAAGTAAAGAAGAAATCAATGATTTTCCAACTCCTCCTTTTCCTGAAACAACTCCTATTATTGATTTAATATGAGAATATTCATTCAAATTTAATTTTAAATTTTGCGATGCACACGCCTCTTTACTTCCGCATTCAGAACAATCGCCTGAACATGGTGATGCTTCACCACATGAGGAACAATTTCCATCACAATTATGTTCTTGTTGACAAACATCTTTTTCTGACATATAAGCCTCCTTATTTAACTAGTATATTTTCTTTTCTTAAAAAACTAATTTCTATTTTTCCTTGCATATAATTTTTCAAATCATCTATATCAAGTTTTTCACAAGAAATTGTATACTCAATATTTTCTAGATATTGAACATCTATTACTATAATACTTTTTTTTATCAAATATCTATTTAAAACATCATTTAATTCATAAGAAGTATTTATTTTATAAATTTCCACTTCCTTTTTGGTTAATAAAATAGATTTTTTTATTGTTTGACTAGCACTATCTACATAAGCTCTTGTAAGTCCACCTGCACCTAATTTAATACCTCCAAAATATCTAACAACAATCAAAATAACATTAAATAAATCATTTTTTAACAATGTTTCTAGAATGGGCTTGCCTGCTGTTGAACTAGGTTCACCATCATCATTTGATTTTTGTAATCCATTTACAATATATCCATAGCAATAATGTGTAGCTTTCGGATATTCTTTCTTTATTTCATTAAGAATATTTTTTACATCATCTTTATTGTTTAATGGTTTAATAATACCAATAAATTTTGACTTTTCAATGATAATTTCGTTAGTAAATGTTTGATTAATAGTTTTCATTAAAAGATCCTTTAGATTGCATGAATTGAATTATATACTTTTTCAAAATTACTAATCCAATCATCCTTACATTTACTTTCAAATGTTTTATTATTTAATGACCAGTCCATTTTTGTTCCTAAAGACAACATTAAAGTATCAATTTTAGTGATTTCATCTTTGGTAATTGCTTCGAAAAGTTTTTCAGCAATTTCTGTGTTTCCGTTAATTTTAACTTCAGAAATATTATTGTTTAAGTTTGCTATGGTTTTATTTAAAATTTTATAATTTTCATTATTGATATATTCATTATTTCCCATATAATAAGTCGCATTCTCAAAAGATAATTTCCAATTATTAAAATCAGTTAACGACCAAGTGTAAACATTATTGATATATTCATTAAGTAAACTTGCAAATTCAATTGTATAAATTAATCCATTGCTTTCAAATTCGTTAAATGATAAATAGTTTAATTCCTTATTATATTTTCTCCAATTATAAGAAATTGTACTTTCTAAACTATTAATTTTATTTTCTAAGAAAGATGAAAGTAATTCACTAGCTAAATAGCCTCTTTGATTATTGCTATATGTTAATTCAATGATATTTTCTTCATTATTTTGCTTTTTTAAATCAAATGATTTTAAATCTTGCCCTTTTAAGTTTTTTATTTCATTGACTAAATTATCAAGTTTTGTTGCTTCATTATCCCAAGAAAAATCAATTTTGTTAATTAATTTATCTAAAGTAATACGTCGATAATAATCATCTAATGTAAAGTTTAAATTAACCTCAACTATAGAAATCGATAAATCAATACTAGAATTTGTTTTTAATATATATTCATTTATATTGGCCTTTTTAAAAATTCCATATATGATATCCGCTTTATTTTGGCCAAGGTTTTCTAGTTTTCCAACATTTGGAAGTATTTTTGTAAATATACCTTTATTAACTTTATCATTACTTTCATTAATAAGAGAATCTAACTTACCTCCATTAGTTAATATATATATATTGACCAAATGAACAATATCATTTGACCATTTTTCAACTTGATCAATAAATTGAGTATTATTTTTTTCTATATAGTGAGCATCAATTGGATTATCTTTAATTATTGCATAATCTAAAATTCCTGCTGTTTCATATACATTATTTACGGCATTTGCAACAGCATCGTGACAAAGATAAGAAACATTTAATCCATTTAATAATGTTTTTATACTGTCAGAAGACAAATCATTTATTTGATCAATATTATCAAATGCAATTGGATTTCCACTTTTATCAGTAATATTGTTAGATGTAGCAATTTCTAAAAGCGAACACAATTTTTCGATTTCACCTTTACTATTTTCTTTATTATCCCAATGTAAATTTTCATTTTCATTTGAAATATATTTAATTTTATTAATAACATTATCATCTTGAGAAAGTGAACTATTTTTATCTAAAATCATTTTAGATAAAGTTGTTTTATCCATTATAAATTTAACAGTATCTTCAAAAATAGTTGTTGAACTAATATATTCTATTTCATTTTTAGTAAGTATTTTTGAAGCATAAATAGAATTTAAGGTTTCTTTGATATTATTTATTTTATTAGAAAATTCATTCAATCCATTACCATTTATATCTGCTAAACCTTCACTATTTGTAAATACATCAACTAAAACATTTAATTCAGTTTTCCTTTTTGTTATTTCTTGTTCTCTATCAAATCCTGATTTTTTATAATCTAATTCATTAGAGAATATCGAAATATACGCCTTATTTAAATCTAATGAGTTAATACTATTTTTTAAATCACCAATTTTTGATTTTAATAATGGTTCAATTAAACTTCTATATGCATAAATTTCATTTAAAGCATTCAATGTAGTTTTGATTTCATTTGGTTTTTCTTCAATTTTACCTAAATTAATTTGATTATTTTCATCAATAAAATTATTTTGTAAAGAAGAAATTAAATTACATAATTTTTCAATTTCGGAATTCCAACCAACATTGAAAGTTTCTGTATCTAAAGAATGCTCTTGCTTAACTTTTGTTTTAATAACATCACCTTTAATATACTCATTAAAAGCTTTTTCAGTTATATTTGTATAAATAAAACTACCAAAATTATCAATTCCATTATTGTTTATTGATTCTTCATTATTATTTTGTACAACTTTTAAAGCATGTAAATCAGTTAAAATATTTTTTAAAGTATCAACATTTAATGATTTAATTTCAATATCAAAAGTGATTTTATTTCCATTTAATGATTTTAAATCCATTAATAACTGTCCTAAATTATTAGCTTCTTCATTCCATTCACTTATTCTAGTATCTTCTTTTTTTCCTACTTTAGTAAAATCAATTATTAATCCTGTACCATCAAATGATGATGATAATTGTGAATTTAATAATTTTCCAAGTCCATTTTTATAGTTTAAATACTTTGATTTTGCAAAAGATTTAATCATATCACTTACATTTGTTGGTTCGAGGTTTTCAAGCATATTTCCTGAAGCGTCATTAAATAGTGAAGAAATTTTACTTGCATTTTTAATTGCATCAATAAAATTATCAATTTCTAATTTTAGCCATTCATTATTCGTTTCTGTATTGCTAATACTTTTTACAGCTTGTAAAGCATATTCTTCTGGAGTTTGTTCAGAAGCCATTTTTTCTGATAAAGTTGATTCAACTAATATGTATTTCATCAATTCTTGGAAGAATGTATGATCTTCTAAAGTTGAACTATTATTTTCTTTAATATCGTTAAACAATTTTGATTTTGCCATACTAACTAATAAACGATTTAAATCATCAGTTGTTCCATCTTGAGAAATACTTTCAATAGAAAAATCAATATTTCCATCATTATCTTTAATTTGATCAATAAAATTATTAAAAGAAGTATATACATCTGCGATATTAGCTATTTCTTTTTGACGAATAGAAATTTCATCAGCACGATACTTATTTTTTTGATCAAAAGAATATGTCATTTGCTTTTCAAATACATTCCTATTTAAATATTTAAAATCTAATCCATTAATATTTAATTTTTCAACATTGTCTTCAATTAATGTAGGAACCATTTTAGAAAATAAACTACGATAAATATAAATATTATTTATACGTTCAAGTAATCCTTGTAAAACTTCTTTTTCGTTAATTGATTTTTCTAGAGATAGTTCTTTATTTTCAAAAAAAGCAAGATCATTATTGGTGTCTTTTGTTGTAACAATATATTCAATTAAAGCACATATATCATCAATAACACTATTTCCTTCTATATAATTTTCATTATTCCAAGAAACATAACTATTTTCATTAAATAAAATTGTTTGTTCTTTAAAATTATGATCTTCTTTAATGCTAGCTACATCATTTTCTTTTACATATGAAGAAAAAACATTTTCTGTTAAATTATAAACAAGATCACCAAACTTATTTTCATAAGTACCATCTGCAATTTTTTCACGAATACATTGTAAATTATAAATTGATTTTAATAGTGATTTTAAATCATTAACACTATTATCATACTTTGTTAAATTATAAATATTAATATTTGAAGTATTTAATGAAAAACCATTATTATCTAATGATTTTAAAGAAATTAATGCTTTGGACAAATTATCAGCTTCATTAGACCAATCACTGACATTTTCAAAATCAACACTTATTCCCATTGATTGCATTTGTTCTTTTAAATATTTATTCAAAATATTACCTAATGAATGACTAACAATTTGTGAAGAAGTAAAATTATTTATTAAAACTTTAACTTCGTTTCCATCTATATTTTGAATAGATATTTCTTTTCCATCATTAACATCTTGTATTAATTTTGAAACTGATTCTAATTCACTAATTGAGCCTAAAGCATCTGTAATAGAAGTTATTTCATTTTTCCAACCTTTTTTTCTAATATTTAATAAAGTACTATCATCTAATTGTTTAAAACCATTTGATATTAATTCATCAGAAGAAAATAGAGTCTGTAATAATTTTTCAAAATTATTTAATCCCTCATTATCTGGATTTGGATTAACAATCTTGCAATCATACACTCCAATTAAAACTTCATTAATATTTTCTGATAATTTTTTATTTTCAATGAAACCATTTAATCCATTTG
>OJMH01002232.1_pt1 | contig 16722 bp, 25 predicted proteins | sample 1597111 | NCBI WGS metagenome assembly OJMH01 (sample SAMEA2452115, study PRJEB22498) | human gut metagenome | reverse complement strand
CGACCTTAGGGGCCAGCGTAGCGGGAGAGGCGGACTCTCCACCAACAGCACGCAGATAAACTACACAATGGTTAGATTCACAGTTCAATGCTCCCGAGACGAATTCAGTCTCGACGCTTCGTTTTCTCCATCCACTTACTGATAGTAGCAGGACCAGCAGGAGCAGGAGGAGCCATGACTATTTAGATTGAATGCCTTGGACAATTCTGGTGAAAACAGCGAAAGCAGGAAGAGAACGCCTTGATCGAGAATGGAACGATTTCGCTGGTCCATTTCACTGCATGTGAAATGTACCCCACACACTCCATTTCATTTTTCACTGCTTTTTCTCAACGAGGAATTGAAATGGAAAGCTGAAATGAAGGGAATGCAATGGGTGTTGTGTAAGGAAGTGCATTCCATAAGATTGGTGTTGATGGTTGTAGATGTTTCATTTCATGTTTCATTGTGTCGGAAAGGAAAGAAAGTTCATCTGATATATGAATTTGCTTTGATAGAATCCACTTTCCAGTATACGAACCGATTGACAAACCATTTTTGAAATCATGTCATTCATGCAATCACACAACGATCCCAATCACTCCAATTCAAACAGAGCCTTCTCTTCCCATCGAGGCGACACAAACGGTTTTTCAGTGATTGTGGCGCCTCCCCTTTTCCATTGTGTTTCTCATTATCCAGCTTGACTTCACTCTCCCATGGTAACGAAACTGGATATAGAGACCTATTGCAACCGATATGAAGAACTGCTTGCGATCGTTCGTTCTGTGGAGAGACGCGCGTACTCAGAAGCGGTGAGCGAGAAACTGAGAACACGCATACAGTCAATTTGCAAAGAAATCAAAGAACTGAACGAGGGGAAGAGTTCTTGTCAGCAACTCTCGTAGCTTTTCTATTGACGGTGATTCTCACACGTAGAGAAGAGGAACTGAAGACGTTTGGAATCCTCCCGAGTGAGATGGAGGAGATGAAGACGGCTTCGGAGAAGCACTGCTTGAATTTGAATGCACTGGCCTATTTTGTGACGTGTGCGAAGATGCCGTACTACATGACCAAGATACAGAAGGACTTGAAGCACTCCTTTGTGGACGCCGGTGTTTCGCTGTATTATGGCGAGCGATTCTACTTGTTTTCATCGCTGGCAAAGCTGACAGAGGTTTGAGTTGGAGTGGGATGTAAGTAATAGTTGGAAGTAGAGCTGCGACAGGCAGAGACGCGGGACCCGCAGCTGTATGAGTTGCTTTCACAGTGCGTGAAAACGCTCGAAAACGAACATGTTTCGTCTCTTCTGATGGACGCTGTGCACGTCGACCTCATCACGCTCTCTCAGTGTGCGTTGCAGTTCGTTTTCATCGTCGAAATGGAGCTGTCGACCATTCTGCGATTCCTCTTTTTCCACGCTTCTTTCTCTCCCGTTCATCTTTGTCCACATGCTTACTCACAGATCCCCTCTGCCGAGTTGGTTCGTCTCGTCGAGCTGCTCTCGGAGGCGTTGAACCATTACAAGACGTTGACGCGTTCCCGCAAGGACGAACCGTCGCGGTCGTCGGCGATGTATGCGGTTGCCGCTCAGCTGGACATGACGCAACTCGCCTGCGTGATGCGAGCACCTCTCAGTGGCACTCAGCTGGTGCTGGAACAACTGGTGGGGACGCTGAAGGAGCGGAAGCTAGAGCGGAACGGAACCGTCGTCATGTGGGCGCTTGGTGTCTACGGACTACTGAAACAGACTAACTATCCCTGCCACAAGCTCTTGGGACAGGTCCGGACGATGGGAGAGGTGAACTCTAGGCGTTGCGTCACTGCGTGTTCACCGTGCTCTTCCACGACACTGTGTCGCTTCAGAGCCACGTGGAGGATGTCGTGTACCGACGCATCCTGACCTCGCTGGTGTTTGAGACACTCGTCAAGTATCTCCAAGTCCAGTCCTCGCAATGGCACACACTGAAGACCAAACAGTTCTCGTATTACGAACAGACTCGCTCCCAAACCGTCCCCGAGAAGGAGGATGGACTCGAAACGCTGATGTACCTGCTGCGTTACCTCCTTCAGCACCTCCCTGAAACCGTTCTTGTTCTCACCGGAAGCTCTGTGGACGAGTGTCCTCTTGGCTACTTCTGCTCCATGGTGGCAGACCGTCTGCGAGCGGAACCCTACCTCTTCAATCCCTACTTGAATCTACTGGCAGCCATCGCAGATACGTCGAAGCAGTCTGCCGACGCCGTGTACGAGTTCATCGAAAAGGCTCCCACCGAACATGTCTCGTGGGCATTGATGACGAACGCGCTGAACGAGGGAGAACGACTCCTCCACTCCGACAGTGCGCAGCGGGGACTGCTGGACCCCGATGTTACGGGCTTCATCGCCATCCTCGGTCTCTTCACTTCGGTTCTTCGCCACGGATCCGCGTGTCCCAACATCCGATCCAATCTCCAGGTCGACACGGTGACGTTGTGTCTCCGACTCCTCCATCACCCCGTCCACGTGATGCTCAAGGCGGGCGTCTGCTCTCTCCTCTCCTGTGTTGCCTGTGATGCCGTGTATGCGCAGTCGATTCTGCGTCAGCTGGAACTCGGTCGTATCGTCACTGCAGACTCCGCTTCTGGAATTGCCTACGAGCTGGAAAACGTCGAGTCTCCTTCCCAGGCATATCCGTTGACCGCTTCGTTCTTGCGATTGGTTCTGACCGTGATTCACTCGCTCTCTCCGCGTGTGGTTCTTGCGAGCTCCATCTTCCCCTCCCTCCTCCATTTCGTGCTTCACACGGTGTTTCTGCGTCTGGACCAGCAATCCTATCTCCCTACGCGACCGGGAGAGAAGTGGACGTTGGGTTCGCTCTGCTTTCAGTTCCTGTCGACATTCCTCACGCTCTTCGACCAGTTCGCAAGCAACGTGCTTTCCGACGCCGACCGTCCGCTCCAACAACGTCTCATGGGACTCGTTGTGGATTTGTTGTGTGGAGACGACATACTGCGCAAGGTGCGTTTTCAGGGGCTCCCTCACTCCTAGATTCTCTCCATGACTTCGATCACTCCTTCCCACTCGCTGATCCAGCTCAAGGGGCTTTCCAGTGACGGAATCGCCGATGCCTCCATCCTCGTTGACTTCTCGCTGGTCGACGCGTATACGGCTCAGGTGCGAGTGATTCGAGACGCAACCGTTCTGCTTCGTCAACTCCTGGAAGTGACTCCCGAAGCCATCTCGCGTCTGGGACTGCGTGTCCAGACGTCAGGAACTCCCGCACTCGTGACGTGCTTGGCTTCGCAGCTTCTGGCGGAGGGCGCCACAACCATGGCGCTGCTCTTCCACATCACGAACTCGCTGGAGCCCTCTCTCCAGCTGACCTCACTGCGACTCCTCCGGCAATTGGCGGACCAGCTCAATCCAGAGCTCTTCGTTTCGCTCTTTGAGAGTTATCCGGACGAGTCGCGAGCGATCCGCATTGCGTGCAACGAGCTACTCCGAACGACTCTCTTCCGACAACAACGAGATGGCTCGCTCCCTCTTCTCTCCAACGGAGAAGTGTCTCCCGATGTCTCTGACGAGGAAAAACGCGTGGAGGCCTGTCGTGTTCTCTTGGATCTGTTGGTCGCCCACGGTTCCGTCCAGTTCCCCTCGGTCGTTTCCAGTCTGTTGGCTTTCCCCCAGTCGTTCAGCGCGGCACGGATTCCCAGCTCCGTTTCCTGCATTCTCGCTACGCTCATCACGTTCCTGGACTCGCCCGCCCTCCTCAGTTTCCATGCGGTTCTGGGAGCGAAGGTCGTTCGCTTCTTCTGTCTTCTCTGCAGTCACCGCGACGTGGGTCATCAACACTCTTCTCACTCGTAGCGATCCTTCCTCTGCCAGTTCTGCCCGCTTCTCTTGGAACGCCAGACCTTCTCGCGTCTCCTGTCGGCGCTGCCGTACTTCCAGCAGCTCCTCTCTCACACGCTGCCGATTCTGGAGTTGAATGAAGAGGAGTCGCTCGGTTTGATGGATGTGACGGCACACACGCTCCGGCTTCTCTGTCTCCTCCTCCACTTCCAGAAGCGCTTCGGAATCTCTCCTCAGCTGCTTGGCTCCCAATTGCAGGCGGCACTGGAGTACGATGCGTCGATCGTATCCGTGTTTGGAGTCCAATCGCCGCCCGAGACGGCACCGCTTCTGGATACGTTGAACGCAATCGACCAGGAGTTCCACGACCCCGAGAACATGCCGGCCTACCTGAACGTGTGATTGCGGAAGTTGTTTCACTTTAGGACTGCGCGACAGATTGCTGGGTGCAGCGACAGCTTGGAGACGCGACGTACCAGCAGCTCGACCTCCCTCGTCTCGCGCAGAGCATTCTGAAGAAGGCGCAGGAGAGCGGAGCCACACTGGAGCAAGCTCAAGCCTTCGCGCTGGAAGGAACCGACTGGAGTCGTCACGTACGTCCGGAAACGTGTTGTGACGTAGTGGAACCGCGTCATGGCGCTGGAGGCAACCAAGGCGATGGCATTCTCTGCCGCCTGTCATCTGCTTCATTTGCTTCTGATCGAGAGTCACGAGTCCATTTGCTTGTTGCCTCGCTTCGCCACCTGTCCCACCGATCTGCACGTGGCTGTGATCCAGGCGTTGTTGTCGCTCGCCACCTCCGTCAAGTCCTTCGACCGACCGTATCTCTCGTCCCTCGCAGATCTCCTCCTCGACCTCTTCGTGTTCCTACGGACGCAGACTACGGTGTCCATGGCTGCCTTCACGCAGCAGATGATTCTCACAGAGCTGCTTCAGTCCATCCTCTCTCCCGTTGTACAGCAACGGCATGACGAGCGGAGTTGTCGGTTGCGAGGACAACTCTACCTGCCGCTCCTCTCCTTCCTCACGTCTCCTTTGTTGGCACGCATTAACTCGCAGAATCGCAATCCAACAGAACTCCTTTGACTTGCTCGTCCAACCCCTCCAAACGGCGCTGTCGCTTCTCGTTCCCTCGCTGGCTCAGGACGCTCTTCTGTCCGACCTCCAGAGTCGCGCAACGGCGCTGGCGCTCCTGCACTTGCTTCTCCAGAGCAGTCTTGGAGAGGAGATGATGCGTTTGTTGCTGCGTGAGAAGGAAACGATTCAGGTGAGATTTGCCACTTCCGTTTCATTCCAGGCATTGCTTCAGCTCTTTGCATACGTGGACACGAGTCTGTTAGAAGACACGTCACTGGCACGGCAGCAGTGCGAAGTGTAGGATTCTTGTGTTCTCGTAAGGCAAAGCGTGCTTCGCGTCCTCCAAGTGCTGTTCTCGCTCGCTTCCGATCCAGCGGGAGCGACACTTCTCCTCGACCTGTCGGTGTTTACAGTTCTTTCGCACTGTCCGTTGCTTCTGCTGAACAGTCCTCCGGGCTACGCTGTCTCTCCGTCGAAGCTGTCGTCTCGGCAGAAAGAGGTGGTGCGTCGTGTGGTGCGTTCGATGCTGCTGTTGGTGTTGACGCTGATCCAAACGGTTCGTTCATTCCGAGGACTGCGAACGGAGGTGCTTCAGTTCGTTCGTTCCTCGGTGAATCTGTCGCTCATTCTGCTGGAGGACGTGAAGGAAGAGGATTCGCTGGCGCTGGACACGTTGGGACTGTATGAGGCGGTGCTGGCACTTCTGGCATGTCGACACGAGGATCTGAAGACGGAGCTGAATGGGTTTGAGGAGGTGATCGCTGCGAAGATGGTGAACGATCTGAAACGCGTAGAGGGTGATAAGGGGTTATTGAAAGCGATCAAGGAGGGAAAGAAGGAGGAGATGAAGAGGATCGTTGAGAATAGCGTGGTCTTTTTGGAAGCGTATGGAGAGTCAATTCCTGCCAATCTGTTGAAATAGTTCTTTTATGAGTTGTTTGTGGTTAAGGAAAGGAGTGTATGCTGTGGGTTTCATGATTGTATTGATCAAGAGACTCACTATCTCGCATTCCGTGTATACAGAAAGAGGTAGAATTGACCGAATCCCCAGAAGAAGGGGAGAAGTCTCCTAATCCTGTTGTGACGACGGATGAACATCCGTCATCCTCGGCTTCCATCAATACTCTCTTTCTCCGCTATTAAACCAAGAAGGAGCGTGTTCTCTTGGTATTTGGTTTTCTCTGTAACAATACCTTTCGTCTCTCATTCTAAGTTGCTGTCGCTTCTGGAATCATGTACCCATTGTCCTTTACGTTCTATGGGGAGTTGATGAATGCGCTCATCATGGTTCCGCTGGAGGCATCCGCTGTCGTTCGAGTGATCTCCATGATTATTGTTTTTATTGCGATTTCGGCTATTCTTGCGTTTTTGGAGAGGTATTGCCTTTCTGTGTTTGCTGGTACGATCTCTCCAGGGTACTGATGTGATTACTCAACAGAGATTATGACTAGAGTGTGTGAAAGTGAATCAGCTTCTGATCTTGAACAATGACCGAGTAATGAGATGTCATTTGCTATGCATTGTACTGCTACAATTACTAACTGCAATGAAAGGAGAACGTGATGTCCCCGAGAGTACTAGATCAAATGATGAAGCAAACAACAGAATTCGACTATTGAGACATACCTTCTACTCCATATCTCTTGTCTGATCATCACTGCCCTCATCATTCTGAATGCAACCACTCTTAGCTCTGATATATTCATCAAGGTCACTAGCATCGAAAGATCATGGAAAGAGGGAATGAGTACTTGATGATTGAAGTGAGTGTGTGGATTCGAAGCAGTGATCACCCAATTGAATTCCTTCATATGACAATTTGGGGATATCTACATTTATGAGTATACAAGTCAATACTCTCAATAATCACTGAACCGATACGAGCGAAGTTATCCCCCAATCCCATCATCTCAGTAAGTGAAGGAAGATCTATCAATGAACCAGTTCATTTACTCTCACTTTGCATTGTTAGTGTGTTCTTCCATCGCCTCTGAATCGTCTTTTGGATAGGGGAACTATCCCCTCGAAGAGTTAATTCGTTAAGTTGAATGGACTGTAGTTTTGGTAGATCTGAGTAAGAAGATCAACATCAACACTCACTTTCAAATACGATTGAATGAGTATTTTCAAACACCCTAAAACCAAGCTTCACTGTTTGCAGTTGAGGAAGATCTGTGAATCATGAAAAGTCAATCTGTCAAACCAGTCAATGAAAGCTGTGGGCACATGATAAAGCATGCATCATCAAGTTGAATGGACTGCAGAGATGGGAGATTCTGTAATTCAAATGAAGAGTAATATGTGAATGAATTGCATTTGATCCAAATTGACTTGAGTTTTGGACAATTCACTACTCGGCACTCACCACTCATAGGTTCATTCCAACTCCAATATGGACTCCTACCAAAACAAGAAGCGCTAATTACAACGCTCTCTAATTCACTTAATCCATCCAACTCAAATATGCGAATTCCGTTAAAGCAATCACTTCCGATCTCAATTTGTTTCAGACTCGTATTGTTTGTCAGTTGAAAGAGAGAGTTCACTTTCTCGTGATACATGTGTTCTTGAATAATCAGTTCCGTGGCATTCTGTGATACTATTTCGGACATACTGAAAGGGAAAAAATAGCTGAACCGTTTAATAGTCGTCTCAAGAGAAGCAGCATCAAAGTGTGATAAGTTCATATAATGAATACTTGATGATTGAACCAATTCAATGCATTGGAAGCTATCTTCATAGAAACTAATGCTACTGGTCGTTAACTGAGGGATATCTATGTTAATCATTGTACAAGAGAATACTCTCTAGAATCACATAGCTGATATTTTGGAAGTTGTCTCCTTCTCCAGTAAATGTAGTTAATGAAGGGAGATCTTATTCTTCATTATTCTTCATATCGCATACTCCGCATCTTCAGGGTACTAACTATAGCGTACAGTCCTTTCCCAATCATCATTTGTGTCTGACGATAATTGCCACATAATGCATGAAAACCAAGATGAATGGACTTCAATTTTGGCAAATCTGAGTTATCAAACCATCAATTCAATTACTCTCAAATACAACCGATTGACACTTTAAGAATGACTGTTTTCCGAGTTTAACTGATTCAAGTTGAGGAAGATCTAATCACTCACAAAACAAGAATTCATCCAACTTCTCAATGAGAACATCTGAGAAGGGAGGAAGCATTCCTCATCCATTTGAATTGACTGAAGAGAAGGAAGATTGTTCACTGAAAAAGACACACAGTAACTAAAAGACTTATCACCCAATACAATTGACTGTAGTTTAGGGAGGTCTATGCATACATATCATGCAATACTACGCACCACTTAATGAAAGAGACTGCCCTTTACAAAAGTTACTACCACTCATAGTTAGAGATTGAAGAGAAGGAAGATTACTAACCACAAGTTCAGGGCAACCACGGAATGAACTGACACCAAAACAAATGGTATCCAGGTTTGGACAATTCACTACTCGGAAAATGCCACTGCTTGGTAGAGACTTTTCGTCATTCTCATATGAAATCAAATCCATAAAGGAATCGCTCCCTATTTCAATACTCTCCAAACTATTCAGTCCATTAATATCAAATGAGTGATTATTCACGTAGCATTCATCTTCAATCACAATCTGTTTCAATGCCCTCAACCATGGAGAAAGGCGAAATGATGTCTCCTTACTTACAGGAGTGTTTTGAACATTCAAACATTTGGAATGATTACTGATTATTTCATCATTCGATTTTGGTGAATAAGGCTTATCACTCATCCATAATCCATCATATTCAACCACTCCATTTCGATCATACAACACTCCTTTTCCAAATCGCTTACCATTATAATACAACCCCTCGTACTCAAATCTCTCAGTATCCTTGTAATACTCCTTTCCGTAGCACGTTCTATTATCATTCATCATGAATCCCTCGTACTCCTTCCTCCCCTCTTCATCATACAACACTCCATATCCAAATGGTTTTCCATCCTTCATGCCTCCTTCCCATCTCCTTCCATTTGAATCCAAATCGATACAACCTTCCTCCTTGGTATACTCTATCCACTTACCATTCTTGTATACACGAATCTCATGACTGTTCAAATCAACCTCGATCACCTGTTTCTCATACTCCGATCTTCTCACCTCATAACATCGATTATTCAGTTGGATGACTCCATATTCACATCCCGTTTCCATATCGTAGAGTATCAATGAATCATCCTTGTTTTCGGGTAAGGACGGACTCAAACGAATCCTCTTAGGTACATCGTTACTCTGTTCTTCCGGTCTGTCACGCTTTCTATTGGTCTCTTCATTTCCCTTCAAAGGGATCTCAATTCCGTTATCAACATCTGGAACTACTGGTTTCTTCACTCCACGTTCATACATCCACTCCTGCAATTTGCCGTTATTGCATTCGATGCAATACCCATTCTTTTCATTCAATTCTGGATCATATTCAGCAATGCTCAACAATTCATTAGATTTCACAGACCGTTCTTCATAGTATCCATTCATGTGAATACTCTTTCGTAACACTGAGTATCTCTCACCATCTCGATAGTATCCTATCCAAATCAATATCCCATCACTATACTCCTTAAACAATCCAATCTCTCGTCCATTTACCAAAGTACCCTTCATCTGGATACCTCCTACTCCATCCATTCTGAAAACTTCACCATTCAATTGTCCGTCTCTGTAATTCAATATCAAGAAAGGTATATCGTTCTCGAGAATGACTGCTTTACCCTCTCTTTTTCCATTTACCAATCTTACCCTCATTTCGTATTCGTCATATTCGTCTATATAATGGATAATACAATCCCCATTGAGACCATCGGGTGGTCTTTTAATCTCACCTCTTACAAAGTTGGCAAGGAATCTGTCTTCTTCTCTTTCATTTGGTTTCAATGAATCCATCTGGAGATTATTATGACATGTCTATGGTTTCATCAGTTTTACGTGCATATTGATCGTTGCTTATACTCATACCATGTGGTACTACAGTGATCACAATGCGACCACAGGAATCACAAAACTCATCCCCCTTTCATTTCCAATCCTCTCTCTCACTATCACGATAACTAACTGCAAGCTGAACTCATCTTGAGTGTACTACGCCAATGCGCCACTTGCGCCATGACCTCAATTGCCGCAACCCCAAGATCCGACATATCGCTTCAAGTTGGGTTATTTCCTTGTACTATTCCCAACATATCGAATTGTGCAATGCAGTCATCTCCATCCATTCCTTGTTTTCTTCTCAACTCGGTTTCATCAATAGTAATCAACGCAACACAATGGAATGAAGACACACTCCGAGATGTAATCATTTCTTTCACAAAACTGGAGCAAGTGGCTGATTCGATGTTCAAGAAGATCGAAGAGCAAGTTCAGACTACTTCCTCCCATGTCCACTCTCTCGAAGATGCAAGTTCTCTTGTTCTTTTTCACCCATAGCGAGTGAGTCGAGTTCTTGACTCCCTATCTAAATTGGAAAAGAAGGATACGCGTATCACCTTCTATTCGGCACCCCAATATCCCGATCTGGAATCCTCCAACGTCCATCTGTCGCCTCTCTCCACTGAACAATCCTGTGATGTGGATTCAATTTCAATTACCCAGGGAGTATTTCCATTTCATTCGCTTCACATTCAGTCCCTTCACTCTCATTCCCTTCCCTCCTCTTCAGGACAGGAAAACCTTGCGGCATTTCAGTCGCTCCAGTCCATCGATCCTCCTGCTCCCCTTTCCTCTGCCCCCTTCCTCCACCCCTCTCAAGCCTTCGATTTCTGCTCCCTCACAAGCACGGACGTATACGACTCCTATTTGGGTCGCTGTTCAGCCTACAGCTATTCCTCCCCAGACTACTTCCAAAGCGAAGAGGTGGTCGACTTGCCTCCGTCCCCCTGTCGCATCAGTGACGACGAGACTGACACGGACACGTCATCCCTTCCTCGATCCTCTTCCTCAACGCTCCGTCGCGTGTCGTTGATTCTCGAAGACGCGATGCCTCGTTGTCTCGTGGGATTCGTTTCACGCAGAGGGCCGTTTGTCGCTTCTCCACGCGTCGACGACTCTGTCGCCACCAGTGGGAAAGGCGAAGGCGCCTCCTCCGCTGCCTCGTTCGGCGATTCCCTCAAAGCAGCCGCCGGCAGTCTCTCCTTATGTTCCGAACGTCTCGGAGAAAGCGAAGGCTCCGGCTCCTAAGTCGAAGTCTGTAGCGGCTCCGAAGCCTCCAGTGTCGTTGTTGGCGGAGATTCGAGCATCTGGCGTATGATAGTGAGAATGATAATATCATAGGGTCGCGTGACACAGGAGAATGGTTCTCAGTCGGTGAGAAAGCCGTTAAAACCAGCGAAAGAATCGTCACCGTCAAAACCAACCCCTCGTGCTCCTGCCTCCTTATTGGCGGAGATTCGAGCGTCTGGCGTAGGAGAGTAATAGTGATGTCATCCTAGGGCCGCGTGACACAGGGAACGGAGCCTCGAACGCAGCAGCCGATTCCGCAGCCGTCACAACGAGTGGAGCCTCGAACACAACAGTCCACTCCTCAACCTCGAATGAGTTCCAATCTCCTCGCAGAGATCAACGGTGCCGATGTAAGAATTCGAGAACAGTGTAAGGATCAGGTGCGGAGCATTCTTCGACAGAGGAGAGAACAACAGGGAACCAGCGAACCCAAACCTATTGTGAAAGAAGAGCCGCCAAAGGTCGCTCAGGAGCCGGTGAAGGAAGAGCCGGTGAAGGAGCCTCCGAAAACGCCGGAGCCCGATCTGTTACAGAGACGAAAGCTGCTGTTTGTCGAGTCGTCTTCCTCCTCCGACAGTTCCGATTGGAGCATGAGTGATTGGTGTGTTTGTTGTGAACAAAGAGACAACTGTTTCTGTTTCCTATTCTTTACAGACATCTTCTCCGATTCCTTCTTCACGAGTGTCTTTTCATCCTCTTTCTTCACAGTCACTTTCTCCATCTCTCTCTTCACACACAATTCACTCAGTGCCGCCACCTGCTTCTGGAGCATCTCTACCTGTTTCTTTAACCGACTCTCCTCCTCCTGCGTTTCTCGCAGCCACTTCGCCGCCTTCCCGATCAGCTTCCCCACGATATACACGCAAACACACACCGTCAACACCACAACGCCCGTCTGCGCCAACGTCGCCTCCTCCTTCGTCGCCCTCACATTCTTCTGCAGCGAGCTCACGATTCCTCGCAGCTCCTCCGTCCTCCGTTTCTCTGTCTCCACCATCATCTCCAGTCGCTGAAGCGTCGTCTCCAGATTCGTCACCGACTCTCGCACTCGTCGGATCTTCTCGCGCGTGCGGTTGTGGAGAAGCGCCACCGAAAACGCCAGTTCCTCCTGTTCCGTCGCACAATGCGTGTCTGCGGTCTCATCGTCTCCTCTCACCTACACAACTCATATAAGGGCTGGAACTCCGGCGACACCGCCAGCGGCACTGTCTCTGCTCGTCGCTGCTCCTGCTTCACCTCCGCCTTCTCCTCCTGGACAGCCGCGTTGATGATTCGCACTACGTCGTCACACTCTCCCAGCTCTACTCGTCGCAGGCGTCTCCGTTTTCAGCTCCGACGTCTACGTATAGACAAACAAACAGACGAACCATCATCGTATTCATCATATCGCTACCGTAGACGTGGAACTCGCTCATCGTGCAGATGGTCTCATCGCGGTGCCAACTCACCCACTCCACGCGCACATATCTATCTCGCACTCCTCTCGCTCACTCACTTCGTCCACGTCGCCACGTCCACTGGAAACACCTGGAGCTCGCTGCTATCGGATGCCTTGAAATAGCCAAGGAAACCCCACGACTGCGTCGGGTAGACGGTGCTGCCGTAGACGACAAAGCCACGGATGGAGGAAGCAAATCGTTCGTAGTTGGCAACAGCGATGGCGTCAACGACGATCTGCATGAGAGAAGGAGAGAACAGAGACCATTTCCGATAAACTGAACTCGAACCACTTGTTGCGAGTGCATTCGGAGAGACTGTATTTGTACTTGTTGCTCGTAAGGACGGAGCCGGGACTGTTCATTCCCTTCGACTTTGACAGACTCACGGCGCCTGTTTTCTCCGAGGCGAAGTTGATTCGGCTATTTAAGGACTTGGGCTTCACCACAATGGGAGTGATCGGACGAATGCCCTCAAACGGGTTGTCTTCGTAGTCGATTTCCGGGATGCGAATTTCTTCATCCTCCGAGTCGAGAGGAGGAATCACGGTCGTTTCCATATCACTTTCGGAAGGTGTGAATAGCATGATGTGACAGGGAACTGTTGAATTTGAGCAGGATGACATGGGATTCTTTGGATCCACGTCACACATCGAAAAGCAGCTGTTCTTCTTATCGCTCCAATCGCATGTATTTGGAGTTGACAGATGCTTTGTTGTAGTAGAATCCAGCACAGAACGATTCTGATCATGAACAGACGGGGATGAAGTTTTCGCTTCATCATCCACATTCTCTGTTGTGTGAGACGGATTCCAGTGCGAGTAATAACTGGAAAAACGAGGATGAAGACAATGAGAAAAGAAGTACGAGTCTGTAACTATGTGATCACTATTCACAATCAGTTCCTTACATAGAGGCAGGTCTTTACCGCCTTCGGGAATGAAGTCCTGGCGCAACTGACAGCAACACATTTGAAAAAGCAGGAAAATGACCACCCATATCTGATTCATTATTCAAACCAAATGATAAGGAGAAAGGTGGTGAGAATGAGGAGGCGTGCGGATATTCCTGCATTCCCGTTCGCATCGGCTCAATCAGTTATGGATAGCAACGCAATCTTGGACTCTGCAGAATGGACTTTGAGCAGTACCTCACCTCTCTACCCAAATACGACTTCGCACTGACGTACGGGTCGGGAGTGTTCCGCCAGAAGGGTTATTCTGAAAAGGACAAGAAGAATGCAATGCTCGACGTGATCATTGGTGTGAAGGATCCGGAGGCGTGGCACAAGGAGAATCTCCGCAAGAATCCCAAGCACTACTCTAGTATTCGTTATTTGGGCGTACATTCGATTGTGAAGGTTGAGGTAGGAAGTAGGTGTTGTGAATTCCTCTCAGGAGTGTGGTCTGGGTCATGTCTACTACAATCGTCACGTAGGATTAGTGGAATGCTCCTAATGCGTAGGAGATGGGTTCGAAGGAGTTTCGGCGTCCGGTGAAGTACGGAGTGATCAGTCTATCGTCGTTGAACCGCGACCTTCGGACGTGGGACTCGTTGTATGTGGCAGGTCGTCTCCAGAAGCCTGTTTGAGTGTTTTCTGTTAGATGACAAAAAGGTGCGTCTGTTGAAGGCGGACGAAGCGACGATTGCCTTGATGAACCGAAATCTGCAGAGTGCCGTTCTCGCCGTTCTTCCTCTTCTTCCCTTCACCTTCACCGACAGACAGCTCTTTCTCGTTTGAGTGGTTTGGAGGAATGAGAAACAGGCAATCACTGGATTGAGTTACAGCGGTGACATTCGCACATGGTTTGCCGAGAATCCGCATAAGGTGGAGAACATCGTCGCTGGAAACTACGATTTCTTCAGACAGTTGTATAAGCCGATTATCGCCCAGTGTCCCTTCATTCACTTGGAAGAAGACAAAGCAGACTCGGAAGCCGTGTACAAACAGGTAGAAGTGGCTTGTAAGGTTGATGGTAGGATGTATCGATCGAATCGCTTGCTCATATCACATCATGCCTGCCATCCTCCCTTCACACGTCGATTCGTCAACAACTGGAGTTTCCAAAGCATGTGGTCAATGTGGAAGGCGTTTCGAAGGCAACTCTCTACGATGTGTATTATCGCCGTTTGTCGTCGCTGTTTGACCCGATGAGACGAAACGAGAACGTTGTAGAAGCAAAGGAGAGAGTGGCGAAGGGAATCCAACTTGGTTTGCGGAGTATCGTATTCCGGAGCAGTATCGACCAGGCGCTCCGTGGTAATGTATCGTTTGGTGTTCTGAACAGTCTGACATATGTTGGGAAGAAGATCATGAAGTTTGTGAAGTGAGAAGGGTATCGGTTTGCGCACAGTCCTTTTACGTTGTTGCGAACTGTTTGTTCTATCTAGTCCAATCATTTTTCATTTCTGTAAGTGGATGGGCGGTTGTGTTTCTTCCCCGCGTGAGTCAATTCAGATGAGAATAACATACAGAAACAATTCAAATACCTCCCCGTTCGTTTTCCGAGTAGGTGTCGTTGTCACCGATTCACAGTACAGCAGTGTGAATACGGATATCGAGTTTTCTCCAACTCCGCGAACAAAAGAGAGTACAACTGCAGAGGAGATTGTTCCCGGATTGCGCGTAGCATAGGATTGGTATGTTCAGTATAGAATGGAGAAGATATGGGTTCTCCTAGAAGGGAAGCCGATGGGATGGTAGATCAGTCTACAGCTCCACAAAATAGTTCCCCAAATCTTGATGTGGTGGATAAGAAGGGAAAGGAGCCCTCAGATTTGGGTTCACCCAGTAGTACCGATTCCAAGAGTCCAACGGGTTTGTCATCTAACTCATTCCTAATGTTTAGATGTTGGTAGTAATGTGTGTCCCCACCCAGCCATGTCGGTATCGTGTAGTGTGACGGAACAAGATTCGGGTTTTTTCCCTTCCATTCAGGAGAACATGTTCACGGAGGATATGGAGGAGTTTAAGCGGAAGGTGGGAGTTTCTTTATCATGTTCATCTAGTTGACAGTGTGTGAGTCGAGCAGTTGTTCAGACCGTGATAAGGTGATCCAAATCGTCTCGTTATCGAAGAGCGTTTGTGATGACTTGTTCAATGCGTATCTTGTTGAGAGTGGGTTTTCGTGATGTGGCTGATGAAAGATGACTGGAGCCAGCTGTTCCTAAACATGTGGAATGATTATTCCGCGCACAAGGAGGCAATGGACAAGTTCATGGCGGAATCGATCGCTCGATTCTGCTCAGAATGCATCGTCGTCATCGATAAGTCGCTGAAATTCGGAATCTTGCAACTGAACTGCTCACATCCCCTGTCGATGATGTCGTGTTTGGAAGATCGTGTTGTTTTCATTCTTGTATTCGTGTTTCTCTCAGATAATCACAGGACCACCTTTCCTCCATCTCCTTCACCACAGAGTCCTATCGCAGTATCGAACTGATCGTTTTTACTGTTTCGTTTTTTCACTTTAGTTGTCTTCGATTCGCGGATTCCACGAAGAGCATCCCGACGTGACTTCTCTTTCCGAAATCGCTTCGTATTCGGGTTCCGAGCTGCAACCGAATCCCGTGACCGACCTTTCTCCCGAAGAAGAGAAGGAAGCCTGGCACCACTGGCGCCAGTTTAAGTTCTTCGTAGTTGTGTTTGTTAGTCGTTGACGAAGAGTCTCGCGTTGATTCGTCTCACGGGCGAGGAGGATGTTCACGACATCGCCACGGGAGAGGACGCGGAGTCGGAAATATCCCTCTTTTCCAATCGAGAGTTCGTTCACACACGTGAAGGCCTATCAACCTCGCTCGATGACCTTCAACGCTTCTCTGGGAAGTGAGTGTTTGGCGAAGCCACAAACGTAGTCACGGAGACCTCACGCCAGAAAATGGAGGAAATCCGTCTCCGTACGGCGTGGGAGGAGTCGGTGGAGACGCTGCAGCGCGAGGGGGAGTGGTTTTCGGCGGTTCGTAGCGGGACGCAGAAGGACATTCTAACGATGCGTCAGTTGTTGTCGGAGGATCCGAACAGTTTCTACGCGCCGGAGGATCCTCGCAAGCTGATCAATGCAGGTGAGAGAGAGGGGTGGCGGTGAGAGGAAGTGGACGAGGAGAATCGCACGGCGTTATATCTTGCCTGTTT
>OJMH01002225.1_pt1 | contig 16787 bp, 16 predicted proteins | sample 1597111 | NCBI WGS metagenome assembly OJMH01 (sample SAMEA2452115, study PRJEB22498) | human gut metagenome | reverse complement strand
GCACCGGCCGCGGCTGCGGAGGCGCCGAAGGCCGCTCCGGCCGAGACGATCGACTCTCCGCTGGTCGGCACCTTCTACCGTGCGCCCTCCCCGGAAGCGCAGCCCTACGCGAAGATCGGCGACAGGGTTTCCGCCGACACGGTGGTCGGCATTATCGAAGCGATGAAGGTCCTGAACGAGATCAAGGCCGAGAAGAGCGGCGTCATCAAGGAAATCCTCGTCGAGAACGGCCAGCCGGTCGAGTACGGGGAAGCGCTGTTCGTAATCGAATAAAAGGTGACGGAAAACGACTATGTTCAATAAGATTCTGATAGCCAACCGCGGCGAAATCGCGCTGCGCATCATCCGGGCCTGCCGGGAACTCGGCATCCGGACGGTCGCGGTCTATTCGCAGGCGGATGCCGACAGCCTTCCGGTGCGGATGGCCGACGAAGCGGTCTGCATCGGCCCGGCCGCTTCGAGCCAGAGTTATCTGCTGATCGACCGGATTCTGTCGGTCGCCGCGATCTGCGACGTCGATGCGATTCACCCCGGCTACGGCTTTCTTTCTGAGAACGCCTATTTCGCCGAGGCGTGCCGCAAGCACGGCATCACCTTCATCGGGCCGACGCCCGAGGCGATGCGCGCGCTCGGCGACAAGGCGGTCGCCCGCGACACGATGAAGAAGGCCGGGGTCCCGACCACGCCGGGCAGCGACGGCATTCTGCTTTCGGAGCAGGAGGCGCTCAAAATGGCCCACCAGCTCAAATATCCGGTCATCATCAAGGCCGTGGCGGGCGGCGGCGGGCGCGGTATGCGCATTGCGCGCAACGACGCGAGTCTGGTCCAGGGATATCACGCCGCGCGTTCGGAGGCCGAGAGCGCTTTTGCGAACGGCGCGCTCTACATGGAGAAATACCTCGAAAATCCGCGCCATATCGAAATTCAGATTCTCGCCGACAATTACGGCAATGTGATCCATCTCGGCGAGCGCGACTGCAGCGTGCAGCGGCGCAACCAGAAGCTGATCGAGGAAGCGCCGTCGCCGGCGCTGTCGCCGCGGCTCCGCGAGCGGATCGGCGCGGCGGCGGTCAAGGCGGCCAAGGCGGCCGGCTACACGAGCGCCGGAACGATCGAGTTTCTCTACACCGAGGACGGCAATTTCTATTTCATGGAGATGAATACGCGCATTCAGGTCGAGCACCCGGTAACCGAGGCGGTGACCCGCCTTGACCTGATCAAAGAGCAGATCCGGATCGCCGCTGGCGAACGGCTGAGCGTCCGCCAGAAGGATGTCCAGTTCCAGGGGCATGCGATCGAGTGCCGGATCAATGCGGAGGACCCGTTCAACAACTTCACGCCGAGCCCGGGGCGTCTCGAGCTGTTCATTCCGGCCGGCGGCCCGAATGTGCGGGTCGATTCGCATGCGTATTCGGGGTATCGGATTCCGACCTATTACGACAGCATGATCGGCAAGCTGATCGTCTGGGGAAGGACGCGCGAGGACGCGCTTTCGACCATGCGCCGCGCGCTTGACGAAATGACGATCGAGGGCGTCAAGACCACGATCCCGTTCCAGAAGCAGATCGTTTCCCACAAGAGTTTCAACGAAGGGAAGTACGATACCGGATTTGTCGAACGCTTCATGCAGGAGAGTTCGGCCAAGCACAAGGAGGACGGAAAATGAAGGCAGCAGCGAACAGCAAGAAGGCAGAGGCTCCGCAGGTCGAGAACACGACGGCGGCGCTGGAGGGTTCCGAACTCGGTGAAGTGAAGGTTCATGAGAACGTGATCGCTTCGCTGGTGCGCCGTGCGGCGCTGTCGGTCGAAGGGGTTTCGCGCCTCGCCGGCAGCACGCTGGTGGACAACATCGCGGAAATCGTCGGCAGTCGCCGCATGCAGTCGCGGGCGATTACGATCGAGATGGCGGACAACAACCGTGTTTCGATTGAGATCAAGCTGATCCTGAAAGCCGACTTCAACATTCCCGAAGTTGCGGCGCAGGTGCAGAAGGCTGTGATCGAGCGGGTCGAGAAGGTGACCGGCATGACCGTGACCAAGGTCGGCGTTCTGGTTCAGGACATCGACGAAGTGACGCCGCCGGAAGAGGAGCCGGACGACGAGAATGCGGAGATCGATTCGATCCCGATGAATTGAAGAGCGGGGTGCGCCGGCAAGGCGCACCCCTTGTTGCAGAAGAGGAGGTTTCGGAATGTTTGAGCGGCTTTTCTCCGGTGAATTCTATCAGGAGTTGCTGAGCAGCGACTTCAACTGCGGCTATGTGACCGGCGCCGGCATTGTGCTGGGGCTTCTGGTCCTGCTTCTTATTGTCCGGCTCGTGCTGCGGATTCTGTTCCGCCGCCGCCGGTGCGGTGCGATCGTGGTGCCGAGTCCGAACGGGGATTTGACCATCTCGCGCAACGTTGTGGAGAAGGCGGCCCGGACGGTGCTGGACAAGGTCGGCGAACTTGATATCCGCCGTATCCAGCTTTACCGGAAGGGGAAAAATTATTCGCTTCTGCTCTGCTGCACATTTTTCGACGGGGGGAACGGAGTTCCCGAGATCGCCGACGGAATCCGGGCGGATATTCAGGAGACTTTGCGGAAGCTGTTCGGCATTACGACGCTGAAACGGATTGATTTCCGGGTGGAAGAGCAGGGCGACGCGGCTCCGGCCGCTCCTGAGATCCGGGTCCCGGCCCGGCTGACCGATACCGGAGAGAAGCCCGATGCTGATTCTGGCCTCTAATTCGCCGCGCCGCCGGGAGCTCCTGCTGTCGCTCGGAATCCCGTTCGCGGTGGAAGCCGCCGATATTGAGGAGATCGAATCGCTCGACGATCCGCGCGAGGTGCCGTTGCGCAATGCGGAGCGCAAGGCGGCGGCAGTCGCCGCCCGCCATCCGCACGACCCGGTTCTCGGTGCGGATACGGTCATCGTATTCCGCGATGCGGTCATCGGCAAGCCGCGGGACGAGGCCGACGCATTGCGCATTCTGCTCTCGCTTGCAGGCAAGACGCACGAGGTAGTCACCGGCCTTGCGTTGCTGCGCGGCGCGGACGGTTTCCGGCGAATCTGGCGTGAAACGACTCGCGTCACCTTCAAGCCGTTCGGCCGGGAGACGGCGGAGCGTTATCTGTCGCTTGTCTCCGTGCTCGACAAGGCCGGAGCCTACGCGATTCAGGAATCCGGCGAGTTTCTGGTCGAATCGGTCGACGGTTCCATCGAAAACGTGATCGGCCTGCCGCTCGAACGGCTTCAGGAAGAGCTGATGCGTCTCAACGACTGATCCCACCGTAATAGGTCATGGGGCTCGGAGGGAGAGGCTTCATCTCTGCTTTTTCCCGGAAACGAGGCTGGATTATGCCGTCGGGCCACGAAATCAGAGTTCTGAATCCAAAATCGTGACATCCTCCATTCCGGGTTCTTTTGCACCGGTTTCCAACGTAATTGCTGCACGTGTATGATCATAATAAGTATCATCAGGGAATTCTATTCTGACTATATTATCAGAAAGCAGAGCGAAAACAGGGTAATTCGAAATGCATTCAGAGGCAGTTAACGTTTGACTGGCTGATGTTGTAGCTGCTTCATGTGGTTCACGGTACTCATAACTCAGATCGTTATTAAACGGAATTCCTCCAGTGGTTGTATCGCCATCACCTACACACAATCCCCAATACCCAGAAACATTGATTCCTCCTTCTGATGTGGCAACTGCTATAGGAAGGCGACCTTTATATATCCTCCATTTTGCATTACCATTTTCATCTTCTGTCAAAGCAAATACTAGAGCACAATCTGCTTTTTGGCGAGCAGTGGCATAAAAGTGTTCATCATAAAGCGTGAGTTCTCCAACAAACTCCCAAACTCCTACAAAATTCAGAGTATAAACCAAAGAAGGCATCGTTCCATCTGTTAGCATTGATAATCCAAGAGTTTGCCATCCGGGAATTCCTTCGATTCCAACCAGGCGTGCGCTGGTAATCCATGAGTAATAACCTTTGTACGTGGTGTTGGTATATTTGATTCCCAGCTTGAAATATTCCGGTTCCAGCATCTGTACGGAGTTTTGGGTAATGGCGGTATCGTTGCCATTGGCGGTTGCCAGTTCCGGCGCGGCAGAAAGGCATACCGGCGAAAATGCAATAGCGGCAAGCACTCCTGCAAAGAAATTCGTCCACATTCCCGAACCTGTCATTCTGCGCTGTTCCATTATTTATGCTCCTTTTTTTAGCCACCGGAACTTTTCCGGTGATACCGAAGTGGTCAGGTGAAGGCGTCTGGAAAGCAATTTGAAAGAATTCAATTTATATGACGGAAAAAACGGAGTTCCGGGGGAAACGGAACTCCGCAGTATGAAAACGGGGATTGATCTTCGTGAAAGAAGGGAAGGCCCCGGACCTTTTTTCGTCGGTCAGTTCGGCAGCGAGCCGGTGATTCCCTGCTGGTAGGGTTCGTGCGCGTTGAAGGCGCTGTTGTTCGGGCCGTTGTTCGAGCCGTTGATCCAGTAGGAGCGGGCGATTCCGGCGGCGTGGCCGTCCGCGAAGAGCGCGCCGTTCGTCCTGCCGTGGGCGCCGAGACGGGTTGCCGGCGAAAAGCTGCTGTTCGCCGCGTCGTTCGCTTTCGGGCGGAAATAGAGCTGCATGCTGATGTTGCCCTTCTCCGTATCCAGCGTATCCATGAGCAGGATCTTCTTCGACACGTCCACCACCCGGGTCAGCTTCCGGCTGCTTTGGGCGTTTTTGGTCAGGTAGAGATAACCGTTCAGCCATTTGCTGCAGTAAAACGAGGTGGTCCAGCTCGTTCCGCTGTAACGCGGAATCAGCGGGCACTCCCAGAGCTTGTCCGGCTCTTCGTTCTTGCCGCCGTTGCGCCAGGAGGTTTTGCCGAGGTATTTTTCGAGAAGCTGCGGGATCGACTGCTTCGAGTTGGCGAACAGTTGCGACGCACCGTCGCTGCCCAGCGTCGAATAGGCGATGAAGTCCTGATTATCCCCGGCGTACATGATGTTGGCGTATCCGAGCTGTTTGGAACGGGCGATGCAGTCGGCGCTTTTCGCCCTGGTCCGCGCCTGATTCAGCGCCGGCAGCAGCATGGCCGCAAGGATGGCGATAATTGCGATGACAACCAGAAGCTCGATCAAGGTAAACGTTTTCTTCATACAGCACCTCCCGGATTTCAGAATTTCAGGAACTTTCAAGTAACCCAAGTATTTCTATAATCAGATCAGCCTCTCACTTCCGCTCTTTGCGGGCTTGGCGGTTTAACGGGGAAGATACCAAGTATTCCAAGCATAATAGGGCTTCCAGATATTTCTGGAATTCTCTTCCGTCTTGGTCCGCGAAAGCGATGTGACATGGCCGTCGAACATGGCATAATTCGCGTTTCCGTTGTGACGGAGGGCAACCGGATACCATTTATCCGTCTTTCCCTGTCCCCAGTAAGCGCCCGGCTGAATCATTCCGGTCATGTTCTGAAGACCTTTACTCAAATTCATATCAGGCTCACAATCACCAAAGTGGATCAATTGTGCGAGCCGGGCTCCTTTTCCAAGCAGGGTTGAAATTTTACGTGCCTGATTATATTTTGCATCACCTCTGTGATGTTCACCGGTTGCATAGTAATGAATGCCGTAAGTGTAAATCATATTCAGCTTTGTACCCGCCGGCGGATTGTCACGATATTTTTTCCACGGCAGGCTGTCCGCGACGCTCGGACAGAACATGGCTTTGTCATTGATGTTGTACCAGTCGTAAAACGCCGCGATCCAGGTGTCACCGCCCCAGCGCGGCTGGGCCGGCACCAGATAATCGTTATTATCATTTGTGTAGAGCATGGCCATCTGGCTGATGCCCTTGAGGTTCGAGGTGCAGTTGGCCGTCCGGCCGCGTTCCCGCGCCTGCTGAAGCGCGGGCAGCAGCATCGAAGCGAGAATCGCGATGATCGCGATGACGACAAGGAGCTCGATCAAGGTGAATGTTTTTTTCATATTGCTATCTCCTAAATTTTCAGGAACTTACGAAAATTTCAAACTCTTATTTTTTTCGTGCCGAAATCGCTTTTCCACATTATCCTTTCAGATGGCGACTTGTAAAAATTATCAGTCTTTCCAGAACTGTTTGCCGCCGTCATAAGTATTATTGGCAGGAATATCGTTCCTGATTCGCATATTCGCATGACCATCTACATAGGAAATATTAGCTCCCTGGCCATTACGATGCCGCCACAACGCGCCGTCACCAGAGTAAGCGCTGGCCACGCTGGAAAGATTCTGCTCCTGCCACTGTCCGACTTTATCGATATCCATATACAGCATCCGACCGCTCGGGTACTTGACCTTGGAAGCTTTTGTCACCGGCATATCCCAGGATTTCGGATCGTAATTGCCATGTTTCTCGTTCATTCCATAATGGCGGGAACCGGCAGTTTCATTGCTTCCCAATACCATTTGGGAAGGACAGCCAAAAATCCCTTTAGGGCGTTTTTTAGTATTGTCCCAATGCTTCCAGTCTGTTAAGTTTCCGCCGTTTTGAAGAACATAAAGCCCATCCTGCCACTTCCCATTGCCCTGCCAGCAATGAGTACCGGGGTTCAATAATCCGTTATATTTCGGAAACTGGCCGTTATTTGCATCGACATACATCTGCGATAACGTACCGATCTGCTTCATGTTCGAGAGGCAGGAGGTATCCCGGGCCCGGCCGCGCGCCTGATTCAGCGCGGGCAGCAGCATCGCGGCGAGAATTGCGATGATCGCAATCACGACCAGCAGTTCGATCAATGTGAAACTTCTTTTCATGTTACACTTCCTTTCTTCGATGTTTTTGGGTTTTTATGCTATCTTGTATGAAAACTTTTACCCGCCAATGTTCCTGGTTTTTCCGAAAAATAATCAAGCCGGTTCCTGAAATTCTGCCCGTTTCCGGCCGAAACAACCGGCCGGGCGGCTTGCGTTCAACCGGGTCGACAACCCCGGTTCGAAAGCGATCGGCAATTTGGTGACCTCCTCCGTTTCTTTGCCGTTCAATAAGTTGAGTACCTTCTGAACGGCCAGCAGCCCGAGCCTGGCCTTCGGCAGATGGGCGCGGGACAGGGTGGGGTAGACAAACAATTGCTCTCCTCCGATGCCGGCGATGGCGATATCATCCGGCACCCGCAGGCCGGCCAACTGAAATTCCATCATGGCATGAATGGCGAAATAGTCGTTGATGGCCATGACTGCCTCCGGCCGCTTCGGCAAGGCGACGATCTGCCGGGCGGCGGCGGCTCCGGCTTTGTTGCTCCAGGCATAATCCTGGAAAATCGGAATGTCCAACTTCTGTTGCCACAAATCCCGGAAGCGGTCGCAGAAGCCGGCCACCCGCAAGCGGTGGCGCTCCACGTCGTCAGAGGTGTCGATGATGGCGACCTGCCGGTAGCCGCAGGTGAAAAAATGCTCGGCCGCCACGACGCCAGCATGGTATTCGTCGAAAATGACGCAATAACCGCCGGCCGGACACCGGTCTTCCAGCGTTACCAGCAGCGGCGCCGCCTCCTTCAGCAGCTCCAGATAATCCGGCTCCGTGATAAAGCCGTAAGTCAGAACGCCCTCCGCCAGGCCGCTGGTGATCATCGCCGGCAGTTCCCGGCGATCGATTTCCCGCTGGGTCACCCCGGCTATCAGCACCTGATAACCGGCACCGAGGAAAGTGGTATTGATGCCGGCCACCAGACCGGGTGGAAAATCCGCCTCGTCGCCGTGGCGGCGCATCAGGATGCCGACCACCCCGGTTTTGCCGGTCCGCACCGCCTGCGCGAGCAGATTGGGCCGGTATTTCATCCGGCGGGCGGTGTCCCGGACCATTTGCCGGGTCGCTTCGTTGTAGCGTTTGTCGTCGTATTGCAGAATTCTGGAAACCGCCGACGGCGAGACGCCGCAGGCATCCGCTATGTTTTTCAGGGTAATGCCTTTTGTTCCCATTTCATCCTCCGGAATGCAAGTTGGCGACAAATTAATAAAAACGATTTTATTCTTTTTTGAATTATAGCAAATTTTTGAACATTTGTCAACCTCCCCCGGAGGTTGATGGAATAATTTTTCAGATTTTTTTACAATCGATTTTATAAATGTTTCAGACGGCGCAATGCCGTGCTTGCAAAGTGTATTACGGTAAATTATAGTTACAGGCATAAGTCCGGAATATCCGCTGAATGTCATTGGAGGGGAAAGATACGGTGATGGATCGGCGATGGTTTGCCGCCGGTTTATGCGGGGATCGAACCCTTCGAGACGGCTGAGGCGGGAAATCGTCGGTTTTGCCTTGATATCGTCATGGCGGCTGATTATATTTGGAACGGAAAGAAAACAAACAATATGAAAAAAATTGTTACGGTAGTGATTCTTATGACTGCATTGATCTCTGGACTGGCGGCGGCGGATGCCGGGTTCAAACCGTCGGTGGAAATTTTTCTGGAAAAACATCTGGATGCAATCCGGGGCAAGCGGGTTGGTTTGATCACCAATCCGACCGGCGTCGATTCGAGGCTGCGCTCCACCGCCGATCTGCTCCATGCCGCCGAAGGCGTCGAACTGGCGGCGCTGTTCGGCCCGGAACACGGCATTCGCGGCAATACCGAGGGCGGCCGGGCCATTGACAACCAAATTGACGAGCGCACCGGCATTCCGGTCTATTCGCTCTATTCCGGCGACGGCAAAGGGCCTGCCGAGGAAGTGCTCAAGGATCTCGACGTTTTGATCTATCACATTCAGGACGTCGGCAGCCGCTGCTACACCTATGTCTGGAGCATGGCGATCTGCATGCGGGCGGCGGCGCGGCAGGATAAGGAGTTCATCGTCCTCGATGTCCCCAATCCGCTGCTGCCGCTCGGCCTCGACGGTCCGGGCGTCGACGCCGGCTGTACCTCGTTCGTCGGCCTCTATGATGTGCCGTTCGTCTACGGCCTGACGACCGGCGAACTGGCGCGTTATCTGAATGAGGAGGAAAATATCCACTGCCGATTGACGGTCATCCCGATGGAGGGGTACACCCGGCAGATGACCTTCGAAGAGACCGGCTTGATTTGGGTGCCGACTTCGCCGAACATCCCGTCGGTCGAAGCGGCGGTCTGTTACCCGATCACCTGCCCGTTCGGCGAATTCGGCGCGGTCAACACCGGCATCGGCTGGACGCTGCCGTTCCAGGTGGTCGGCACACCCTATTTGCCGGCCGACGACATGGCGGATTACCTGAATGCCCGGAATTTCGCCGGGATCGTCTTCCGGCCGATTCATTACCGGCCGACCAACGGTTTTTTCGCCCAGCAGGACCTGCATGGCGTTCAATTGCACGTCACCGACATGCGCCGGCTGCGGCCGCAGGAAATTTCCTATGCGATCATGTCTTATATTTTCAGCCGGCCGGAATTTGCCTGGCCGGCCGCGGAGCGGATGCGTTTCTTCGCCAACATCACCGGCTCTCCCAAATTCCAGCAGCAGTTTTCCGACCGGGTTCCCTACCGGACGATGGTCGAAGCCTGGCAGCAGCCGCTGCGGGATTTTCAGGAAAAAGCCCGGGCTTACTATTTATATCCGGAGCGCTGACCGGAACGGAAGCCGACCATTGGTTCGGGACGCTGCACCGGCGTTGCGGTTCGCTGGTCCGGCTGGAATGCGGCGGCGGAGCGCTGCCGGATTGGAGATACGGCATACTTCTGCCGGCTGTTCCGGGAACAGTTCCGGATGACATCGACCGACTTCCGGCGCCGGCCGGTCGATGATTGAGTTGCCTTGCCGCGGATTTTTGAAAAATTGAGCTGTTTTTTTGAGTTGATTCGCTTTCTTTCGACTGGAAATGTTCTATAATATAAAGGAAAATCAATCGTTTCATCCAGAGGAATGCCCATGACAACCGAAGGCCGCCGGGCGGAAAAACATCGTAAGGCGACGGAATATGTTTCCCGGCAACTGAAACAACTCAATCCCGGTGAGGCGCTGCCGCCGATGCGGACGATGATGCGGGAAAGCGGCGTCGGCCGCAATGTGCTGGAACGCGCGATTCGCGAGCTGGCCGCCGAACAGCAGTTGACGGTCAAGGCCCGTTCCGGGGTTTACCGCTCTTCGGCGGCGCCGGCGGCCAACGATATGGTGGTGGACCTGGTCGCCTGCTCCGAGCTGGGGTATCTGGACGATCCGACCCTGTTCGTCGGCGACCTGGTCAACTGTCTGCTGGCGGAGGGAACCGTGCGCAATTTCAGCATCCGTATTCAGCGGGTCAACTATCACGCGCCGGTCAGCGCTTACCAGCAGTTGATCGAACGGCAGAATATCCGCAACGCCATCCTGCTGCTGCCGCATCACAATGACATTCCGAAAGTGTTTGAGCTGGCGCAGGTCAATCATATCGTGCTGCTGCCGCGTTACTATCCGACCGCGGGCGCGGCGGTCGTCGATCCGCTCGGCGCCGTGACGCTTCAAATGGAGTATCTGATCCGGCACGGCCACACCCGAATCGGTCTGATTCATACCGTCGACGCCGGATTCACCTCCTATGTCGACAGTTGCCGGCGCGAGGAATATTACCGCGCCATGGCGGAACACGGTTTCCGGGTCCGGCCGGAGTGGGTGCAGCATTATTCCTATGACGAGGAGGTGATTTTCGAGCGCCTGAATGTGATGTTCCGCTCGGCGGAACAACCGACGGCGCTGGTGATTTCCGATCATTTCGCCGTGCCGGTCTATCATTTTTTTGCGCTGCAGGGCCTTGGGATCGGCAGGGATGTTTCATTGATTTCGCTCGGCGGCTTCAACCGCAGCCGACTTCACCCGAAATTGACCACGCTGGTCTATTCCCGGCGGGACATCGCCCGGCTGGCCTGGGATTTCTTTGCCCGGGTGCGCGACGACCGGCATTTCCAGGCGATCGATTCGGTCGGATTTTATCTGGAGGAAGGGGATTCCGTAGTCGACGTTTTTGGCAAAACAACTCAAAATTGACAAAACAACTCAATTGTATGTTTTTTGCGCCTGCCATAGCATTTTTTATGGAAAATTTTTGATTGAAGGGTTGATTTTTCCAATTTTTTTTCCTATACTATAAGAAAGAACAAAATGGGTTATGTGAAAAACAGCATAGTTTTATTTTGAGTTGTTTTTTGAATGGTCAATGTCATGCCCGAATCAGGAAAGCCGAAAGGAGAACAAATGAAAAGAAAGATTTTTACATTGATTGAACTGCTGGTCGTTATTGCGATCATCGCTATTTTAGCCAGCATGCTGCTGCCGGCGTTGGCCAAGGCCAAAGGAGCGGCCAATACGGTCAAATGCAAAAGCAATCTCAAACAGGCCGGTTTGATTTTTGTCTTTTATGCCAATGATTTCGACGATTATGAAATGCCGGCGGCCGTTTCCGAGCCGGGCAAAGCGCTGAATGTCTGGAGCGATGGTTTCGTCTGGCCGGCTTTCATGATCAAGTTTTACGGCGCGGACGAGAGTTTGATGGAATGTCCGTCAGCGGCGGTCACGGCGGGCAGTTGGGCGGAGATCGACAACCATATCGACGCGGCGCCGATGTGGGGCGCCGCGCCGGAGCTGGGGAACTGGAGTTTTGTCGGGATCGACGAAAACGGCGGAACCCAGGCGCCGAAACGGTGCGGTTACATCGTTTCCGGGCAGGTCCATATCGATCCGGGTTATACGGACGTTTATGGAACGAAAGCGGTAAAGAACACCCATGACAGCACTTACGGTCCGTCCGATACGGTTGCCGCCGGCGACGGTTCGGTCGCCTGGATGACGCCGTACTGGGGCAACGCCCATATGGACCGGCTGCTGAAAGCCGCCGTCCGGCATGGCAAGCCCAATACCCTCTATGTCGACGGCCATGTGGCCGATACCAAAGACCGCCAGAAATTCTACGACGATTTCCGTTACATGGCTTTGATTTTCCCGTAAGTTGCCGGCGGGAGCCGGAGCTGAACGCCGGATGGAGCGGCGACGGTTCCGGAGTTTTCCGGCGCGTCCTTCAGGGAGCCGCCTTGCGTTTACGGACAAGGCGGCTCCGCTGTTTTTGGGATGCTTCGTCAAAAAATTATTAAAGCAGAGGTAATTTTCAGGATGGGCTTTGAAAAAATGGAACGACCCTTCCTGAAAAAAATTTTCATTTTTTTCGGCAGACCTATTGACAAATGTTGCGGCTTTTGCTATAATAGTTAGTGGAACGATTCACCAAACGGAGTCAACAAGATATGGCAGTCACCTTGAAAGATGTCGCGCGGCATGCGAATGTCGGAGTGAGCGCAGCTTCGTATGTTCTCAGCGGCAGCGGATTGAACAAGGTGAGCGAGGCGACGCGGGCGCGGATTTTTGCCGCGGCGACCAAGTTGGGGTATCGGGTCAATCACGCCGGCCGCATGCTGCACGGCGGCCGGTCGCGGACCATCGGCGTAGTGGAATGCGTGCGTTCGGTGCCGCTTTTTGCCGAATTGATGCAGTTGGTCTGCAACGAACTGGCGATGCTGGGGTACCGCACCTTTTACCAGGTGACCGATGCCTGGAAGGAGGAATTGTTGGGAGAATTTGTCTCCCGCGGCGTCGATGGAATCATCATCGCCGATTACGGCTTTGACTTGAAATTGCCGATGGCGGACGCTGGAACTCCGATGGTGGTTTTCAGCGGCGGTGCGGCGGATATCCGGATCGATCTGGAATATGGCGCCTGGCTGGCGGTGCGTCATCTGATCGAGCATGGCCATACCCGGATCGGTTATCTTTATCCCGACACCGGCAGGAGCGACGCCAAACTGGCCGGCTGGCGGCGCGCTCTGGCCGAAGCCGGCATTGACGCGCGTGACGAGTGGTTGATCAAGGTCTTTCCGACGCCGCGATGGCGTGAGGCGATCGACCGGGCGGTGGACCGGGAAAAGGTCACGGCGATTGGTGCCAGTTGTGACGATTATGCGGTCAAGCTGATGAAGTATCTGACATCGCGCGGCTTGCGGGTGCCCGAGGATATCGCGGTCTTCGGCTACGACGGCATGCGTTATGTCGAGGATCTGGCCGTGCCGCTCTCCACGGTGGTGCAGCCGGTGGAGCGTGTGGCCTTCTCCATGTGCCACATGATGATGAAGAAACTGGACCGGGAAACTCCGGTCGTTCCCGAAGTGCTGCTGCCGGCGCTCCACTTGGGACGCAGTTGCGGCTGCCGGCCGCAAAGTACGCTCTCGATCGACTGGTCGAGCACTTCGATCAATCTTCTGGAGCCTGCGGCGGCCGAAGGAGAAAAGTCATAAACAAAATCATCCCATAATTTACAGGAAAGGATAAGAATGATGAAAAAATTTACACTTATAGAATTGTTGGTAGTAATAGCTATCATAGCAATTCTCGCCAGCATGTTGCTGCCGGCACTGGCCAAAGCGCGCGCTGCCGCGCAGGGTGTCAAGTGCAAGAACAATTTGAAGCAGATCGGGTTGATGTGGTTTTTCTATGCCGATGACAACGCCGACTGCCTGCTGCCGCCTTATGTGGCCAATTCCCGGATTCCCTGGGCGCCGTGGCACGAAGAGCTGATCGACCAGTACAGCGGCACTCAGTATGCGACGACAGTGCATTCGCCGACCGTCTTTGCCTGCGGTTCGGATGGAGGGCACGAGGCGTGGTATTACACCCGGCTGCCGATGAGCTACGGTTACAACCCTTACCTGGGGTACAGCGGCAATATCGGTGACTCCTACCTGCCTGCCGGCCGGGACCGGTCGCTGGTGACGCAGGCGGCATTGGCAAATCATTCGCCTGCCGAGATCATGGTCGCGGGCGATACCTGGCAGTACTGGTGGCGGCATCATGCCACGGAGAGCTTCTTCTATGGTGTTTTGATGATTCAGGATGAAATTTCGGCGGGCAAAATCGGCAGCAACGATTACGCCGCTCACGCCGGCGGCATGAACGTAACCTGGGGCGACGGCCACGTTGCGAACCAGGATGATCAGTATTACCAACTGGACAACTGGTGAGCCGGATGAGACTGATCAGTTTATGGTTGGTATGGATTGTCGGAATGGCGGCGCCGGCGGCGGAATTGTCCCTGGATTGGCATCCGTCCGTGCCGGAAGTCCGGATGGAGAAGGCCGGCGAGGCGGTGGCGGTTGAGCTGCCCGGCAGCGGCGCCGCCGGCAGTCTGGCCGGAACTCCGCAAAAAGGCGTCCGATTGGATGACTTCCGCTATTTGACATTGCAGATGCGCAGCACCGACGGCGACAGTCACCGGATTGTCCTGTGGCTGAAGCGGCGGTTGAACGGCGAAGAGAATGCTTTCGCGACCCATCTGGCGGTGGGGCCGGAGTGGCGGGAGTACCGACTGGCGCTGAACCGGGGCAATGAATTGCCGCAGGACGGCTGTTTCGGCTACTGGCGCGACCGGCCGGGCCGGGAACCCGACCTGGCCAAGGGTGGAGAGCTCGCGGCTGTAAAGCTCTTTTCCGATGTTCCGGCCGGAATCGAATTCCAGCCTCCGGTGTTGACCGCGGCGGAAGCGCCGCTTTCGGAAGAACTGCAGCGTTTGAAGGGCCGAGTGGAAAACCATCCGCTGGAAGCCCCGTTTCGCTTCCGGGAGACGCAGCCGGAGGTGTCGATCGTTCTGGCGCGCGGAGGACAAAGCGAGTGGTCGATCGCGATTGGAGAAGGGGCGGACGAGACGGTGTGTTTTGCCGCCGCCGAACTGGCGAAGTACCTGCAGCAGGTCACCGGTGCGACGTTTCCGGTGGTCGAGCAGACGGCGGGGAAGGCGATCGTGCTTTCAGCCGATCTGCAGGGCCGGAAGGATGGGTTCCGCAGCCGGGGCGCGAGGGAGGAAATTGAAATTGTCGGAGATTCGCCCCGGGGCTTGCTCTACGGAGTTTACGACTTTCTGGAAAAGGCGGCGGGGGTACGCTGGTTCGCCCCCTTTGACTACGGTGAAGTAGTACCGTCGCGGTCTGAACTGACGCTGCCGGGTTTCCTGGATGAATCGGCGCCGGCCATGGAAATGCGGCGCAGTCACTATTGCAGTTGGTGGGGACGGGAGGACTTCCGGCCCCATGGAATGGCGATGGCCGATTGGGCGGTGAAAAATCGCTTCAATATCGCTTTGGAACGTTTTGAAACCGATCAGCCGGATGGTGTGGAGAAGTTCTACCGGCAGCGCGGCGGCTATCTCAGGATGCAGTGGGTTCCGGGCCACAACTTCCATCTGCTGATACCGCCGGCGGTCTACGGTGACAGCCATCCGGAATATTTCGCTTTCAACCGCACTGCGGGCCAATGGCAGGTGGAGGAGTCGCAGTTGTGCGTCAGCAACCCGGAAGTGCAGCGGTTGTTGGCGGAGAAGGCCGGGGAGTATTTTTCAGCCAATCCGCAGGAAAAGTTCTTTCCGCTTTTTCAGGAGGATGGCTATGCGCTGTGGTGCCAGTGCCCGGCATGTGAAGCGATCGCGCCGACCCCCGCCGGAAAGTTTTCGGAGAGTTCCGACCGCAACATCTATCTGGCCAACCGGGTCTGTCGTTTGATCCAGGAAAAATGGCCTGACAAAGGGGTGATTACTTTTGCCTACAGTTTTTCGGCCCGGCCGCCGCGCCGGGAGGTCCCGGCTCCTGGCGTACGGGTGCTCTACTGTTATTATACCGACGGTTTTCCCGAAAAAGAGCCGTGGAGTACGAAGTGCGCTCCCGAATTGCTGGAATGGAGCCGCCTGACCCGGGGCAATCTGGCGATCTACACCTATCATTATCTGCATACCGGGCTGCAGATGGCCGAACCCGAAGCATTGGCTGCCGCTTTTCGTTTCTTCTCACAATTGGGGGTGAAGGGATCGGTTCAGGAGTCGGCGGAATGTTGGGGGGCGCCGGATGCCTATCTCATTTATTTGGGAGGACGCCTGGCCTGGAATCCCTGGATCGACGAAGCGGCGTTGCGGAAAGACTATTTCGCCAGCCTTTACGGCCCGGCGGGAGCGAGCATGCAGCGTTATTTTGAAACCTTGGTGCCGGCCATGCGTTTTGTCCCCGGTGAACAGACCTACATCGGGTGGAGCTTTTTTCCGGCCATCCCGGATGAGGCGCTGGCCGTCATGGATGCCGCCTTGAGCCGGGCGGAGCAAGAGGCGGGCGGCGATGCGCGGGCGGCGCGGGCGGTAGCGGTGCAGCGGGAATATTTCGTTTTGCTACAGCGGGTGACAGCGGCGGCCCGGTTGCTGGAGGATTATTACCGCGAACCGGATCAAGCCGGGATTGCCGCGATCGATGCCGCGCTGGCGGCGATGACCGAGGCGGCGCGGCCGCTCTGGGACAAACACGCCTTGAGTCACTACGGCGAAGAACAATTGCTGGGACATTGGGGGGATTATCTGCACCGGATTTATCCCGAATTGTCCGCCCGGCCCGGGAATGCCGGGGCGGAAAAGGAACTGACCGGGATTCCGGTGCCGGAATGACTCCGGAACTCTCATTCCCGCTCTCGTTGTTGTTGCCGGTAGAATTCCGGTGCAATTCCGCTGAGCTGTTTGAAACGGCGGCTGAAATGGCAGGTGTCCTGATAGCCTAACTGTCTGGCGATTTGTTCCAGTTTCAGATCCGACGCCTGGAGCATTTGCTGCGCCAGGCGGATTTTACGGTGGTCGATATATTGTTTCGGCAGCAGGCCGGTGGTTTCCCGGAACAACGCACGCAGGCGGGTTATCGGAATGTGAACGAAGGTCGCCATCTCCTGCAGACTCCACCATTGCTGCGGCGTGGAGTCGATTTCCCGCAGCAGCTCCTGCAGCCGCTCCGTTTCACATTATAGTTTGGTGCATGGCTC
>OJMH01002222.1_pt1 | contig 16801 bp, 13 predicted proteins | sample 1597111 | NCBI WGS metagenome assembly OJMH01 (sample SAMEA2452115, study PRJEB22498) | human gut metagenome | reverse complement strand
AAACGGTTGTTTTACGCGGCAGCATGGGTCCTCGCGGCGCAACCGGCCCGCAAGGCCCCGCAGGCCAAACAGGACCTACGGGCCCGACAGAGCAGGTAACATAAGGGAAAGAAAATAAAGCCATTCGGAACAAAGTCAAACGGCAGCTCATCCGGGCTGCCGTTCTTTTGTGCGTTTGATTCTATTTAACGCCTTCCATTCCCTCTTATCTGTACTCCGAAATAAGGCGGAAAGCCACCTTTTTTCGGAATAGGATTTTTTACCGTATCGAATCCGATACGGTTGGATGCTGCACTATTTTCAAATAATATATCAGCAATTTCGCATATCCTATTGAAATCCTCGTGTGGATATGCTATAATTACTCCGTAATACGATCCGGACGAGGTGACTGTATGGCAATCAGCTACAACAAGTTATGGAAACTGCTCATCGACAAGGGAATGACCAAGACGCAAATGCGCCTTCAGGCAGATATTTCCACGACGACTCTTGCCAAACTCGGAAAAAATGAAACCGTTTCAATGGACGTCCTCTTAAAGATCTGCAAGCTGCTCGATTGTAACGTCGGCGATATTATGGATGTCATCAATGAGGAGGCAAGCAATGGCAACAAGTAAGAAACTTGAAATCATCTACCATAACGGACAGCCCGACGGCATCCGATCGATCAAACGTCATCTATCGACAATGACGACCTATGTCATTCCGCGTCCTCTGCTTGCCGAGGCAAAAAAGATCACAGGCATCAACCGACCCGGTATTTATTACCTCATCAACGAAAACGACGAAAATAAGATCGCGCAGATCTATATAGGGCAGACGCGCAACGGGGTTGTCCGCCTGGACGATCATAATCGTTCCAAAGATTTTTGGAATAAGGCGATCATGTTCCTTGCCGACAGCAAGACGTTTTCCCTCGATATGATCAGCGGACTGGAAGAATACGCCATTATCAAAGCGCATGAATCCAATCGCTATAAGGTGGAAAACTCCGTCAAGCCCAAGTATGAAATCGATGAGTACGACCTCCCTTCTATTGAAGAGGTGTACGAGGAAATACAGTTCATCATGGCGACGCAGGGCTATAAGCTGGACAACGCAAGGGCAAGCCTGAATGAATCGTCTGTTTTCCATACGACCCGCAATGGGATCAAGGCATACGGTGTGTATGATGGCGATAAATTTCAGGTGCTGGAAGGTTCAGAGGTCAATCTTACGAAACCCGCAAATCTCGAAAAGTATAACAAACAGCGCAAAGAGCTGTTTGAAAAGGGAGATATCATCCAGCAGGCGGATAAGTATATCTTGAAAGTTACGCTTGAATTCAACACGCCGAGCGGCGCCGGAGAATTTATCCTCGGCGGCTCGATCAACGGCTGGGCGGAATGGAAAGACAAAGATGGCAAGACTTTGGATGAGATATATAGAAAGTAGAAGGACAAGTTTATGGAAAATAAGATAAAACATTTGGAAATGATACAATCAATTATAACAAGGATGGCGCAAAATTCTTTTATGATAAAAGGATGGTCATTGACCTTGGTTGTAGCCATGGTTGCCTTTGTGCCAAAGACAGCATGTCTATTTATTCCTGTTGCAATTATACCTATCTTAATTTTTGCTTGCCTTGATGCTTACTATTTGCAATTAGAGAGAAAATATAAGAAACTTTACGACATAGTAAGAGAAAAAGAAGAATCTGATGTTAATTTTAATTTAAAAATTACTGATCAATGTAAGGAAGAAAGTAATAAATATTGTGTGTGTTTGTTCTCAAGATCAATACTATTGTTTTATTCCCCTGTTTTAATTGCTTGTGTAGGGATTATTTTAGCATTATTTTTGTGAGGCAATGAAGATGAAAGTATTTATAAGCTATCATAGAGCCGATACAAAGTATAGACATAAAGTCGAAAACATCTTAAATAATGCAGGAATAGATTATTATGCGGTTCCTGAAGATGCAGATTTTAACGGCAAAAAAGCTGAAGCAATTAAAACTTTTATATGTAATCGCCTAAAAAAATGTGATGTTCTAATTTGTCTTATAGGTAAGGAAACATACAGACGCCCTCACGTTGATAGAGAAATTCACACTGCTTTAAAAGGTAAACCGGGTGTCCGTTTAGGAATTATCGTTGTGTTATTGGATACAAGGGGCGATACATTAAAAAATATAGATTTAAAATCATCTCCTGTGAAATTATGGGATAATAAAAATTATGTTGTTTGGACTGAGTATAAAGACTTAAATAGAGACATCATTGAACTAGTAAAACAAGCCGCAAACAATTCGCACAATAAGAAATTACAAACAAATCATTCAAATCCCTGCATGCCTTTAAGAGCAAGCCTTTATTATGATAATTAGGAGGAAATAAAATGTATAGAGCATTTAATGTAGCATTAGAGTCAAATAAGTACCTTGGTTATGTGAATACACGGCAATATGAAAATGATAAATCGATATCATTGCAAAAATTACAGAAAATTATTAATTCAAGAGATATAATACAAGCATGGGAAATAAAAAAATTGCTATTGCCAAGTAAACGATATGATATTTTTATTTCGCATTCACATAAGGATTTAGAGTTAGCAAAAGGTTTTGCAAATTATTTGTATTTATTTTTTAACGTAACATGTTTTATTGATTCATTATACTGGGGAAATATAGACGAGCTGCAAAATGAGCTTAACGAATTACATCTTACCTATGATGGTGTGACAAAAAAAAGTTATTATGATTATGAAAAGACATTGCAAGTAGCAAAGCATGCCGATATGATACTTGCAAGCGCATTAACAGAGATGATTGATAATTGTGAATGTGTATTTTTCCTTAATACAGATAATTCTGTTATAAGAGGAACAGAAGCAATTAGTAAAAATGAGACATATTCACCGTGGATATATCATGAGGTTTTTACAACCACAATAATACAAAAGAAGCAACGCAGTAAGTTTAATGAGAGTTATCAATTCAGAGACAACGCAATAAAGCAAATTCCAGATATAAGTTACGGGTTGGATTTGAGCGGGATGACTGTCCTGAGAGAAGAGGATATTTTTGAATGGGAGATTAAAATTAATTCCAATAAAGATAAGCATCCGTTAGATGTATTGTATAACTTGAAATAATAAAAAGACGAATAGGAACTAACACATGCCTAAGAAAGAAGTAAAATCAAAAGAACAATCGTTGGAAACCGTCTTGTGGAACTGCCGCGTGGCGCTCAGGACTATTGGCAGCCTTGAAAAGAAGAGAGATGCCATTATTTCGCTTTGCTTTTTAAACTTTGCAAGTGTAAAATTTGAACGCCGCCGTAAAGAAATCATAGAACAGTATGGCGATGTGCCTGTATTTTTAGAGAAGGTCTCCTTTTACAACGCAGAGAACGTCTACTATCTGGACGAGCATTGCCGCTGGAACTATATCGTGAAAAATGCAAGTGCAGACGACATAGCCGTAAAACTCGATAAAGCAATGGCGGATATCGAGGCGAAGAATCCGCCTCTCAAAGGTGCCCTGCCCCAACAACTATTTGTAACACTCAATGCCGACAAATCCGCGATGAAATCGCTCATCGACGAGGTAAATAAAATTAACGAGGAGCACTTCAAGGAAGAAGATTTAATCGGCAGGGTTTATGAATATTTCCTGCAAAATTATGCTGCCTCTGGCACAAAGGAGGACGGTGAATTTTACACGCCTGCCTGCGTGGTAGAACTCATCACCGAACTGATCGAGCCGTTCGACGGCGTTGTCTATGACCCCTGCTGCGGTTCAGGCGGTATGTTTGTACAGAGTATGCGTTTTGTGGACGAGCATAAGGGCAACCGCAAAAAAGTTTCGGTCGTCGGGCAGGAATCCAATCCCGACACTTGGCGCCTTGCAAAAATGAACCTGTCTATCCGCGGTATTTCCTGCGATTTGGGTGAAAAGAACGCATCCACATTCACCGAAGATTTACATAAGGACAGAAAGGTTCGCTACATTATGGCGAATCCGCCTTTCAATCTTAAAAAGTGGCGCGGCGAAGACGAACTTAAAAATGATCCTCGATTCAAGGGCTGGGCTATGCCGCCAGTTTCCAATGCCAACTATGCGTGGATATTGCACATGCTCTCCAAAATGGACGAAAGCAACGGCATTGCCGGTTTCCTCCTTGCAAACGGCGCTCTGAACGCAGGTGCCGGCGTTGACGACGAAGGCAGTGAAAATTCGGAGTATCTGATCCGCAAACAGCTTTTGGAGAGGGATAAGGTGGAGGCGATCATTGTTTTGCCCCGCGATATGTTCTATACGACGGATATTTCCGTAACGTTGTGGATCTTGAATAACAATAAAAAGCCACACGAGCTGAACGGCAGAATGCTGCGTGACAGAACGAATGAGGTGCTGTTTGTCGATTTGCGCCGCTGGGACGATAACACCGAAGAATATGTGCTCGATAAAAATAAAAAGAAGAAAAAGACGGTGCTCTCCCGTAAGCAGATAGAAAAAATCCGTGACCTGTATTTTGCATGGCAGAGTGCGGACAGAAGCCTGTATGAAGATGTCCCCGAATACTGCAAGGCGGTTACGCTTGAAGACGAAGACGGCATCAGGGCAAATAACTATACCCTTACGCCCAGCAAGTATATAGAGTTTATCGACCACGACCTCGATATCGATTTCCCCAAGGAAATGGCGCGTATTCAAAAGGAAATGAAGGAAGTTATTGAACAGGAAAAACAGTCGCAGCAGCTTTTGATTAAGGCATTTGAAGGTATCGGCTATGGCATTGAGTAATTATAAGTTAGGGGAGTTGATTTCAGAAGTTAATCGATATAATACAGATAAGCTATATGGTATAGATGTTGTTTGCGGCGTTTCAAATCACAAAACAATAATGAAAACGAAAGCGAGCATTGATGCCGATGTTATAGCCAAGTTTTTAGTTATTCAACCCGATGAGTTTGTGTATAATCCACGCACAACGCGAATGGGTGAAAAAGTAGGATTAGCTTACAATGATACAAATCGTTCGCTTTTATTTTCTTTTAATAATATAGGATTTAAAATAAAAGATAAATCGCAAATATTGCCACAGTACTTATACATATATTTTTGTAGGGACGAATTTGATAGATATGCAAGAATAAATTCATGGGGAAGCGCAACAGAACTATTCACATTCAAGGAAATGTGCGATATTGATATTGAATTGCCGCCGATTGAAGTGCAGCAAAAATATGTTGATATATATCAAGGCATGGTGAACAATCAAAAGGCATACGAGCGCGGCTTGGAAGATTTAAAACTTGTTCGTGATGCGATGTTGGATAAATTAAAAAAAGGCAATGTGGCAAAGAAGCTAGGCGATATTTTAAAAAATATTGATGTTAGAAATAAAGACTTAATGACTGCGACTGTCGTCGGAATTAATATTAATAAGGAATTGTTTCCGACCGTTGCAGACTTGGAGAATACAGATCTAAAAAAGTATAAAGTTTTATGTAAGAATCAGTTCGCATATAGCCCTATGCAGACTGGCAGAGACGAAAGTATCCGTGTAGCACTTTACATGGAAGATAATCCTGTGTTGGTATCGCCTGCTTATTTTGTTTTACAACTAGCGGACGACAAAATTTTGCCAGAATATGTAATGATGTGGTTTTTAAGAGCTGAATTTGATAGGTATGGATGCTTTTTAAGTGATGGAAGTGTAAGAGCGAGTTTGGATCTTAATAGATTTTTTGAAATTGAGATTCCTGTGCCGTCAAGCGTTGTGCAAAAATCTATCGCTGATATATTCAAGGTTTATAACACACGCAAAGGCATTAACGAGCGATTAAAAGCTCAAATTAAAGACATTTGCCCGATTTTAATCAAAGGCTCAATCGATGAGGCAAGGTAACTAAGGAGAAGATGATGGATATTAGAGAAGAAATTTTAACATTTATAAACAGAGAAGAGGAAACGGGCGCCCTTTTGATTACAGGTAAGTGGGGCTCTGGCAAGTCATACTACATAAAAGGTCTTGCCAAAGAATTAAATGATAATAAAAAAGAATATTTATGCGTTATTTCACTGTTTGGGATAGAGAGTGTGGCAAGTCTTGTGAAAGCAGTTAAAGAGTGTTATTTAGAAGCCAATAGTACCATTTTTACTAAAACGGCAAGAAAAATAGGAAAGGTTGTTGGGAAAACTGTTGATAGCGGGTTGAAAGTGGCAGAAGCGGCAACGGGTGGAAACGTTGTTGTTTCTGCTGCTCAAAAAGGGTTTTCATCTGTTTTATCTCTTGGATTGTTAGATTTCATTTCGGTAAAAAACTATATTGGCCGCGGAAAATCAAAAAGAAAATTTGTACTTGTCTTTGATGATTTAGAGCGCTGCAAGATAAATATGATTGACCTCTTAGGGGCAATCAATGAATATTGCGAGAATCGAAATATTAAGACTATTATTTTAGCAGATGAAAGTAAAATTTTGAGTAATGAAGCCTCGTTTAAAAAAGTAACTTGGAAGGAAGATGAAAAAGAAAAGGAAATTTCAATAACAGCACAGCAAAAATCTGCGGAAAGCTATTCTGAATTTAAGGAAAAAGTCATTTTTCAAACCTTGGAATTTGAAGTGGCGTATTCCGAGATAATTGATGCTATGATTTCTTCATATAAAGAAAGTGTTTCAGGCTATGTAAGCTTTCTACATTGCCACGCGGAGATTGTAAAACAAGTATTCAGAGAAAGCGGTTATAACAATTTGAGGTCAATCAAAGCGATACTCACAAACTTCGAGCGTGTTTATAGTGCAATAAATAAAGCAAGCGTTCCAAATGAGTATCTGCAAAAATCTTATATTATTTTTGCATAAAAAATTTTGAAGCAAAACCTAAAATTCAACAAAACAAAGACAGTCAACTCATTTTTAATATTTATAACGAAGATAAAAAGGCAAAGGAAAATAGCAAGCAATTAGCAGGAAAGTATAATGGGGAAGGTATTGGTGTAATTTCACTACAACAATGGATCGAAACCGGGAAATATGATGAAGAAGCAGTAATATCGGAATTAAAAGATGTATATTGCCCTAAGCAGATTACCGATAAAAACAAGGTGCTGCATTGGTCTATTTTTGATTTGGACTACCCCACCACAGTGAAAGGCTTAACGGATGCCTTTAACGATGCTTATGACGGAAAATTAGACGGAAGGGAGTATGTTGGGCTAATTGATAGACTACAGTATTATCGATATTACAAATTTCCGATAGACTTTGTTGACTATAAAAAATTATCGGAGGGAATAGACAAATACGAAGAGCGTTTGAAAAAAGATGGAATAGATGAAGACGACAGTATTTTTATCCCAACTGATATTGTGAAGCGAGCCAATGAAGATACAATTCCATTACTTGAAAAGCTGGAGTATATTGAGCATAATTGTGTGACATGGAAAGCTAAACTAACGTTTGTGCGTGCTATCCAATCCAAAGAACGTCGTTTTTACGCTTTGGATGTGCATTGTTTGGAGGTGTTTGATGATGAATTGCTTGCTATTTTTACAAAGGAATATAAAGAAGCAAATAATGCGCAAAAAAGAGATATGTCTCATTATTTATTAAACCTCGATTTTATTTATGAGGTTGGATTCAGAAATGTGAATAATCAATTCGAAAAGCAAAAGAAGATAAGCGCATTAGAAGCATCCATTGCAAACTTTGGAAAACTCCAAGAGGAAGTGAAAAGTCAGACAGAACATGAAACTGATTTTATCACAAAAATGATTTTAAACGAATTCAGTGGCAATATTGCTGAGAAAATCCAACAGTTAAAAGACGGGTTGGAGAAAATTACAACAGCTAATAACGATAAAAATTAAGGCGGGAACTATGGACTATCATTTTACAAAAGGGAATTTTACGGAATCGGAACTTGAAAAGGCGATCATAGAGCTTTTCAAACAACAGGGTTATACCTATTTGCGTGGCGATGAAATTCATCGTCCATTTCAAGATGTCCTTTTGTATGATGATCTTAAAGCCTTTTTGCTGTCCCGCTATCCCGATTTAACGCAGTCTGAATTGAGCAAGATCATAAGTCGTTTGGAAAATATTCCTTCCTCTCCCCTATATGAGGGAAATCGCGATACATATCGTCTTATTTCCGAAGGCTTTGATTTTGTGCGTGAAGACGCTTCTAAAATTGGCATTCATATCCGCTTTATTGATTTTGACAATGTCGATAATAATTCATTCAAAGTGGTCAATCAATTTATCGTGGAAGACGGGCATACGCGTATCCCCGATATGCTCATCTTTATCAACGGCATTCCCGTGGGCATTTTTGAATTCAAGAGCGCCATTGAAGAAGGAAAGACCGTACATAATGCATGTGAGCAAATCACTATACGCTATGCGCGCGATATTCCCGCCCTACTGAAATATACCTCACTATCTGTTATCTGCGACGGCGCAAATACGCGGTTGGGCACGATATTTACGCCCTATGAATTTTATTATGCGTGGAATAAAGCAAATGAACAGGATACCGTTGCTAACGGCATAAGTTCGCTGTTTACAATGGTAGAGGGCGCGTTTGCCAAAGACAGAGTTTTAAGCATATTGCGAGATTTTATATTCTATCCCGACGACAGCGAAAAGGAAGAAGCAATTATTTGCCGCTATCCTCAGTTTTTCGCCGCCAATAAAATGCTTGCCAATATCAAAGGGCATAAGAAGCCAGAGGGAGACGGTAAGGGCGGCATATATTTTGGAGCGACAGGCTGCGGCAAGACGTATACAATGTTGTTTCTATCGCGCCTTTTGATGCTGCGCGACAGGGATACTTTTCATAACCCGACAATCGTTCTGATCACAGACCGCGAAGATCTCGACACGCATGTTTGTCACGGCTAAAAAATATCTGCATGATGAAAATGTCCGCAGTATTGAAACGCGCGCCGACCTGAAAGAGACTCTTTCTGGCAGAGAGAGCGGCGGCGTTTATATCACAACCATTCAGAAGTTCTGCGAGGAGATAGGCGTTTTGTCCGAGAGGAGCAATATTATCTGTATCTCGGATGAGGCACACAGGACTCAAACAGGTGTGGGCGCGAAACTCAAAAAGACGGATAAAGGCGTTTATACCACGTATGGTTTTGCCGAGTACTTGCGCAGGAGTTTCCCCAATGCAACCTATTGCGGCTTTACGGGAACGCCTATCGACGAGGCTATTGCCGTCTTTGGCGATATCGTCGATTCTTATACGATGAAAGAGGCAAGCGATGACGGCATCACCGTTCGCATTGCCTATGAACCGCGCCTTGTCCGCGTTATTTTGTCGGAGGACGACGCAAAGGAAATTCAAAAGTATTATAACCTTTGCGCAGAGCAAGGTGCCAATGAGGAGCAGATCGAAGAAAGCAAGCGCGCAATGAGCAAGATGACGGCGATTTTAGGACATCCCGACAGATTGAAGAAGCTCGCCGCAGATATCGTTCAGCACTATGAAACTTTATGTGCTGAAAAACCAGAAATCGTACAGAAGGCAATGATTGTATGCGCAGACAGGAAGTTGGCATTCAGAGTTCTAAAAGAGATTTTAAAACTTCGTCCCGATTGGGGTGTTGCAAAAAAGTGTGAGGACGAAAGCGCTGTTTCCGCCGAAGATTTAGAGCAGATGACGGAGATACCAAAGATTAATCTTGTCGCAACCCGTAACCCCGATGACGAGAAAGAATTATTTGACCTCTGCGGCACCAAGGAACACAGGCAAAAGCTTGATGAGTTGTTCAAAGATACTAAATCGAATTTTAAAATTGCAATCGTAGTAGATATGTGGATAACGGGCTTTGATGTTCCGTCCCTTGTCGTGATGTATATCGATAAGCCGTTGCAGAAGCACACCCTGATTCAGACGATTTCGCGTGTCAACCGCGTATTCGAGGGGAAAGACAAGGGGCTTATCGTCGATTATATCGGTATCAAAGCCGAGATGATGGAGGCTATTAAAATATACGGCGGCCCTCAGGAGAGCCCTGTCGACGAGTTGAATGTTTCCTTAGGGATATTCCGCAATCACTTGAAATTGATTGACGACTTGCTGTGCAATTTTAATGCAACAAAGTTTTTTGTCGGCGAACCGTTAGAGCGCCTTATGTGCTTGAATCTTGCGGCTGAATATGTGCAATCGTCAAAAGAAATGGAAAGCCGCTTTATGACACTTTCAAGAAAAATGAAGGCGGCATATAACATTGTTTTTCCTTCCGGTGAGCTGATGGAAGCAGAAATAGCAAAAGCACAATTTTATCTTGCAATACGTTCGATCATCTATAAACAGACGAAGGGGGATGCTCCCGATGCTGAAATCATGAACAGGGTTGTGGAAGGGATGGTGCAGAAAGCAATTTCCTGTACCGGCGTGGAAAACATTGCTGATGAAAACAAATCGATTGATTTGTTCAGCGATGAGTTTGAAAAGCAGTTAAAGTCAATAAAACTACCCATTACAAAATTCAATGCTTTAATTAAATTGCTACGCAAGGCGATTATTAGCTATGGGCACGTAAACAAGGTAAAAGCGATTGAGTTCGATGAGCGGCTGCGCAAAGTCGTGGAAATTTATAATACTCGAGATAAGTTGGTGTTTACAAGCGAAGTGGTTGCCGACTTCGTAAATGACCTTTCCGACGAGCTAATTAAGATTTTCAAAGACTTGGAGGTGGACAAAACTTCCTTCGAGACTATGGGCATTACATATGAAGAGAAGGCGTTTTACGACATTCTCGTAAAAGTGCGTGATGAACACGGCTTTGTCTTCGCAGACGAAAAGTGTATTTCTCTGGCAAAAGAAATCAAGAAACTTGTAGATGACAAGGTTCAGTATGCGGATTTCTTTAATCGTGATGATATTAAAAATCAGTTGAATATGGATTTGACGGTTCTGCTCTATAAAAATGGATATCCGCCTGAATGGGACGAAGAAGTATTTAACAAGGTTATGGAGCAGGCGGAAAATTTTAAAAAGTATAACGGATAAATTCAATTCGGAGGAAGATATGGCTGAAAAAGATGATAAAAATACGCTGACGGGGACGTTTAATGAAGTTGTCAGCATCATAGAGAAGGCGCGGGAGAGGGCGTATCGGAAGGTCAACGAGGAACTCATTCTCATGTATCGCGACATCGGAAAATACATAAGTGAGCACGTTGAAAGTGCTGCTTATGGCGACTCCTTTGTGGATGAGCTTGCCGACTTCTTTGCGAAAAATTATCCCGACTTGAAGGGTTTTACCCGCCGCGGACTGTATAGAATGAAGCAGTTTTACGAGCTCTACAAGGATGATGAAAAAGTGTCACCGCTGGTGACACAATTGAGTTGGACACACCATCTTATTCTAATGTCCGCCTGCAAGAGTGCCGAAGAGCGCCTGTTCTATATGGCTCTGTGTATTAAGGAACGTTACAGCAAGCGCGAATTGCAGCGGCAAATTGACAGCGGATATTACGAGCGGTTTATGCTCTCGCAAAAGCCTGCAACACCCGCCATTGCCGAGGCGAAGAGGGCGACGGGCAATGTATTCCTCGATACTTACACGCTTGATTTCCTCGACCTGCCCGAAAGCGTTTCCGAGCGCGATTTTTCCTCGGCTATCGTCAATAACCTCAAAAATTTCATTCTGGAAATCGGAAAAGACTTTACGTTTATCGGTCAGGAATATCGCGTGCAGGTCGGCAATCACGACTATTTCATCGATCTGCTGTTCTTTCACCGTGGGCTCTCCTGTCTTGTTGCGTTTGAACTTAAAATTGGCGAATTCAAGCCTGAATATGTTGGCAAAATGAATTTATATCTTGAAGCGCTTGACCGAGACGTGAAAAAGGCGAATGAAAATCCGAGCGTCGGCGTTATTCTTTGTGCCAGTAAGGATGACGAGGTCGTAGAATATGCGCTCAGCCGTAGTTTATCGCCTACATTAGTTTCGGAATACAGGTTAAAACTTATTGATAAAAAACTGTTACAGCGCAAACTCAAAGAGTATGTGGAGCTTGCGGAAAATTCATTAGAAGAACCGGAAAACTAACAATTAGATTACATATCATGAGAGATCCCCGCGGGGTGTGCAGAAATGTGCGCCTTGCGGGATTTTTTATGCCGTAAAAAATTTGGGGGTTATTTTTGCCATAGTGTAAACTTTTCGGGCTCTTACCTGGATACCTATTGAGAGGGTATGCTCGGACAAATGAAAACTTTGTGAAATTTACGATTTAGACACCAAACTTTTGCCGTTTTCGTGGCTACTAAGTGAGGGGGCTTTGTGTGGGCTAATATAAAAATCGGATAAAATTTTCGGAGATCGCTTGTATTTTTGCCATCTGACTTGCCTCCCTATTGAGGGGATATTTACATTTTCCCCATGCATGTCGGGGGCTAATGGTAAAATTGTAAGAAATTTTTGAAAAAGTTTTCAAAAATACCCCGCCATTCGGCTTAAAAAGTTCCTTATTATAGTGAGGGGGATTTTTATCGGTTATTCTGCGACAAGGAAAACAAACACTTTTTTGCGTGGGACTACTTGAGTTATGGCCGTTTTTTCTCTAATAAGTGAAAGGCAAAATTATACGTTTTCGTGGACGTTGAATAAGGAGAGACCAGCATTGCAACGGCATAACACTTCAAAGCAATCTGCCGCCGTTGTGGAGAAAGATATGAGCAATCGACAGATAATAAGACCACCATGATACTGCGAAAAGCGGAAAGCAAAACAGGCATAAGCAATCTGTTCCCTATTGTGTTGTATAAGCGGAGCGGACTGCCGATTTTCGAAATGGCGAGGTACGCAAGTGGCAAGCCATTTGCCGCGTTTTCAACGCGCCTCGTTAGGGGAACGGGCTTCCCCTAAGACCCCATTACAAACAAAGAAACAACTTTTTGGAGGTACGACTATCGAGAAGAAAACGGTAAAACGAAACAGACCTATCACTTATTCTTTCCGCGTATCGGAGCAGGAACGGCGCATCATTAATGAGAAGGTAAAGACGAGCGGATTGAGCAGAACGGACTTTCTGATCCGCGCCCTGACGGACAAGCCCGTTTCCGTGATCGCGAACGGCGGGGAGATCTTGCAGGAGCTCAAACGGCAAGGCAATAACCTAAATCAGGCGGTGCGAAATTGCTATTTCTATCCGGACGAAAAGGACAGAGTTTTGTCTGCCGCGGCAGAGTGCAAAAGAGCATATCGTACGTTGCTCTCCGTGCTCGGGGAAAACTGAAATGCCGCTTTTGAAAGGTTCGGCGGGCAAGGCAACGCCGCGGAAGGCGCTCGCCTACGTAACGCGCAAAGATAAGGCAAGATTCGTAGCCGTGCAAAATCTGTTTGAGGACGAGGACTACGCCGAGCAATTCAGGCAAACGGCGGCGCGGTTCGGGAAATATAAGGACTATGGCGAGAGAAAGTATTATCACTTCAAACTCTCTCCCGACCGAGCCGACCATGCCGACCCGCTCATGGTGCAAGAGTACGCGAAGGCGTGCGCGGAAAAGATGTTTGGGGGCTGCGAGTGCGTTATCGCCACGCACACGGATACGCAGACCGTTCACGCGCACATGATCGTGAACGCCGTCCACCCTATTACGGGAAGAAAATTGCATTTTAACGACGCGGATTATACGCGGCTGAAAGATATGGCGAACGAGGTCGGCGAGCAGTTCGGATTTTCTTCGTTGGACTTTCGGAAGAAGGCAGAGAACAACCGAACACAGGACGAGCGGCACATCCTTCTCAAAGGCGGTACTTCATGGAAAGAAGAACTCAGAGAGGTCATTGAGGAGGGAAAAATGTTGGCTACCAGCGAGGAAGAATTTATTTCGCACCTCGCGGACTATGGGGTGAAGATCGCTCGGAGCGGCAAAGATTACTCCTATCTTCACCCGCAAAAGAGCAAAGCCATCCGAGGGCAGAAACTCGGAGATAATTATACAAAGACGGAGGTATTGAATGGCATTGCCAAACATAAAAACGGGGCAGACGGCTACCCCGCTGCAACAATTACAGGAAATCAACGAGGAACGGCGGCTGCAGACGGAAAACGGCCTCTTAAAAGAGGCGTTAGCGATATCGAACGAGAGATCGAACAGCTTGATAGAACAGCAGAACAAGCTCATCGAGGGTATGCGTTCGGATATAGCGATGACGGAGTTCGAGCTGACGGAAACGACGGAGAAAGCCGTGCGGGAAATCAAAGCAACGGCGGCAAAGACGGAGCGGCTGAACGAGAACATTGCAATGCAAGTCAGAAAGGCGGTTTTGACTTCTGCAAATGACATGAAAGCGGAAATGCTGTTGAGTGTAAAAGAAACTCTGTCGAAAACGCAGGAGGAAATCAAACAGACGGAGAAGGCAATCGAGAAACAACGCGAGGATATGCGTATGGAGAGCGGCTTCCGCAAGTTTTTATTCTGGGCGACGCCCGTTCTTCTGCTTGCGCAGACGTTTGCGATACTGTTCCTGATTTTCGGTTAAATCAAATGACGGCCGACCGCAAGTCCGGTTGCGCGAGCGGTCGGCTCCCTGCCAGACACATTGCAGGCATACGGGCGCAAATGACGTGGAAACCGAAGTGATATGCCGATGACAATGTTAAAGGCAGACGGCAAAAAAGGGCTCCTATCCGCATCATTTGAGAAGAGATGCGCGTTCAGACAACAAAGATCATATCATGATAAAGGAGATAAAATGTCAACCTACATTCTTAATTGGGGGATCAAACCATTAAACAATCATTGCAGCAATTACAGGAAAAATATGCGGACTGCCCGCGCGTCACCGCAGCTTGTGAGATCGAGGGCAGACAATACCATATCATACGGCACTTTACGGGGCAGGCGGAACTTGGGAAAATAGTGGCGGAGCTCGCCCTGCGCCGCGCCGACCGGGAGGCGGGGCTATGAACGTCAGGAAAAAGTTGCCGCGGGCCGTTGAAAATTTCGGCAAGTCGTGCTATAATAGAGCCGACTTTGACCGAATGGCTTTGACAGAAAAGGAGGTTTCATGTCAAAGCAAAAACAACTGAATAGAACGGCTCTTTACATGCGCCTTTCGCGCGACGACGAGAAGGCGGGCGAGAGTATGTCCATCGAAAACCAGCGCGTCATCCTCAAAAAGTATGCCGAGGAAAACGGCGGCATCGTCGTGGACGAGTATATCGACGACGGATGGTCGGGTACCGACTTCGAGCGCCCTGCCGTCAAACAGCTTTTGGACGATGCCAAAGAGGGCAAGATCGATACCATCGTCGTAAAAGACCTCTCCCGTTTCGGCAGGAATTACATTCAGGTGGGGCAGTATATCGACTATATCTTCCCCGCCTACGGCATCCGCTTTATTGCCCTTTCGGACAACGTGGATACGGCGGACAGGACGAGCGCGGGCATGGATATGATGCCCATCATGAACGTGTTTAACGAATGGCACGCGGCGAATACTTCCAAGAAGATCCGCGCCGTGTTGGAAGCCAACTGGAAGCAGGGCAAGTACACCAACTGGGCGTATCCCTACGGCTACAAGGCGGGAACGGACGAGAAGCGCACGGCGGTCATCGACGAGGAGGCGGCAAATATCGTGCGGCGTATCTACGATATGCGCCTTGCGGGCAACTCCTATCGGGCGATCGCCCGCGCGCTCACCGACGAGGGCATCCCCAACCCCACGGCGTACTACACGCGGCTAGACGGCAAGAAGTCGGTGCGGCGGAACTTAGGCTATTGGACGACGCGCACCGTCTCCGAAATTTTGAGCAATCCCACCTACACGGGCAGGATGACGCAGCATCTGACGACGCGCTTTTCCTACAAGAACCATAAGGTGCTCCATGTTCCCGAAAGCGAACACGTCGTCAAGGAGAACGCGCACGAAGCGATCGTCGACCGCGATACATGGGATAAAGTGCAGGCGATGCGCACGTCCGTTTCGCGCGGCAGAGCGGACAAGGAAAACCGCGTGCATCCGCTTTCGGGCTTGCTCTTTTGCGCCGACTGCGGCTGTAAGCTCAAATTCAAGTCGGGCGGGCAGCGCAGGGGCGTCTGCAACTACTATCTGTGCCGCCGCTACATCGACGTCGGCAAGAAGTACTGCACCTCCCACGCCATCACCGACAGGCAAATCGAGGGAATCGTTTTGAGCGACATCCGCGCCATGCTGGGCGAGGTGGAACTGGACGAGGCGGCGGCGAGAGAGCGCTTTTTGCGGGAACGCGCCAAGCGCGGCGAGCGAAACAGGCTCTCCGACGAGAAAGAGCTGCGCTTCCTTCAAGACAGGCTTGCGGAGCTTGATAAACTCATTCAGTCTGCCTTTGAAGAAAAGGTGCTGGGGGCTTTGCCTGAGAGTGTGTGCAGAAGTCTTTGCGAAAAGTATCAGGCGGAGAAGGAAGCCGCCGAACGCAAGATCGCGGAACTAGAAGCGCGGCTCGCCGAAGCGGACGGCATCGACGCAGAAGTCGAGGAGTACATAGCCCGCCTGAAACGGTACGCAAGGTGCGAGGAGCTGACGCGCGAAATGTGCCTGCAACTCATCGAGTTTATCACCGTGGGCGAAAAGACGGAGGACGACAAACCGCGCGAGATCCATATCTACTATAAATTTATCTCGAATGTGCCCGCGGACTTCAGCGGGCAGACGAACAAACAAATCCCATAAGTCACCGCACCCACGGGGCCCACGGGCGTGACAGGTCCTACGGGTCCGACGGGTCCCACAGGTCCTACGGGGGCAACGGGGCCCACAGGTCCTACGGGGGCAACGGGGCCCACAGGTC
>OJMH01002220.1_pt1 | contig 16802 bp, 10 predicted proteins | sample 1597111 | NCBI WGS metagenome assembly OJMH01 (sample SAMEA2452115, study PRJEB22498) | human gut metagenome | reverse complement strand
CGGTTTGTCAGACCATAAAAAAATTAATTAAATATCAATGATACAGTATACTAGGAGGCATTTACTTTAATACCGAAGAAAATATATAAAGGAGATGGATAATAAATAGTTATCTGTTAATTAAGTCCAAAAGAGAGGTGGTTTTTATGAAAAGAAGTAAATTCTATTTCCAAATAGGAATAGTAATTATGCTTACTTTAGTTTGTGCATTGTTTTTTGGAGGTGCTGCATATTTTTTGTATAAAAATGATTCAGGAACTGCTGGTGTGTTTGCTACGCTGATAGGCATACCACTTACAATAGTTATTGCACTTTGGTCATATATATTAGGAAAATTTCAAAAGGATACTTTGATTGAGCGGTACTTAAATGATGAGCATTTCGTAGATAGAGATATCGAATACATAAAATTATCGAATCTGATACAACACGAACAAGATCGAATAATATATATTAATGGTAAATTTGGAATGGGCAAAACGTTGTTCATGAAAATGTCATGCGATAGAATAAATTATACGCACAGAAAAAAGTGGAAGTCTTATGCCGCTTTTTATTATAATAACAACCATACTAAAACCATAACGCACGCTCTTTCAAATAAATTTTGCGGACATCCAGATGCTTCTGTAACGGATATTAGTAAACGATTAAACAACTCCACATTTCAAAGAAATAGTATTTTATTCATTGACAATATTTATGAAATTGATTTAGTAGAATGTACAGAATTTGCCAAAGCCTTTATAAACTGTAACAAGAATAATCAAGTCGTAATTGCTGTAGATAGTAATGACGATACATTTCACATATCTCCGGGCAAATTTGGCGAAAACGAAATAGAATTACTTGCGAATAGTTATAATATAGAGATAGAGCAATCTGACAGATATGAAATTTCTGAGCTCTCGAATGGATATCCCGTTTATGCGCGCTATAGTGTTGAGGCGTATACTAAAGGTGTTAAAATTATAGATTACCGTAATCTTGAGAATTATATTGAGGAATTAATTAATTCGTTAAGTAACCTTGAAAAAAACTCATTGTCGCTGATAATTTGTCTTAGCCAATTGCTACAAGATGGAATAGAAACTAAAATTATATGTGGAATAGACAATCGGATAACACCTCCTGTCATAAAACGTCTGGTAACATGTTCATTAATTAATTTATACAAAGATAGGATCTATACAGATAAACTTATTTCGCTTAAATGTATGGATTTCTTGTCAGAATATAGGAATGAAAGCTATAATCAAATTTATCAGTATTATAAAGGATTGCCGAATACCTCTTATATTGCTTTAGTTGCAGCTCTAAAATCAAATTTTGAATATGATTATACATTAATAAAAAAACTTTTACATAAACAGTATGCAGATAATAATTTTTATTTGTTGATAGATATTGGCGAATTAGAGTTTAGTGGACAAATAAATCCATATTTGCGTGAAGACAAAGAGTGTTGGACATATATACGATATTATTATCTAAAGTCTCTTCTTGAACTGGGATTATATGATAAAGCAAGAGAAGTGGTTGACAAGTATGATAATCAATTTAACCTTTTGAATATAAATAGCAATATAGACTTTGAATACCAGTATTTACTAATTGATTTAGATCATCTCACAAACTATTTGAAAAATGCGGTTGTCTTTTCATATGCTTTATTGGAAAAAGCTTCCACTAAAGAACAAAAGGTCAAATGCCAATATTTGTATGCACATTGTTTGAGACACATTGGAGAAGATTTGAACCAGGCATATACGGTTTTTACGGATTTGGCAAATGCTACTGATTATAAAGATGATAAGATAAGGATACGTTCGATTTATTCCGCTGCATCTATTAAAATGTTTCAAGGTGATATGAATTATCACTATGAAAATTCATTTGAGATAATAAATCAAATTATGTATAGGGACGTAAAAAATGAAGTTTGGAAGCCTTATGTAACTAGACACAAAGCAATCTATGAGTATAAAATTTGTAGCAACTTTGATGTGGCAGAAAGAATACTGCAAGAAACAATACATTTATTAGAAGTAACCCCGTTACGCATTAAGTATGATATATATTTTGAATTAGGTGAGATATATAGAATAAGGGATAATAGTTCCGACAGCTATGAAAAAAGTCTCGCTTATTATTTAGAAGCCGAACAATTCGCAGAAAGAGTGCATGACTATAATTTACAAAGCAGTTCTCAACTTGGGGTAATGCTACTGAATATAAAATATGGCTATGAAATAGATACAGATGTACTAAGAACCATTATTTCAAAGACACATGAATTTGACTTGAACATTAATTATAATTATGCCATGTATGTAAAACATGTTATTGAAGATGAGAATATTCCTGAAGAAATGGTAACTTACTGGGAAAAAATGCAATACTCAGATTTGCTTTCTTTAGCTTACAAAAGCAAATCCGAGAAATGCAATCTTAAATTAACTGTGATGTAATTGTGTGTATATCATATCATAATAATTATTTTCAATTGTAAAGCATATTTTTTTGTTTGATGAAAGCATATTTATTTTTTGAGAGATATCTTTGGAAAACTGTTCGTTATCCCGGATATCTCTTAATATTTCAGCAATAATTAGCATCTCTGCTTCGTTCCATCCATATCTTGAAATCTCTTGTGTTCCAATGCGTAATCCACACGTTTTATATAATTGCTTATTTCTTAAATTGATACTTACTCCATAATCCAAACATTTGTTATAAAATTTTTCTGCATCATTTTCTGGCATAGAAATAAAAATCTGATGTGTATATGTATATTTAGGAGATACCTTAATAATGTTGAAATCATATTTGACAAGTGCTTTAGCTAACACATTTGCATTATTTACAATTAAAGAACAATATTGCTGGCCATACATTTCTAATTCCATTAATGTTAGAATTAGACTAAATATATGATGCAATTGGCTATTTCGCAAGTAGTCTGGGTTTATCAAAGTGTCAAATTGATTAGCCAACTCTAAGTTGTTTGTCATGATTAGTCCGCAGGTAGGACCAGGTAATGTTTTATGAGTAGCACCCATTAAAATAAATTTTTGTTTATCTGTGAACCATTGCAAGGGATTCTCCATACTCTTTGCTGCTATTAAGCCTAGTATTTGTGTCGCATCAAATATTAGAACACAGTCTTCTGGTAATTCAATTTTACTTAGCTGAGGCATAATAATGATATCTGAAAGGCATATTAATATTCCATTAATTTTTTGTGCTCTTAAAAGTTCATTCATTTTTTCATAATCAAAGTCGTATATATCATAGTTGTAAGGTATTTCTATTGTATTAATTCCCAATCTATGACAAATTTTAGGCATTGATCCATGTCCGCCACATTCTTCTGAAGAGATGAGAATGGTATCGCCAGAAGAAAATAAACTCATTAGTAAAGTCATAACAGCGTTAACACCAGATAAAGTTCGTGCATCGGCATATTTGCAACCATATAGCTTATTACATTGGCGAGTTAGCAACTCATATATTTTATACAATTTTTTACTCCCGACAAAGTTACTTTCTTCCTGATAATTTATTACTCCTCCCATAATATATTTTTCCTGTAGAAATGTATCCAGAGGAATCTTGCTAAAGGGAGAAACCACATTTTCTGCGGCACATAGTGGTAATAATTTATTCTCCTGTGTTGAAAGTTCTGTGCATAAGTTTACTAAGTCCTCAAAATACTCTGGTTTCATAAATTACCTCCATGTAAATTATTGTAAAACTGACGGATAACTATTTATTATCCATCATGTATATGATTACAGTTTTAAATTTTTGAAGCAATGTATTAGGCTATAGTATCAAAACTATGTAAGTACAAAGTACTAGGCTATCAGTTAAAAAAGAATCCTTTTCCGGCTTTGTAAATACCAATGGATCAATTTACGCTGCATGGTCATTGAGTATATGCTTTCCGGTATATCAGTGCATGCTTTTTGTGACATAGTGTATGAACATAGATAAAAGTGTATATTATGTTATAATCTCGTATACATAGCCATCATTGGAATAATATAAAAAAGCTTAATAAAGTTACTGCAGCGACCGATATAATATATATAACTTTAATTCGGAGGACGCTTAATGAGAAAGTTTTTGCCTTTGGCAGTAATGACAGGAATAATGTTGAATCCATTTACAGCAGCGTATATTAAGAATGATTTATATGCTTTCTTTCAACATGAATGAATATGAGCTGGCATCAGAAAATGATGATGCAAGTAATAATAGTACACATACATATGGATATGTGGCTAATGAATGGGATAATAATGCGCCGGTTTATGAAAGTGATTTTTCACTATATAACGAGATTCCATATAGATTTCCCGATGACATGTCTGTTTTTAAAAATACATATCCGGTTACGCGGAACCAGAATCCTTATGGTTCATGTTGGGCGTTTGCATCGTTGGGACTTGCTGAATTTGATTTGATTAATGACGGAACTGCTGATAACAGTATTGATTTGAGCGAACTGCAGCTTATATATTTTTTGTTTAATTCAGTTACCGACCCATTAGGCGGTACGGAGGGAGATTTTGCATACTACTATAATGCTAATGCCTCAACATCGTATCTGGACTATGGTGGAAATTATGAAATGGCATCAAGGAGATTGTCGCAATGGATAGGTGGGATTCCGGAAGCGGAGGTTCCATATTCAAACGCTTCCATGGTTCTTTCTAATGGACTGGATAGTAAATATGCATACAATTATAATGTTGCGCATTTACGCAATGTGTATAGGATTTCACTGAGGCACAACGCTGATGATGTAAAACAGCAGATTATGGAACATGGAGCTGTTGGTGTTATGTACTATCACGATGATTTTAATCTTTCTTCAGCTTCTGATGGTACAGTGTATAATTATTATGATACAGCAGCTTCAGGTGGTGGACATGCTGTGATGATAGTTGGATGGGATGATACATACTCGAGGAATAATTTTGCGTGGGCTCAGCCGGCTAATGATGGGGCATGGCTTATTCGTAATAGCTGGGGAAATTATATTGATTACTTCTGGATGTCATATGAGACAGCGTCATTGCAAGATACAGCGTGGGTATTTGATTTTGAGGCAAGTGATGAGTATGACAACAACTATCAGCTAGATGGCGGACTTGAGACATGTTCCGTGAGCTATACAACAATGGCTAATGTTTTTACCGCTAAAAATGACAATGAAGTTAAGTCAGAGACATTAAAGGCAGTATCGTTGTCGACATCAATGTCAACCAATGTCAATTACACTATAGAAGTTTATACTGATTTGACAGATGAAAAAAATCCGTTAAGTGGAACCAAACAGGAGAGTGCCACAACACAGGGGACAACTGCCTATGCTGGCAGGTATACTATTGAGTTAAATAATGAGGTAAAAATTGTTCCGGGAAGTAGATTTGCCATTGTTGTGAGCGTTGATAAGCCGGCTCTTGACTGTGAGCAGGCTACATGCATAGCGAATGGTGAGAATTTTTCTAATATGATTTGGGAGCGCAGGGTCAGCCTTAATAATGGAAAAACATTTTATAAATACGGAGATAAGTTTTATGCGTACCCTTCTAACTTACGTGTAAAAGCATTTACAACGGATGACGAGAATACATCGAACATACCGGATGTGCCGGAAACTCCGAGTGAGCCGGATGTCCCGGATGTGCCGGAAACCCCGAGTGAGCCGGATGTCCCGGATGTGCCGGAAACCCCGAGCGAGCCGGATAACCCAGACGTTCCGGAGGTACCGGATGTTCCAAGTGAGCCGGATGTGCCGGAAACCCCGAGCGAGCCGGATAACCCGGATGTTCCAAGTGAGCCAGATATACCGGATGCACCGGAAACGCCGAGTGAGCCGGATAACCCGGATGTGCCGGATACTCCGGATGTTCCTGCAACCCCGGATATACAGGAATTACCATCATATACTATAGGAGAGCTTGACTATTCGCCAGTATTTAATGCAAATTACTATTATCTACATAATGCTGACTTAGCGAATGCGTTTGGAAAAGATGCACAGGCATTGTTTAATCATTTTATTAGTTATGGTATTTATGAGGGAAGACAGGCATGCGAGTCTTTTAATCCTTTGAATTATAGAAATAATTATCGGGATTTAGATGCCGCATTTGGAGAAGATTTGTCTGCATACTATGCTCATTACATAAAATACGGCAAAGCAGAGGGAAGAAGCGGTGTTAATATTAATACACCTGATACCGTTCCAGATTATACGCCGGATGTTAAACCGAATTATGATTATGTAATTGATGGAATTGATTATTCGGTTGTGTTTGACGCAGATTACTATTATAACACACATCGAGATGTCGCCAATGCATTTGGGAAAGACAATAAAGCTTTATTCAATCATTTTATGACATATGGCATATATGAGGGAAGACAGGCAAATATAGAGTTCAATGTTGAAGCATACAAGGAAAGATATAGAGATCTTTCTGAAACATTTGGTTCTGATATCAGAACTTATTATATTCACTATATTCTATATGGTAAGGCTGAAGGAAGAAGTGCAGTGGGAGGTAGTGGATATATATATGATGGTATAGACTATTCGGCTGTATTTGATTCAGGATATTATCATGACCATTATGGTGATTTGGCTAATGCCTTCGGTTCCGACAGCGTAGCTCTGTTTGAACATTTTATAAAATATGGTATGGATGAGGGAAGACAGGCAAGCACTGGTTTTAATGTATATACATATATGAACAGGTATCGTGATTTGAATGCTGCATACGGAAGTGATTTGAAAATGTACTATCAGCATTATATAAAGTATGGAATCTCAGAAGGAAGAAGCGCACAGTAGAGAAGATAAGTTTTTGTATATTGATTATGCCATCCATATCGGATGGCATAATCAATATATATGGAAGTAATTAATAAAAAATTATGGAAGAAATGGAGAATATTGATTAACAGAGTATTAGAAAACAATAATTTAAAGGTAACAATAAGCGATGCAGGTGCCGAGCTTATCAGTGTATGGGATAAGAGCCGTAATGCCGAGCGTATATGGAGAGGTGATTCGGCGGTATGGGGAAGACATGCACCGATTCTTTTTCCGTTTGTCGGAAAGGTTGCCGGCGGAAAGTACAGCTACAGGGGAAGAGAGTATAAGATGACATCGCATGGCTTTGCGCGCGACAGGCAGTTTGAGCTTGTCAGTGAGGACGGAGAGTCTGTGACACATGTGCTTAGGTGGAATGAGGAGAGCCTTACGGTGTATCCGTTTGAATTTGTACTGTATGTGAAGCACAGCCTTGAAAATGCGGATTCGCGTTCTGTGAAGGTGGAATGGAGGGTTGTCAATGAAGCTGTTGAGGGCGGAGAAGATATGCTGTACGGAATTGGCGGGCATCCTGCGTTTACATTTCCGAGGGATGTGAAGCCGGTTGACTGTTCGCTGAGAATATATGGTGGAACGGCGGCTGTTAATGGGAATAATATAAGTGATAACGTGGCTATCTGCAGGGCATTGAGATATCGCCTTCTGGATACGGCGGGCTGTATTGATATGTCACAGGAGTATGTGCTTGATATGCCGGAGAGCTGTGCGAGGATAACGGAGAATATGTTCGATAAGGATGCGCTTATTGTTCTGGATAATCAGGTGAACCACATTGAGCTTCTTGATGCGGCGGGAAAGGCTTATGTGACCATGGATTGTCAGGGCTTTCCTTATTTTGGAATATGGTCGAAGGAGGTTGATGAATTTATCTGTCTTGAGCCATGGTATAGCGTTGCCGATGTCGCAGGCTGTGACGGAAATATTGAAAATAAGGCAGGAATGCAGAGGCTTGCAGCCGGGGACAGCAGGGAGTATGCGTATACGATTACCTTCTAAAAATATACAGCTTCTGAGTGTTGCGTGAAGATGACGACCCCGGATATTATATATTTTAGTACAAAATTATTCTGTAAAAAGCGGAATTTTTTGTTATTTAGCTCCGGATGCAAAATGTGCCGGTTTAATCTATGAATGTACTGGGCATGCTTTACAGCTGGGATTATAATTACACAGAAAAATAAAGGACAAATATATAAGGAGTTTTATGAATAAAATACATAATAAAATAATAAAAATAGTAATGAGTTTTGCGCTCACGCTTGGTGTGATTTTAGGCGTGGCGGGAAGCTTTTATGAGAAAACATCTGCAGACGCGGATGACAGTAATTTTACAAACCTTATTATTTTTATGAGATTTGCGGACGAGGATGAGTTTATTGATGATGTATATGAGAATACGTCGGTAAGAAAAATAACGGACAACTCCTACAATACGGCAATGTACAACGTCAGCGACTATTATAGGAATGTTTCGGATAACAAATGCCGCATAAGGAGCGTATATCTGTTAGATAACGGTGGGTCGATTAAGCTGTCGCATGAGAGGGGCTATTACGCGGAGTACAGTGAGACAAATCCAATCGGTTATAAGAACAGCGGTGAGGCGGGAGCCCGTATGTATGAGCTGAAGCGTGAGTGGTCGGATGCGGTGACAAAGGCGGTTGAGGCTGGCAACAGGATATCCAATTATGATGGGACTGTCAATTATGGTTATGATGAGCTTGACAAGGATGGGGATGGCTGCATAGATTCCATAACGATAATTTATAAAAATGCAACGCAGAGCAACATAGCGGTAGGCTGGGGATCACCCTTGTGGAATTATAAGGATTATGCTGATTATTTAGTGATTAATACGGATAAGGGAAGCGTAAAGAGCAGAATGTATGTCCAGCTGACCAACTCGTATACAAAGCCGGATGGAGATACGCTGGGTTATCTTTATAAGGATTCACAGGGGAATGTCATAGTGTCACAGGCAGCGGCTATCCATGAGATGGGGCATATAATGGGGTTGAAGGATCTATACAATTCCTCACAGAGTTCTCCGGTGTATTACATGTCTGTGATGGCAAAGCATATGTCGCCGATCCCGCAGTTTCCTTCGGTAAAGGAGAAGGAGGTTCTCGGCTGGGTTGAGGACGGAGACGTTCAGACAATTATAGCCTCAGGTGAGTATAGTCTAAGGGCACTTGGAACTGCAGGGCATGGAATTGCAGGATATAAGCTTGATATTCCGGAGAAGGGAAAGACGCTTTATCTGGAATATAGGAATTTTGCGTCAAATGGAAACAAGTATGATTCCCAGTACAAGGAGCTGTATAAAACAAATGGCAAAAGAGTTGACAGTCTGCCGATGAAATCAGGCCTGGTATGCTACCTTATTGATACAGGGACAAAATTTCCGAACAATATGAACTCTTCACCTTCTAAGTGGAATTATCAGGTGCTGGGCAATCAATATTCTACGATGGTTGATGCGGCGGTTGGAGTAGATGAGGAAAAGTGGATTACAGATAATCTTAGTATCATGGTGACGGCGATTGATGGCAATACACTTACTTTTACAATAGAAGGAAATTTTGCGGAGCATATTCACAGTGGTGGACAGGCAACCTGCGTCAGCCGCGCCAGATGCTCGGTCTGTCATCAGGAATATGGCGAATTTGATGATAGTAGACACGAACATACCATGGTTAGGGGTGCCAAGGCACCGAGCTGTACAGAAGTTGGATACACGGGCGACACATATTGTACGGATTGCAATAAAATGGTGAGCATTGGCTCAGACATAGACATGATTGCGCATGAATTAGAGCATGTGGAGGCACGGGCAGCTACAGCAGCACAGGAAGGTAATATAGAGTATTACTATTGTAAAGTATGTGGAGAGTGTTTTCTTGACAAAAATGCAGCTGATACTATAAAAATGGCTGATACAATAATACCTAAGCTGGCACCTGTAATCATAGCGGGAAATGATGCAACTATAGATGCTTCCTCGGGCAAGAGTGCTGTATTCAGGTCGAATGCGGCATTTGCCGATTTCATACGTGTTGAACTTGACAGCAAGGAGCTTGTAGAGGACAAGGACTACATTTTAAAGGAAGGAAGTATAATAGTAACACTCATGCCTGAGGTTATCAGCAATCTGTCTGAGGGAAGCCATAAGCTTGCTATAGTGTCTTCAGGTGGAACAGCAATCGCAAATTTCTCTGTAACGAAACCGCAGCAGCCAAGCAGCGAGGAGCAGTCAAGCAGCGAGGAACAGTCAAGCAGCGAGGAGCAGTCAAGCAGCGAGGAGCAGCCAAGCAGCGAGGAGCAGTCAAGCAGCGAGGAGCAGTCAAGCAGTGAAGAGCAGTCAAGCAGTGAGGAGCAGCCAAGCAGTGAGGAGCAGCCGAGCAGCGAGGAACAGCCAAGCAGTGAGGAGCAGTCAGGCAGTGAGGAGCAGCCGAGCAGCGAGGAGCAGCCGAGCAGCGAGGAGCAGTCAGGCAGTGAGGAGCAGTCAAGCAGCAATGCGGCAATAGGTGGCGAATCGGAATCGAATGGTAATTTTGCCGGAAGTGCCACGGAAACAATAAGCGCTGATGGGAATGGTACCGGTTCCGGGGATGAAGGCTCCGAGGATGGTATTGTCCATATCTCTCCGAGTACCGGAGGGAAAATTCAGATAAAGGCATGGGCTGTTGTTGGCACATTCCTGATGGGGGCATTTATATTTTTAAGAAAGAGAAGATAAAGATGTTTTCTACCTGAAATAAAAAGTGCTTCTTAAGCCTGTCAGCAATTTTAAATAATTGGAAAAATATTATTTGCCTTATCATATCATGACATGAAATTGAAAAATGAGTTATTGCTCATAGAAATTGAAAAATGAGTCATTGCCATATTGTTCAAAAGATTTAAATATGATATAGTTAAACGCAGATTATAATTTGTAAGGTGATACAGCCTATTGGTTATAAACATGTGAGTATATGATTGAATTTTTGCGAGGTGAAAATTTATGTGCGGAATAGTAGGTTTTACGGGTGAGCATCAGGCTGCACCGATTATACTGGATGGTCTTTCTAAGCTTGAGTATCGTGGTTACGATTCAGCGGGTATGGCTGTCCGTGATGGAGATGGAGAGTACCAGATAGTCAAGGCAAAGGGCAGGCTTAAGGCTCTTTACGAGAAAACGGATGGAGGAAATGCAGTGTATGGCACCTGCGGCATAGGTCATACAAGATGGGCAACCCATGGTGAGCCGTCTGAGGTCAATGCGCATCCTCATATGGCGGATGATGGAAATGTTGTTGGTGTACATAATGGTATTATAGAGAATTATCAAGAGCTTAAGGAAAAGCTTGTCAAGAACGGTTATTCCTTCTATTCATCGACAGATACCGAGGTTGCGGTAAAGCTTGTTGATTACTACTACAAGAAGTATGAGCACACTCCTGTGGATGCGATTAACCATGCGATGGTGCGTATCCGCGGTTCTTATGCGTTTGCATTTATGTTCAAGGATTACCCGGGAGAAATCTATGCAGCAAGAAAAGACAGCCCGATGGTTCTTGGTGTGAGTGATGGTGAGGCTTATGTTGCCTCAGATGTTCCGGCAATATTAAAGTATACGAGAAATGTATATTATATCGGCAATCTGGAGATGGCTCGTCTTAAAAATGGAGAAATTACCTTCTATAATCTCGATGGCGATGAGATTGAAAAGGAGTCTGTTGAGATTAAGTGGGATGCTGAGGCAGCTGAGAAGGCGGGCTATGAGCACTTTATGATAAAGGAAATCCATGAACAGCCGCGTGCGATAGCGGATACACTTCATTCTGTTTACAAGGACGGAACTCTTGATTTATCATCCGTTGGTCTTGCGGATGACGATATTAAGAAAATTTCACAGATTTATATAGTTGCATGTGGTTCGGCGTACCATGTCGGCGTTGTTGCGCAGTATGTCATGGAGGATCTTGCCAAGATTCCGGTGAGGGTTGATGTGGCTTCAGAGTTCAGGTACCGCAAGCCGATTCTTAAGAGTGATGATCTGGTTATCATCATCAGCCAGTCGGGCGAGACGGCAGACAGCCTTGCGGCGCTTCGTCTTGCAAAGGAGAAGGGCGTCAAGACACTCGCCATTGTAAATGTCATCGGCAGCTCCATTGCGCGAGAGGCTGACAGCGTGTTCTATACCCTTGCCGGCCCGGAGATTGCGGTTGCCACAACAAAGGCATACAGCACACAGCTTATTGCTTCCTACTGTCTCGCAATCCAGTTCGCTAAAGTTCGCGGTGAGCTGACAGAGGCGCAGTGTGCAGATATGCTTGCGGAGCTTGAGACACTTCCTGATAAGGTTACCAGGATTCTTGATGACAAGGAACGTATCCAGTGGTTTGCCGCTAAGCAGGCGACTATGCGGGATACCTTCTTCATCGGACGCGGTATCGACTATGCGGTGAGTCTTGAGGGAAGCTTGAAGCTCAAGGAGATTTCCTACATCCACAGTGAGGCCTATGCTGCCGGCGAGCTTAAGCACGGCACGATCAGCCTTATCGAGGACGGAACTCTTGTAATAGGAACTCTCACACAGGATGCTCTCTACGAAAAGACAGTGAGCAACATGGTTGAGTGCAAGAGCCGTGGCGCGTACCTTATGGGTCTTACAACCTACGGCAACTACGAGACAGAGGATACCTGTGATTTCACGGTATACATTCCTAAGACAGATGCCCATTTTACAGCGTCGCTTGCGGTTATACCGCTCCAGCTTCTTGGCTACTATGTATCGGTGGCTAAGGGACTGGATGTTGACAAGCCAAGGAATCTGGCTAAGAGCGTTACAGTAGAATAACACTTGGGACAGGGGTCAGACCCCATGTCCCAATGTTGGGACACGGGGTCTGACCCCTGTCCCAGCGGCTAAGCTATGCCATTTCCGGATTATGGAGATGGCATATTTTTACATCATAACGGTATCATATATGGTATCTAATTACTTTTAAAGAAAAATAAGTTTCATATAAGATATATGACAACTCTGGCAGGTTACAGATTGAAAATAATGTAGTAAGATAATATAAATGCATATAAAATTCAACGCACGATAATGCAGGATGTGGAATGGGGACAGGATGAGCATGGAAGAAACAGAACAAAAGCTATTTTCTGATGTGGAAAGGTTGTTGGCGTATGCACACAGTGGGCATGAATATATTATTGAAGCCATATATGACGTATTCGGAAAAAGAATTTTACAGCATGGATATGCGGATGCCGGCTACATACTGAGGGCGGGGAAATATGGACTTAATAAAAATGTCTATTATACAAAATTGCCCGGTTCAAAAGTCCAAAAGCTATTTGTAAAATCCTGTATTCCTTCGGAGGACATGGAGGTTATGCTTGAGTATCTGGATACGGTGCTTGGACATGCTTCGGCACTTGATATTGAGGCGGAGAAGGCATTGATATTCTGGCTGTTCCTTCCATATCGTTTTGTCACAAAGACGTCGATTAAACGAAACTATCTCAAGATATTGCTCACAGGCTTCTTTAAAAACACAAGATATGTTGACCGTTATGATGCAGAGTTCGTGGTTGCTGATGAGATAGTGTACAATGCTCATTTTTGCCATGTTGAAATTATAAATTCGGTTGAGGAGTATGCACAATATACTTTTTCACTCAAAGAGGAAAGTTCGGATGAGACATTATTCTACCGAGGACATTCACTGCTTGACTATGCCCTTGTTCCTGGAATAAAGAGAAAGCGGAGCTGGTTCACGAATGAAAGTATAATGTATCAGGAGCTGCTTGTCAGATGTGCGCAGAATTTTACCCACTGTCAGACCCACTTGGAGTATCTGGTTGAAATGCAGCATTATGGCCTGCCAACGCGGCTGCTTGACATAACAGAGAATCCGCTGGTTGCACTTTATTTTGCATGTTGCAGCAATAGAGAGCACATAGGGGAGGTAATTGTGCTCACAACAGGGCAAGATCATGTGCGATATGCAAAGAGCGATACGGCAGCATTGCTTGCGGCGCTTCCGACGCTCAATTATCGTGAACAGGCACAGTTGTACCGATTATGTATGAATGGACTGCCTGAAGCGGAGGACGCAGAATATCAGGAGCTTGCCGGAAAGCTGGCAAGTGAAGTCAAATCAAGAAATCCTGCATTTGAACCGCGAATCAGGAAATCAGACATAACCGGACATGTATTTGTGACACCTATACGAAACAATCAGCGCATTATGAAGCAGGATGGTTCATTCATAATATGCGGTCTTACCGGTGAGGGCGGCGACAGCGACAATCTGGACAGCCTTCGCTGCAGAGATACCGAGGGAAAGCAATTGGTTCTTGTGATTAATGACAAGGAGACAATATTAAAAGAACTGGATACACTTTCAATCAACAGAGCCACCCTTTTCCCTGAGATTGACGATGTAGCGGAGTATCTGAAGGGGAAGTATGGGGAGTGAATGATGGATAATCTTATGTTATCCATCATTTTCTTTTCCCACCCTAAACCCCTTCCTCGGGTGTTTATTCCTCAATATATCTCTCTGCTTCCCCACCGCGACATGTGTATAAATCTGTGTGACGTTAATCGAACTGTGTCCGAGCATTTCCTGAATGTAGCGGATGTCGACATCGGCTTCCAGAAGGCTGGTGGCGAAGGTATGGCGGAACATGTGCGGGGTGATGTGCAGGTCAATGGCGGCGAGGGAGCAGTATTTGTTAATCATGCGGCGAACGGACTGGTCGGACAGGGGAGCGCCGGACTGATTCACAAAAAAATGTGCAGAGGAGGATATTTCGGTGGAAAAGCTGCGGCGGTATTCATCGAGAATGTGGATAACGTCATCGGAGGCAAGCTGTATATAGCGCTCCTTGTCGCCTTTTCCGTATATGAGGATGGTTCCGTCGATGAGATTTACATTGTCATTTTTGAGATTGCATAGTTCGCTTATTCTTATGCCGGAGGAGAACAGCAGCTCAATTACGGCGGCATCGCGGAGAGCGTTTCGCCGTTGGTAGGCGGTGCCTGCTTCGGAGCGCCGGGTATAGATGGTGGATAGAAAGCTCTCAACTATGTGGAGTGGGATGGTTTTAGGGAGGATAATCGGTTCGCGAAAACGCGTATGTATTTTTGAAAATGGGTTGCGGTCTATTAAATCCTTGTATTCACAATAATGGAATAGAGCTTTAATAGAGGCAATTTTGCGTTTGGCGGTCTTTGGTTTGTATTCGGCATGGAGCCTGCTTATATAGCTTTCAAGAATTTCAGAGGTGATGTCGGATATGACTTCGATTTGGGTGGAATCGGATATAAAATCTGAGAATTGGCGCAGGTCTATGCGATATGCCTTGAGGGTCTTTTCGTCTAAGCATTTTTGTGTGCGGCAGGAATCTAAATATTCGGTGATAAGTGTTGATATACTGTTCATGATATGTTTGTCTCCTTAAAGTTTTTGATTAACATAACATGAATTGAGCGAAAAAACATTATATTTACCGGAAAGAGTATTTAAACATATTATTGCCATATATCGGAGGCAATGTTAATATTAAAGCATTGGCTTTGGGACAGGGACCAGACCCCTGTCCCAAAGGAAATATATTAGCAAGGAGAAGGCAATGAAGTACGATTATTTGGTGGTTGGTGCGGGATTATATGGCGCGGTGTTTGCGCATGAAGCGAATGCCAGAGGCAGGTCGGTTCTTGTTGTGGAGAGAAGACCGAATATTGCAGGAAATGTATATACGGAGAAGATAGAAGGAATCAATGTGCACAAGTATGGCGCACATATTTTTCACACAAATAACAGGAGAGTATGGGAGTATATTACCGGGTTTGCACAGTTCAACCGTTTTACCAACAGCCCGGTTGCCAATTACCATGGTGAGCTTTATTCGCTTCCGTTTAATATGTACACATTCAATAAGATGTGGGGGGTTGTGGCTCCTGAGGAGGCGATGGCTAAGATTGCTGAGCAGCGTGGAGAGATTAAGGGGGAGCCTGCAAATCTTGAGGAGCAGGCAATATCCTTGGTCGGCCGTGACATATATGAGAAGCTGATAAAGGGTTATACTGAGAAACAGTGGGGGCGAGCCTGCAAGGAGCTGCCGGCCTTCATTATTAAGAGACTTCCTGTGCGCTTTACATTTGATAACAATTATTTTAATGCGTTGTATCAGGGAATACCGGTGGGTGGTTATACGAAGCTGGTTGAGAACCTCTTAGATGGAGTAGAGGTAAGGCTTAACACGGATTATCTTGAAAATAAGGCAGAGCTTGATGCTGTTGCGGATAAGGTTATCTATACGGGGCAGATAGATGCTTATTTTAATTATAGTCTGGGACATCTTGAGTATCGCTCTGTGAGATTCGAGAATGAGCTTCTGGATATACCGAATTTTCAGGGAAATGCGGCAGTCAATTATACAGACAGGGAGACGCCGTGGACACGTATAATAGAACACAAGTGGTTTGAGTTCGGCAAGGATGAGAAGGGAAACGACCTGCCTAAGACCATAATAAGCCGTGAATATTCCTCAGAATGGAAGCCGGGGGATGAGCCGTATTATCCGGTAAACGATGCAAAAAATAACGAATTGTATGCACAGTACAGTAAGCTTGCGCAGGCGGAGTCTAAGGTGATATTTGGAGGAAGGCTTGGAGAGTACAAGTATTACGACATGGATGCAGTTATACTCTCTGCGCTGGATTTGTGCGATTCTTTATGGACGGCTTTTGAGTAGGCGGTCAGGGAGAGGATATTCTTCAAAATACTAATTGTTTATCTCCTGTAGATTTATAAAGTCACTATAATATGATGTTGGGGTCAAAACATGCCAACTTAATTTACGAGTGTATAACGTATTA
>OJMH01002219.1_pt1 | contig 16806 bp, 14 predicted proteins | sample 1597111 | NCBI WGS metagenome assembly OJMH01 (sample SAMEA2452115, study PRJEB22498) | human gut metagenome | reverse complement strand
GCTGGGTAAGCCCCGAAGAGTTTAAAGATTGGAAGGCCTTTGCGCTTTCGATAGGCTTTGAAGAGGTAGAATCCGCCCCGCTTGTACGCTCATCTTACAGGCACTGAGTGCGGCTAAAAAATTAGCGGTTCAAAGCAGTTTTAAAAGTCGAAAAGCTCGCCCTGCTTGGGCTTTTCGGCGGGGATAAAATCCGAAAACTTTTCGCAAAAATCGTCGACTTTCTTGATGTAGTAGTCGGCATCGTAAGGCAGAGTTTTTGGATTGTAAAGCTCCACTGGGTAAGCGCGCTTCCAATCGGCACCCTTTGTAAGTTCTGCGTTTGAAATAAAGTAGGAGACTTTGTCGCCGACTTGCGGGCGCGGATTCATCTTTAATGCAGCCTCGGCAGATGCCCTCCTGCCCTTTCCGTTTAAGGCTATTAGCTTTTCGTAGTTTGCGCAGGAGCTGCTTAAAAATTCGCTCTTTGCAAGCTTTGAGATTTCCATCTTTCCGCTTTTTATTTTCTCTTTGAGCTGCTTTACAAGCTCTGAAATAGACTTGTCTGAAATTCCAAGCTCTATGTTTATAAGCTCGTTTGTAAGCTCCTTTAAAAAGCCCTCCATAGACCTGCTCTTTAGGGCGGAGCCCTTTACGATTACGCCGGAATCGCCGCAGAGCGCGTAGTTCTTTGCCTTGTAGCAAAACATAGATTTGTACGCCCCGTCAAACTCAAGCTCCACTCCCTTTGGCATATCCGCCCCAACCTTGCTCAGAAGCTCGCTGGGATTTGAAAAGTACTTGCCGCAAGAAATGTATATGCCGTCCGTATCAACTTCCAAAATTTCGCAGCCAAGCTTTGAAAAATCGGAGATTAAATTTGTTAGAATTTCCCTGCCCTTAGTAGTTATTTCGTCCGCCAATTTCGAATCGCCAAAGCGCGCTGTGGCAAGCCCCAAGTAGCCGTAGAAAGAATTTATTAAAATCTTAAAGCTGCTCTGGCGGGCGCTGTATTCGGCCTTCAAGTTCGGGTCTTTAGTTTCGCGCGCAAGGCGCTTGTATTCCAGCCTGTAAGCCCGCAAAGATTTTAGCTCCTCCAAAAAGACTTTCAAAAAATCATTTTTCGGGCACTTGCCTATCGCAAGCATCAAGCTCGGATAAAGCGAGGCAACGTCGTAGTGCAAGACGTTTTTAAACACTCCGCTTTTAAAGCTCTCTGAAAGCCCCCCTGAAACGAAATTCTGCGCCTGAGAAAGATAGGGCAACTTAGCCTTTGCGTGGTAATACTTCTCCAGAAATATGCTCTCGACCTTAACGCCCGTTCCGCGCAACATGCACTCCTGCAAGGTAAGCGGGAAATTCTGGACTTGCGCAAAGTAGGTGGGCAAGAGCCTATCGGCAAGCTCGCGAGTTTCGCGTATGTCGTCTAAGAGGTATTTTCTGAAAGTTTCGCGATCGCTTTTAAAGAAGTCTTGAATCTTATTTCCCTGAATGTAGGTGCGCTCGTCGGGCTTTGAAAAGCCGAAGTGAAGCGCCGCATTTTTTAGCGAATAAGACGAAAGCTCGCGCGCCGAAATATCGTAGAGCTGCAACAAAAGCAGCGTGTCAACAACCGTGCGCCCCGGGATGTCGCAGCGAGTGTAGTCGAAGTAGCGCTCGGCTATTTTTATGCGGCTTTGCCTGAAGGCGCAATCTCCGCCAAAGCGCCCCCAAGACATTGGAACTTTTAGCATTTTTGAGCGCTTTCTTATGTACTCCAAGTCGAACCTAAAAATATTGTGCCCCTCTATGGTATCGGGGTTTGACTCTACTATGTAGCGGCTCAAATCCTCCAAGAGTTTGCGCTCGGCCTCGTCCGAAAAATTATCAAGCTCAAATATTTTTGTATCACCGCCAAAGCCGATGCCAACGGCTATTATTCTGTCGTTTGGCCTCTCCGGATTTGAGAATCCGTATTCTGCGGCGGTCTCTATATCTAGCTGCATGCGCCTGAGCTCGTCGAAGCGAAGCCCTGCAAACATTCGCGCCTTATTTGCGAGTAAATACTGGTTTTCCAAGCTCGACAACTTTTCTATCGCAAGATCCTTTGGGCGGCTCTTTAGAAACTGATTGTAAGCCGCGATATTTTTAAATTCGACTAAGCGCGTAAGCTCCATGGAGTCGGGCCCACTGAGATTTAATATGCCCTCCGTGAGAGACTCGTCCACATATCCCTCTCCGGCCCACAAAAATGGCTTAAAAGGCAGAGTTTCTACAGAGGAATTGCCGCCAGAATCGCAAAAGGCAAGCTGCGCCTCGGAATTTTGCGATATCCAAACGCCACGGATTGATTTTAAGGTATTTTCGCTGCCTTTTGAATTGCTCATTTGCTCAAATATAAGGTATTATTGTCGCCGTAAAAGCTCCGGGAAAGTTCTAGAAATTTAAGCTTGCCCATTTTTGCTAGATTTTCAAACTAAATCGGGTATTTAGTCAAAATTATGGAAAAACCATGCATTATTTTATTGGGCGCACCCGGTAGCGGAAAGGGAACGCGAGCTCCCATACTTAGCGAGATTCTGGGTATACCTCAGATAGCAACAGGCGATCTTTTTAGAAAGAACCTCAAAGAAATGACGCCAATAGGCAAAATTGCCAAAAGCTACATAGATAAGGGCGAGCTTGTTCCGGATTCAGTCACGGCAGACATGCTTAAGCAGCGCCTGCAAGAGCCCGATGCCCAAAACGGTTTTCTATTAGACGGCTTCCCGCGCACAATAGTGCAAGCGGAGATGCTCGATAAAATTTTAGAGCAGCAAGATAGAAAAATTAACGCTGTTATGTACATTGATATGAGCGATGAAGAGATTATTAATAGGCTCTCCGGCAGGCTCATATGCTCAAAGTGCCAAACGCCCTATCACAAGACTAGCAACCCGCCAAAGGTGGAGGGAATTTGCGACAAGTGCGGCGGCAAGCTTGTAACTCGCCCGGACGACAATCCTGAAACCGTCAGAAACAGACTTAAGGTTTACCACGAATCCACATTCCCGCTAGTTGAATTTTACCAGAAACGCGGCTTGCTTTCGGAATTGGATGGAAAGACAAAAATTGCCGATTTGCGCGACGAAATTCTTGGGCTTTGCAAGAAGCTTGGCTTTGTAAAGTAATGAATATTCTTTGCATAGGCGATATTGTGGGGAAACCCGGGCGTCAGATTCTAACGGATTACCTCGCAAAGCTAAAGCAGCAGTATGATATCTCGCTAGTCGTTGCAAATGCCGAAAATTCGGCGGGCGGAAATGGCATAACTAAAAATATGGCTGAATCCATAACGCGCGCCGGAGTGGACGTAATCACTCTGGGCGACCACATTTGGGATCAGCGCTGCTTTGAGGGCGAAATAAGCTCCATTGGTAACTTGTGCCGCCCCTCTAATCTGCCGCCAAATAATCCCGGAAACAGATATGTTTTTATCGAAAAAAACGGCGTAAAGTTCGGCGTATTTTCGCTTTTGGGGCAAACTCTTATGAAAATTAAGGCGGACTGCCCTTTCAGGACGGCTCTGACTTGCCTAGATGAACTAAGCGGCAAATGCGATGCCATCATACTCGATTTCCACGCAGAAACGACATCGGAAAAAATTTCCATGGCAAACCTAGTGGATGGGAGAGTTGCCGTAATGTTTGGGACGCACACGCACGTTCCTACTGCGGACGCGCGAATATTCCCCAATGGCCTGGCATACGTAAGCGATCTAGGTATGACGGGGCCTTGGGACAGCTGCCTTGGGCGCGACAAAAATGCAGTTTTGCAGCGCTTTATAGACGGCAGGCCGCGTGCCTTTACCGTCGCGCAAGACGACGTCCATATTTGCGGCTGCCTCGTAGACTTCGATGAAGCTGCCAAAAGAGCCAGATCGATAAAAACATTTATCTACCCGGCCTTCGGAGAATCGCTTCCACAAAAACAGCCCGATAAGGCTGAGCCCGAAAAAATAAGCTGAGCTTATCAATATAATTGCTACAGAATAACCGCAAGTCAAGCGACTTGCGGTTTTTCTATTTTTTAGGCAAATACCATTCAAAGGTCTTGCAACTTAAATTTTAAGGAAGAATTTTCCGGCTTTTTTAAACACCTTGACCTTTGCGCCGTAGGCAGTGCTTAATGTTTTAGAATTTATAATCTCGGCAATCTTTCCGCTTGCAAGCACCGCTCCGTCTTTTAGTACCAAAGCGTGGGTAAATGATGGCGGAATCTCCTCTATGTGATGTGTAGCTAAAACCATTGCGGGAACTTTTTTAGAGCGCGAAATCTCATTCATAAAACCGACAAATTCAGAGCGCGCTATCGGATCCAAGCCGTTGCAGGGCTCGTCTAAAAATATGACGTAGGGGTTTACCATCATAGCGCGCGCTATAAGCACCTTCTGGCGCTCGCCCTGCGACAATGTCCCCCATTTTGAAGCAGCCAAGTGCGCAATTTTAAATTCCTCAAGTTTTGCCACCGCTTTGTTGCAAACGCTCTTGCTGACATCGCCCCACAAATTGAGCATTGCATATTCGCCGCTTACGACGGTCTCTAAAACAAGCTCGTTTGCATTTATCTGGCGATTTAGGTGGGCGCTAACTATTGCGATTCTCTCCCTAACCTTTTGCCAGTCGTACTCCGAATACGTCTTATCTGCAACGGTCATAGTGCCGGACGAGGGAGTGTTGTATGCGCATATTGTGGATAGCAGTGAAGTTTTACCAGCTCCGTTTGCCCCCAATAGCACCCAGCGCTCGCCCTCGTTTACGCGCCAATTTATATCTTTGAGAATAATCTGCTTGTCGGCGACAAAGCAGAGGTCTTTAATGTCTAAAATTTTTTTCATTTTAAAAGGCGCGCAATTTACATACTATGCCCGATTCACTCAACAAAATAATTTTGGCCTCGGCTTCTCCAAGAAGGCGGGAATTGCTAACGCGCGAAAATTTCAACTTTTGCGTATTTCCATCAAATGCGAAAGAGGAATCTGAGTGCGATACCGACCCGCGAGACCTAGCACTTGCAAATGCCCGCTTAAAGGCTGAAGAAGTCTCCGAAAAATTCCCAAACTGCCCCGTCTTGGGGGCGGACACTATCGTCGTATTAAACGGCGAAGTTTTCGGAAAACCCAAGGACATAGCAGATGCCAAGAGAATGCTAAAAATTCTGCAAGGCAAAACGCACAGCGTTTTTACGGCGATAGCCATATTAAAGAAAGATGCCGGTATCTGCGATTTGAGCATTGATGAAAGCAAGGTCGCGTTTAAACCTATGTCGGACTCCCAAATTGGCGAATATCTAGAGAAAGTAAATGTCTTAGACAAGGCCGGCGCATATGCAGCTCAAGAATTTGGAGAGCTAATAATTGAAAATATCAAAGGCGAATTCGACAACGTAATGGGACTTCCCTGCACGCTTTTAAAAACGCGCTTAAACGCGCTATTTGGCGATTTTAAAATTTTCTTAAAGTAAGCTAATAATGCCGGAGGATAAAAATAGCAGGCTAATAGCGCAAATCCTCTCAGGACGCGCTTCAAGCTACGACAAAATTACAGTCGCAGCCGCCTTTATCCTCGCATTAATCATACACGTTTTACTTATTGAAACCCTGCCAAAAAATTTTGAGCCCCGAAATCTTGAATTGGACGATGAGGTTGACGAGCTTGAATTAGACCTAGTTGCGCCTGAAATAGAAAAGCTTCTGCCCGAATACATAGAGGCAAACCCGGAGGCAAACAATCAAAAGCCAGAAAAGGACACAAACTTGGAGTCCTTCCAAGACCAGCGGGCGGCCCAAGAGAATCCCGACACGAATTCCGAAGCCGACAAGCCAAGGACTGACGGCGAACATGAATCTCAAAAAATTGTCTCGGCAGACGCCTCTGAGCAGCCTATTGCCTCAAATCCGCAAGAAGTCTTTGAAATACTGGAGCGCCCGCTTGAAAATGCAAATCCGCAAAATTCAAGTGGCTTAGCCTCGGCTCCAGCACTGCAAGTGCCGATTCCGACAAATAAAGCCGCGCAAGACTCCAAGCAAAGCGCGTCGCCCATTTCGGTTGTAGGAAATGGTGAGGACGAAGTAATCGTCTCGGAAAATCAAAAGCCTGAGATTCAAGAAGGCGAAAATAAAGAGCAAGAAACGCCAAGCTTGGAAGAGCTTGTCCCGCAAAATCTGCCCTCGCCCAGAGCTAGACCTAGAATTTCCATGAGAACTCCGGCAGGTCCTATACGCAATAGCAATACCGACGCAAACGCCGTGGGAACCTTGGCCGTAAATTCCCGCTTTAGCGAATTTGGCGCCTACCAACAGCGAATGATAGAAGCCATATCGCGCCAGTGGTATTTGCTAGGTTCAAAATACGACCTCGCAAGCGCGATTGGCAGCAAGGTTCAAGTCGAATTTAAGCTCAACCCCAAGGGGGAAATTACTCGGATAAAGACACTTTTTAGCACGTCTACGCAAGTCGGAACAAACCTCTGCGAAATGGCAATAACCACAACCGCCCCATACGGCGAATGGACGGAGGAAATGCTCGTAACTTTCGGCTCGCAAGACCAGAATGTAAGCATTATGTTCTACTACTATTAATTTTTAAGCTATGGATTTAAATAAACTCATAGAAACTATTCCGCTTGCAAAAAAGGCCGCCGTGTTGAATTTTGACGACTGCGGCCTGATTGCCTTCGACAAGGGAAGCGGGCTTATGTCGCACCCTAATCCGAATATTCCGAATGCGGAAAACCACCCATTTGTAAGAGCGCGCTACAATTTTAAGGAAGAATATTACTCGTGGCAGCTGAGCGAAAACGAGCGCGCCAGACTATATCTCATAAACAGGCTAGATTCCCCGACTTCAGGAGTCATACTTGCAGCATTTAGCGAGGAAGTTGCGCTGGCTGCAAAGCAAAGTTTTAAGGAAAAGAAAGCTCAAAAGACGTACTTTGCAATTTGCAAGGGGAAAAACCCCGCAAAAGTTGGTGAGTGGTGCGATTTTTTGGACGTAAAGAAACTTGGCAACTTTGTGCGTGGGCAAATCGCAAAACACGGACCAATCAAGGCAGTTGCAAAATTTGAATTTGTGCGCTCAGATGCAAACAAGCTTGGACTTTCCCTAATAAAGCTCCAACCCCTAACGGGGCGCACACACCAGCTGCGCATACAGTGCGCAAAGCACAATATGCCCATAGTGGGCGACCAGACATACGGAAACTTTGCCGTAAATAGGGAAATCAGGCGCGTTACGTCTATCCCGCGAATGTTTTTGCATTGCGCTGCAACAAAAATTGAGTTCGACCTTGGCTCTCGGCACATTACCTTTGAGGCAAAATCAAAATTGCCCGACTCTTTCGGCGCAATATTAGACTACAACGGAATTTTTATTTTAAAGTCCAGAAAGGCTCAAAATGCTTAAAATGCTTAAAATGCTTTTAAAATCATTCGGCGATTCCAAAGCCTACGCAGAAGCATTAAAAACTTGGCGCTGGAAATTCACACTTTACTTTATATTTCTATCGGTACTTTCGGGTCTGCTACTGGCGATGGTGGAAACTCCCAAGTTGAAGGGCGATATAGACTCAAATAAGGAATTTATATGCTCGCAATTTCCGAATGCAAAAATAGAAGGTGCAAAATTTTCCATGTCGGAAAAAAGCCCATACTTTGCAAAATCTAAATCCGGAGAAAATTTGATAGGCTTTACTGAAGATTTCCTTGAGCCGAACCAGACGAAAGGACTATTTTTTGCGTTTGAAAAAGATAGAATAAGTTTCTACTTAAATGGAAGCGAAACTTACTTTTTTTACGATGAGTTTGTCAGGGAATACAACAAAGTTATGTATCCAGACAGTCCGGAAGGCGCCCCCCTTCTAATAAATAAGCAGAAAGCTGAGGAATTTGCAAACTACGTAAAAAGCATATTGCCACTTGCAGTGGCTCCGTTTTATCTGGTTATTTGCCTTATTGCAAACGGAATTTTGGTTGTTTCAATAGCAATACCAACTTTTTTGCTTTCACTTACCTATCTGCCCTCACTGCGGCTTACCGGCGCGCTCAAATTTGCGGTCTTGGCGGCAAGCCCTGCAATAATATTGCAGACACTACAGGCGATTTTAGGCTTTCCGAATATAAGCGAGATATTTTTTGTATTTGTGAGCTACTATATCGTATGGAGAGTTATGCGAAAGCTATCGGTTACAAACTTAAGCTTTTAGAGTGCCTTGCGCAAGACGGCGCATCTAATAAAGCCTAAACGATATTAGCGCAAAAATTTAAAAGACACTCAATCGCACTTAGACACTTGGCAAGCGGCGCAAATATAAAGGGGCGCAACTAGAGCGCCCCTTAACATCTTAAACTTCTCTATCCCCTGGGGTTTATTCGAGAGACTGAACCTCAACGTTTCTAAACCAAATCTCGCCGCCCTCGCTCTGCAGCGCTATGGAACCAATCTTATGCATGGAATCGCTGGCCTCGTTTTGAAGTTCGCCGTTTATAAAGACCTTTATGCTGCCGTCTTTGCAAACAATCTCGGCCTTGTTCCACTGCCCCAATGGTTTTTCGTTTGACGCTTTATACTTTTTTACTACCGGAAATTCGGGGCGCTTTTCGCCCTCCTTAAGCTTGTATTCGCTTATATTTGAACCTCCCAGCAAGACGAAGTCTCCGGCGTTGCCCGACTGCAGCTGGCACTCTACCGCATTGGGCCAGAGATTTGGGCCCTGCACAAATAGAAATATTCCGCTATTCGAGGCCTCCTTTGGGTACTTCCACTCCAAACTCAGTCTAAAATTGGAAAACTTGCTCTTTGTGTACATATACCCGAAGGGATTTCCGGAAATTTTTATAATTCCATCTTTTATTGAGAAAACATCGCTCGGGCTTACATTTGATTTTGGATCCACAAAAAGATTCCAAGCTCCCAAGTCGTTGCCCTTTGAAAGGCTGATTTTATTTATGTTTTGGGTGCAGGAAATGCACAGTGCGGAAACTAAAAATATAATTATGTATTGCAATTTAATCATAGTCGTAAAAAAGCCCGAGCAAAATATTAAAAAGCGGTAAAAAATTCAATAAAAATTCTGCAATGGCTCGCCAGAGCACGCACGCTCACTTGGCAGCAGCCCTTTGCAACCTATCGTTTGCAGCCTCTCCAACCCCGTAATTTGGAAAGCGCTGACAATAAATTTTTTTGTACTTGCCGTCTAAACTGCGCAAAAGAGCGAAGAGATTTCTTGCGCCTTCTGCGACATCTCCAGCCTCGCTTAACCAAAATTCATTCTCTTGGGGGTCCTGCGGACGCGCAAAATAGACAAGCGCCGCCCCATCTTCAAAGTCCGCCTGTTTTGAGTCAAATAAAATAACTTTCGCCCTCGGGCTGTAGTGGGACTTCAACATGCCCGGCGCCTCCGGCTGAGCCGGATTTTTATCTTTAGGATAGAAAACTTCTCTTCCCAAAACCTCCTCAATCTGGGCCTTTGAAATCGGCCCCGGCCTTAAAAGCATGGGCCTGTCGGGATTTGTCAGCATAATTATAGTGGATTCCACCCCGCACTTGCAAGCCCCTCCCTCAATTACAGCATCTATCTTGCCGCCCAATTGCGCTAAGACGTGAGCAGATGTGGTAGGGCTCACATAGCCAAAAGGATTTGCACTCGGAGCCGACAAGGGCCTCTTTACTATTTTTAGAAATTCCCTCATTACCTCGTGCGCCGGGATTCTCACGGCAACAGTTGGCATACCCGCGCTAACTATATCGGGAACGCATGGCCTCTTCGGCAATACATACGTTATAGGCCCCGGAGAAAAAGCTTTTGCAAGTACCCTTGCCTGCTCGTTTGCCACAGCTATATCCTCCAATTCTGCGAAACTATAAACGTGCGCAATAAGCGGATCTATAAAAGGGCGCCCCTTAGCTATAAAAATTTTCCTGACAGCATCTGGATTTAATGCGTTTGCCGCAAGCCCGTAAACAGTCTCCGTGGGCACGGCAACTATGCCGCCTCGCAAGATTATCTGCGCGGCCTTCTCCAAGTCCTCAAATTTTTTGCCGTCCAACAACATAAAAACAAAAGGCGACTATCTTTAGCCGCCTTACGCAAAATGCAATAAAAATAAAAACTACTTCATCAAAAGCATATTGCGCGCCTGCTTTATAGCCTTCTTAACATGGCGCTGCTCCTTTGATGTGAGTCCTGTAAACTTGCGGGGCAATATCTTGCCGGTCTCCGTCGTGTAGCGTTCCAAGCTTTCCCTGTCAGAGAAGTTTAATTTCAAAGCCGATTTTTTTTGTTCTTCTGCCATACCTAAAAGTTCAATGTAATTAAAAATATCTGTTCAAAGCTACCGTCATTTAGAAATTTGTCAAATATTTTTTGCGCTTTTAAGTTAAAAAAGTCTGAAAAAAATTAGAAATTTAAAATTAAAAAAAAGGCCCACGCAGACAAGGAGCTGCACGGACCTCAATAAAATTTTACAGTGACCTTTAATTGCCGCCAGTGAGAGACTGGATAATCTGAATTAGAGGCAGGAACAACGCAATAACGATAGTTCCGACTACGACCGCCATAAGCAGAATCATGACCGGCTCTATAATTGAAGTTACAGCACTTACAGCATTGTCCACTTCTTCGTCGTAGTTATCTGCAATGCGATTTAACATCTCAGATAGTTGGCCAGTCTCTTCGCCGACCTCAATCATGCTAGTGACCATGGTCGGGAATAGTTTTTGCTGGTCAAGCGGAGCCGCCAGAGACTCGCCGTCGCGCACTCTGTCGTGAACTCTGTCAAGAGCCTCATTTACAATCACATTGTTCAGCGTGCCGCTAGTTATTTTCAAAGCCTCCAAAATAGGAACGCCGGAAGCTAGCAAAGTGCCGAATGTGCGCGTAAAGCGCGAGACTGTCGATTTCATAGATAAGTCGCCAATCTTTGGAAGCTTCAAGATTGTCACGTCCCACGCGCGCTTGCCGAACTTTGTCCTAAAGAACAATTTTATTATGACAAATACGCCTATAATTATGGCGAGCGTCACGAGTATGTGAGTCTTCATAAATGTCGAAATGTCTATGACAAACTGCGTAATGGCAGGCATTGGCGCACCCTTTAACATATCGGCAAAGATCTGCTGGAATTTGGGAACTACAAAAACCATCAAAACGCTTACGATTATCACTGCCACAAACATAATTACGACAGGATAAACCATAGCGCTCTTTACCTTTCCTCTGGTCTTGATGGCCTTTTCCTGGAAGGTTGCAACTCTGTCCAAAACAACGTCCAATACGCCGCCGGCTTCACCGGCTCTAGCCATATTCACATAGAGTCTGTCAAACACCTTTGGATGCTGGCTGAGGCCGTCTGAGAACTTGTTACCGGTTCTCACATTGTCCGCAAGCTGCTCTATGGTTGACTTAAAGTATGGATTTTTCTCCTGCCTTGCAATAACCTCCAATGAGCGCAATAGGGGCAAACCCGCCTTTAGGAGTGTCGCCAACTGTCGCGAAAAGATAGTGACTTCCTCACTTGAAATGCCCGTTCCAAATAGGGCTTTTTTTGTCTTTTTCACGTTTTCGGCCTCGGTTACCTCCGCAATTTTTGCGACCTTTATCCCTTGAGCCGTCAGCTGCATGCGCGCCTTGGCTTCGCTTTGGGCGTCAATTACGTCGTTTACGTCCTTGCCGTCCCTATTCTTGCCTATATATCTGAATTTTGCCATGTTAGTTACCTTTTTTATAAAATTACGTGTATTTCAAAACTTCGTCAACCGTTGTAGTACCGTCGAATATCGCGCGCAAACCGTCGTCGCGCAATGTTCTCATACCAAGCTCTATGGCCTTTTGTTTTAAAACTAGGGTCGGAGCTCTCGCGGTTATGAGTTGCCTCAGAGCGTCGTTTACAAGGAGAAGCTCAAAGAGCCCCTGTCTGCCCTTGTATCCGGAATTTGCGCACTCCTTGCAACCCTTTCCAAAGTAGAACTGCTTATCGGCAATTTCTATTGGGTCTACGCCCAACATGTCTATCATCTCTTGACCGGGTTCGTAGGCTGTTCGGCAGTTTTTGCAAATCTTTCTAACGAGTCGCTGCCCCAATACACCTTCGAGAGAAGCCGCAATGAGGAAGGGCTCCAAACCCATATCCATAAGGCGAGTCACAGCTCCCGGAGAGTCGTTAGTGTGCAGTGTCGCCAAAACGACGTGCCCCGTCAGCGAAGCCTGAACCGCTATCTGCGCAGTTTCCAAGTCTCGAATTTCGCCGACCATTATCTTGTCCGGGTCTTGACGCAAGAATGCGCGCAGGGCTCTCGCAAAGTCCAAGCCAACATGGTGGTTTATCTGAACCTGCATAATGCCGTCGATTTCGTATTCGACAGGATCCTCGGCAGTCAGTATCTTCAAATCCACAGTATTTACCTCGCGAAGGGCGGAGTACAGAGTCGTAGTTTTACCGGAACCTGTAGGCCCTGTAACGATGAATATGCCGTTTGGCAAGCTCACCAGCTTTCGTATGCTCTGCATAACATCATCTGCCATGCTGAGCTTTTCAAGGTCGAGGTTTACGACGGACTTATCGAGAATACGCAACACCACGGACTCGCCGAATTGCGTCGGAAGCGTAGATACGCGCAAATCGACCGGCCTGCCCGATATCGACATCTTAATACGGCCGTCCTGCGGTATTCTGTTTTCCGCAATATTCAAATTTGCCAAAACCTTTACGCGCGAGATTACCGGCAAGGCCAAACTCTTGGGCGGCGGAGCCATCTCATACAAAGCACCGTCAATACGATAGCGTATTCTAAAGCAGTCTTCAAAAGGCTCAAAGTGTATATCCGAGGCCTTATCTCTAATTGCCTGCTGCAACACGAGGTTAACGAAACGTATGATGGGCGTTTCGTTTGCCATGCTGTTTATGTTGCTTTCTGACATATCGCTGTCGTCGTATTCCTTACCGGAAAATTCGGACAGAATATCGTCTATATCGGCGTCTTCATCGCCGTAAGTCTGGCGCAGGAGAATCTCAACTGCCGTAGGATCCGTGACAACTATGCTCACATCCTTATTCAGTGAGAATGTCAAGTCGTCTATTATGGCGTTGTTAAATGGGTCTTGAGCCGCCAAAGTTATAGATACGTCGTCGCACTTTATCGGAACAGCCGCGTACATTCTTGCAACCGGCGGGCGCAACTGGCGCGCGAGCTCCGGACTTATCTCGTTTGGCAAAGTGGGCATGTATTCGTAGCCCAAGCTATCGGCAATAGCCTTGAGCAACTGCCCCTTGCTTATCAAGCCCGATGATATTATGGCGTCCGCTAGCGACACGCCCGTCTTTAAATGAGTTTCATTTATTTCGTCGAGCTGCTCTTTTGAAATTAAATTGGAAGCTGCGACGATTTCCAAAATTGTGCTATTGTGATCTTCAAACATTTTTAGAACTCCTATTAGTCGGCTTCATTCATTGTTACCTTCAAGACCTCGTCGGGCGTCGTCAGACCGCTCGAAACCTTTCTGATACCGTCTTCGCGCATGGTGCGCATGCCCAATTCGCGAGCCTTCTGGCGCAACTCCACAAGAGTGCGCCCCTCGTATATCATCTGCTGAAGTTCCTCGTTTACAACGAACATTTCAAATATGCCCATTCGGCCCTTGTAACCTACCCCGTTGCACTTCGGGCAACCCTTGCCCCTCAAGAAGGTCATGCCGGCAGCCTCTATTTCATTTATGCCGAGAGCCTGCAGAACCTTCGGCTCAGGCACGTAAGATTCCTTGCAGTTCTTGCAGGATTTTCTGACCAGTCGCTGAGCCAAAACAGCCCTCAGAGATGCACTGACCAAGAAGGGCTTTACACCTATATCAACAAGGCGCGTAACGGCACTTGCGGCGTCGTTTGTGTGCAGCGTAGAGAACACCATGTGCCCGGTAAGAGAGGCATTAATTGCAATTTCGGCCGTTTCCAAGTCTCGAATTTCACCGACCATTATGATGTTTGGCGCCTGGCGCAACATTGAGCGCAGAGCCGCCGCAAAAGTCATTCCCACTTCCCTTCTCACCTGCACTTGGTTTACGCCCGTCATTTGGTATTCAACCGGGTCTTCAACCGTTATGATTTTCGTGTCGGGGTGGTTTAGAAAGTTTATTGCAGAATACAGCGTCGTAGATTTACCGGAACCCGTCGGGCCCGTAACTAGGAAGATGCCGTCTGCCATACTTACTATGCGCTCAAACACCGCTTGGTCGTCGGAGAAAAAGCCCAACTCCGGAAGCCCCAACCTCAAGCCCTCCTTGTCGAGAATACGCATAACTATCGATTCACCGTAAACGGTAGGCAAGCTGGAAACGCGCAAGTCTATATCCTTTTTGGCGTACGATATCTGTATGCGGCCGTCCTGCGGAACGCGCTTCTCGGCAATTGATATATTCGCCATTAGCTTTAAGCGCGAAATAATTGAAGGCTGAAGGCGCTTTGGCGGATTTTCTACTTCCAAGAGCACACCGTCTATGCGGTAGCGCACTCTGAAGCGCCTCTCGAGGGGCTCTAAGTGAATATCCGAAGCCCTGCGGCGCACAGCCTCGGTTATGAGCTTATGCACATACCTTATTATGGGCGCTTCCTCTTCGCTTACGCCGGCCTCATTGCCCGTTGCAAGCCCGCCGATTTCATCTTCGCCATCCTTATCGTCCAAGCCCTCGAACATATCTCCGTATGTGGAGATACCGTAGTAGTCGTCTATCGCCTTCTTTATGGCTTCCGGAGTTGCCAGGCGCAAATCCACGGGCAAGTCTACCAAGTGGCTTATATCGTCAACAGCATTTAAGTTTAAGGGATCGCTAACTGCGAGTTCCAATTGCCCATCGTGGATTGCTATCGGGAATACCCCGTACTTCTGAGCCTCTTCTCTGGGTATCAATTTCTTGATGTCATCTTCTATTCGAAGATCCGTCAAATCAACTATTGGAATGTTAAATTCGACGCTCAAGGCTCTGGTTATGTCCTCATAACGCAAATAATGCTTCTCTACCAAGAGGTCTATAAGCTTAGAATCAAACTCATCTACGCCTACTCCATCGCTTTGCAGCTGGGCTTTGGCGGTGTCGAGAATATCCTTAGCAACAAGACCTTTATCGCTTATTAGTTGAACAATAAAATCGTCAGCTGTTGTCATTGTGGGTTATGCTAAAAATATAAAACGTGGGGTGAAAGACTAACTATCTATTGATTCCCATGAGAAATTCAACATTTGTTTTTACTTTTTTTAATCTTTGTATCAAAAGTTCCATGGATTCGGCGCTCGGAACGCCTTTCATTGCCCTTCTTAGGGAGTAAATCTTCGCCATTTCGTCGGGATGATACAGTAACTCTTCCTTTCTAGTGCCGCTTTTTTCTATATTTATTGCCGGGAATATGCGCTTATCTACCAAACTTCTATCCAAATGCAGCTCTAGATTGCCCGTTCCTTTAAACTCTTCAAAGATAACTTCGTCCATCTTTGAGCCTGTCTCAATGAGGGCCGTACCTATTATAGTAAGCGACCCGCCACCCTCTATGTTTCTGGCAGAGCCAAAGAAGCGCTTTGGCTTTTGCAAGGCATTGGCCTCAACGCCGCCCGACATAATCTTGCCGCTATTGGGCATTAGCGTATTGTAGGCTCTTGCAAGCCTCGTTATCGAGTCTAATAGTATCACTACGTCTTTGCCTGCCTCCACCATTCTGCGGGCCTTGCTTATTACCATCTCGGCAGCATGCACATGGCTAAATGCGTCCTCGTCAAAGGTTGAAGCTATTATTTCGGCATCAACTGTCCTCTTAAAATCGGTCACCTCCTCGGGGCGCTCGTCAACCATGAGAACTATAACGTGCGCATCCGGCACATTACGCCTTATTGCCTTTGCCATTCCCTGCATAAGAACCGTCTTTCCGGTTCTGGGTGGCGCCACGATTAAGGCTCTCTGCCCCAAGCCCAGAGGCGTCAACAAATCAACAACCCTCATCGACAGATTGTCCCAGCCCGCATTTGCATCGGCTTCAAGTATTATGCGGCGCGTAGGATAGTACGGAGTAAGCTCGTTAAAGGGCGTAAGCGCCCTAGCCTGCTCCGGCGTCATGGACATCACACTTTCAACTTTTACTAGTACCGGACACTTGTCCTTGCTTTCCGGCCTCGGCGGCAGTGCAAGCCCCGAAACTTCGCAGCCCCGCAAAAGTCCGTTTTCATCTATGACTTTTTGGGGAACGTAGACGTTGAACTTCTTTAATCTATAGCTATCGCAGGCAAAACATATAGCTCCGCCTTGGTTGCCGTCAAAAACGTCAAGTATGCCGCTTACGCGCAGGGCACCGCCGTCTTTTGCAAGCTGCTTTAAGAGTGATTCAAACATTCCATTTACGCCGGAGAATTTGTCAAACTCCACGCCGTCTTGCATCAATTTTTGCTGCAAATCGCGCTGCGAAAGCCCCCAGTAAGAGGCGTAGTCAATCACCTTTGTATTGCTGTCTATAGAATTTGCAAGAGCCTCTATGCCCTCTTTTGTCTTGAGAGCCTCCCACTCTAAGTAGCTTGAGGGATCAAAAGCCTCGTCCACGCGCCTATCGCCCAATTTCAACCATTTGTTTTGTTGGCGCGGCTGCTGCTGGCGATTTTGATTGTTGTTTCTATTTTGAGCGTTTCGATTCCGATTTTGGTTGGGCTGGTTTCGATTTTGATTTCCACCCCTGTTTTGCTGCTGGTTCCTATTATTCTGGTGGCGCTGATTTCTGTTGTTTTGATTTCTATTTCTGTTTTGATTGCGATCAAATTGATATCTCTGCTGGCCAGCGTCTGACTGCGC
>OJMH01002212.1_pt1 | contig 16853 bp, 13 predicted proteins | sample 1597111 | NCBI WGS metagenome assembly OJMH01 (sample SAMEA2452115, study PRJEB22498) | human gut metagenome | reverse complement strand
GGCTTCGGCGAACAGGAAGTCGAGACTGTCCGCCGCCGCGGCGAAGCAGGCGGCGGAATCGGCCGACATGACATCTTTACTCATGGCTTTATGGCTACCCATCCGGTTTGCGGTTTGCTTGATTTCATCGGTAATATAATCTGCCGATGTCCGAATCCCAAGGCCCGATGCCGTAAAAATAAAAATTTTAGCAGCGGCGGCAATCGCCAGCCGGCGGAATACGAACGAAATCGTGGCGTCAGGCTGGAAAGAGCGGCTGAACAGGAAATGGTATTTTAAGTAAAAATGATACCGGAAACTTGTTAAAACGGCCGGAAGGAGGTATATTACTGAATATAATAGTATAGGAATCACTACCGGCGGTGGTTGGCCGGCCTAATTTTCGACGAATGGAAAGACGATGAGCGAACTCGAACACAAAGATTTTCCGATCAGCATCGAAGACATCATGCACACTGCTTACCTGCAGTATTCGCTGAGTGTCAATGTCGGCCGGGCGATCCCGGATGTCCGCGACGGACTGAAACCGGTGAACCGCCGGATCCTCTATGCGATGAAGCAGTTGAACCTGACCAAATCCCACGCTTATACCAAGAGCGCCAAGGTGGTCGGTGAAGTGATCGGTAAATACCATCCGCACGGCGACTCGTCCATTTACGATGCGATGGTGCGTTTGGCGCAGGACTTTTCGATGCGCGAGCCGTTGATCGACGGACAGGGGAACTTCGGCAGTATCGATGGCGACTCGGCCGCCGCTTACCGTTATACCGAATGCCGGATGGAACGGTTGTCCGAGGAGATGCTGGCCGATATCGACAAGGACACCGTCGATATGATGCCGACCTTCGACGAATCGGCGGAGGAGCCGGTGGTTCTGCCGGCGCGTTTTCCGCAACTGCTGGTCAACGGCACGACCGGTATCGGCGTCGGGATGGCTACCAGCATTCCGCCGCACAATCTGGCCGAAGTGATCAATGCGACCATCGCGCTGCTGGATGACCCCAAGGCGACGGTCGATGATTTGATGGAGCATCTGCCCGGTCCGGATCTGCCGACCGGCGCGATCATCCGCGGCCGTTATTCGATCCGGCAATTCTATCTGACCGGCCGCGGCAGCATCAAAATGCGGGCCCGGGCCGAAATCATCGAGAAAGACAATCGCGAACAGATCATCGTCACCGAAATTCCGTATGCGGTCAACAAGGAGATGATGGTCAAACGCATCGCCGAGCTGGTCAACGAGAAGAAGATCGTCGGCATTTCCGGGCTGCGTGACGAATCGAGCAAGCGGACCGGCATCCGCATCGTCGTCGAAATCAAACGCGGCGCGATGGCGACGGTGGTGCTCAACCAATTGTACGCGCATACCCAGATGGAGACGGCTTTCGGCTGCACGATGCTGGTCGTCGACCACAACCGTCCGCGGGTGATGAACCTGCCGCAGGTGCTGCAGGCCTATCTCGACCACCGGCTGGAGGTGATCACCCGCCGGACCCGGTTCGACTTGAAGAAGGCGGAGGCGCGGGCGCATATTTTACAGGGCTTGCTGATCGCCATCGCCAACATCGATGAAGTGGTGCGGCTGATCCGCGAATCGCGCACCAAACAGGAAGCGGCTGACCGGTTGTGCGAACGGTTCGGTTTCAGCACCATCCAGGTCAATGCGATTCTGGAGATGCGGCTGCATCAACTGACCGCCCTGGCGATGGAAGATGTCCAGAATGAATACGATGAAATCTGCAAGCGCATCGATTATTACAAAGCGCTGCTGGCCAGCCGGGAGATGCGGTTGGGCGTAATCCGCGAGGAATTGATCCAGGTGCGCGACAAGTATGCCACGCCGCGCCGGACCGAAATCGTCGGCGACGACAGCGATTTGAACATCGCCGACCTGATTCCGCGCCACAGTTGCGTGATCACCGTTTCGAATACCGGTTACATCAAACGGGTGCCGGCGGACACTTATAAGACGCAGCACCGCGGCGGCAAAGGCATCATCGGCATGGAGACCAAGGAAGAGGATTATGTCGAGCATCTGTTCAACGCCGACAGCCACGATTTGATCTTCTTCTTCACCGACAAAGGCTTCATGTACTGGCTCAATGTTTATGAAATTCCGGAGGGCTCGCGGATTTCCAAGGGCAAGGCGATCGTCAACATGATCAAAGTGGAGCCCGGCGAGAAGATCAAGACGATGTTGACGGTCAAACGCGAGGATTTCGACAATCCGAATAAATTCATCGTCATGGCCACCCGGAGCGGTTATATCAAGAAGACGCCGCTGGATGCGTTCCGCAATCTGCGGCGCACCGGCATCCGGGCTCTGGTCATCGAAGAGGACGACGATCTGATCGCCGCCGATGTGTCGGAGAACGGCAACGAAGTGCTCCTCTCCAGCGCGCAGGGGATGGCATGCCGGTTCGAGCAGTGCGACGAGCAGATCCGTCCGATGGGCCGCACCGCCCGCGGCGTGACCGGAATGCGGTTCAAGCTGGCGGACGATTACCTGGTCAGCATGGAAGTGATCCATGAGCACATCGATGAATTGGAAGCCGAAGCTGACGGCGAAGAGGATGCCGTCGAGCAGGCGGGGGAAGACAATGAGGAAGAAATCGCCTTCGGCAGCGGTCCGCAGTTGCTGGTGGTGTCCGACGGCGGCATGGGCAAGCGCAGCTTCGTCAGCACTTACCGCAAGACGAACCGCGGCGCCAAAGGCGTGGTCAGCATCAAGCTGCGGCAGAACGAGCAGGTGGTTACCGCTCTGCAGATCGGCGACAGCGATGAACTGCTGCTGACCACCGAACGCGGTCAACTGGTGCGGATTCCGGTGCATGAAATCCGGCTGACCGGCCGGGCGGCCAAGGGCGTACGGATCATGAATCTCAACGACGGCGACCGGATTACCGGAGTCGCCAAGCTGGTCGAGGTTGAGGCGGAATTGAATAGGAACAATGCGGCGGCCGCCGGACAGGAGCCGCCGGCGGCGGAAACGGAGCTGCCGCCGGAACCGCCGACGGCGGATGAAAATGAATGATTGAGTTGAGGCTTCCTCACGGTTCGCTGGTCAAAAGCGGCAATCGGCCGCTTTTGATGGGAATCGTCAACGTGACGCCGGACTCTTTCAGCGACGGCGGTTGTTTTGACGGTCCGAAACGCGGCCTGGACCATGCGCTGGCGTTGTTGGATGACGGGGCGGATTTGATCGATATCGGCGGGGAATCGACCCGGCCCGGTTCGGCCGCCGTCCCCGACGACGAGGAGTGCCGCCGGGTGGTGCCGGTGGTCGAAGCGTTGCGCCGGGCGCGTCCCGGCTGCATCATCAGCGTGGATACCCGCAAGGCGGCGGTGGCGGCGGCGGCATTGGAAGCCGGTTGCGATATCATCAACGATGTCAGCGGCCTGGCGTATGCGCCGGAAATTGCCGGTTTGGCGGCGGCGTCCGGGGCCGGATTGGTGCTGATGCATTCGCCGGCGACGCCGGATGTCATGCAGCAGCCGCAATTTTTGCAGTACGGCGATGTCGTCGAAACGGTCAAGTCGTTTCTGCTGGCGGCGGCCGGTCAGGCCCGTGAAGCCGGAGTGCCGGCGGGGCGGATCATTCTCGATGTCGGGATTGGTTTCGGTAAAACGCTGGAGCAGAATTTGACGCTGCTGCGGCGTTTGGAGGAGTTCGGAAGTCTGGGGTACCCGCTGCTGGTCGGACATTCGCGAAAACGTTTCATCGGCGAATTGCTGCGGCAGAGCGATCCGCGGCAGCGGGATATCGGAACGGTGGGCATTTCACTGAAACTGATGGAGCGCAACTGCGACATTCTGCGGGTTCATGCCGTGAAACTGCATCGCGAGGCGATGACGGCCTATGCGGCCGGCTGACCGGCGGGAAAATTCTCCGGAATGCGGATGAAATAAAAGGCGACTGCGATGTCATACGAGGAAATCGGCAATTACTTCAATCAGGGCTGGGCCTATCTGGGGCCGGCGCTGGAAGTATTCATTATTTTTTACATCATCTATGTGACGTTGCATTATCTGCGCGGCACGCGCGGTTCGAATGTGCTGGCCGGCATTGTCGTCGTGCTGCTGCTGCTGACGATTCTTTCCGACTGGGCGAAATTCGAGGTGATCAACTATCTGCTCAACGGAGTCTGGTCGCTGCTGGCGGTGGCGCTGATCGTCATTTTCCAGCCGGAACTGCGGCGGGCTTTCGCCCAGGTCGGCAGTTATGCTTTTTTGAAACGCAGCCGCAAGAAGGAGACGATCACCGAGCTGGTTGCCGCGGTGTTGAATATGTCGCGGCGGCGGACCGGGGCGATTATCGTCATCGAACGGAAGATCGGCATGCGGTCCATTGTCGAGGATGCGGTCAAGCTGGACATCAAACTGAACGCCCTGATCATCGAATCGATCTTTTATCCGAACTCGCCGCTGCACGACGGCGCGGTGATCATCCGGAATGACCGGATTGTGGCGGCCCGGGCGATTCTGCCGTTGTCGCGGGACGATAATATTTCCCGGACGATGGGAACCCGGCACCGGGCGGCGATCGGCATTACCGAGGAGACCGACGCGGTCGTCGTCGTCGTTTCCGAGGAGACCGGCAACATCAGTATCGCCTGCCGCGGCGTCATCCACCGGGACATCACCGCGGATAATTTGCAGAAGCGGTTGAACGATTTGCTGATCCTGCAGAACAAGGAGAGTTTCGCCGATCTGCTCAATTCGATGGAAGACGAGGAAAAGCTGGAGGCGCCCGCCGCCGGTACGGAGAATTCGGACGATGTACAACAGTGACAACAACCGCGGGCCCTGGCGCTATGTGCCGGAGATCATTCGGCGGGATTTCATTCGCAAAGTGATCGCCTTTTCCTTTGCGCTGCTGCTTTATTTCACCATTGCCACCCGCATCGGCACGGAGGAGAAGATTTCCAATGTGCCGGTGACGCTGGATATTCCGGCCGGCCTGATCAACCTGGACAAGGCGCCGCAGCGGGTCACGGTGACGGTCAAGGGCAGCAAAAAAGCGTTGGCGGAAGTCAATGTGTCGGCCTTGAAGGTCAAGGCGCAGGTGTTGGCTTCGAACTACACCGGCGTTCCCTATGTCATCCGCCTGACGCCGGACAACGTCAAGGCGCCGTTCGGCACCAGCGTGGTCGGCATCGATCCGAAGGATATCGTCGTCAACCTGGAGCCGCTGGAATCGCGCAAGGTGCCGGTGGTGGCCCGTTTCGATTCCCAGGACTATCTGGAAAAAGATTACTCGGTCGGGCAGGTGAAATTCATGCCGGGAGAAGTTTGGATCCGCGGGCCGAAATCGCTGGTCGACAACATTGACAGCGTGTCGACCCAGCCGATCCCGCTGGACCGGCGGATTATCGACAGTTTTGAATATTCCACCGAAGCGGTGGTGCCGGAGGGGGTCAATGTTTCGCCGACGAAGATTTCGGCCGAGGTGGAAATCGTCAAGCTCTTCACCAACCGGGTGTTCAAGTCGATTCCGCTGCGGGTGCTCTATCCATCCGGCAGTGAAGCGAAGATGAAGGTGGAGTTGCTGACGGCGCCGTCGGTGGAAGTGACGCTGAACGGCCCGAAAGGACTGATCGGCAGTTTGAAGCCGGAGGTGATCCGGCCTTATATCGACCTCAACAATCTCTCCGACCCGGGGACGTATACGCTGGATGTCGCCTGCTATTTGAACAATGCGCCGGATTGCAGCATCGTCAGCATTTATCCGCCGAAAGTACAGGTGAAGTTGACACGGGAACCCTGATCTTTCCGGATTGGATTTAGAAAATACTATTTTTATAAAGAAAATAAACATGTTTTGTTTATTGCCTGTTGACTTTTCTTAAAAAATTTGCTATACTATGAAATGAAGAGGATGCAGAGGAGAGTACGCCCGGCTTGGAGAGGTCGGGCGTATTTTTTTTGCCGCGAAGCGGAATCCCGGCCGGATAATGGGCTTGCATCCGGCTTTTTTTCGGTTATCTTATTGCGATATTGTGCCGACGTCGGTAACCCGGCGGATAACTTGAAAAAATAGCGGAGAGACGGTCGCATGCGATCGTTTTCGGAAAGGATAGCATTGATGCAGACATGGTTGGAGGATTTGCAGAATGTTCTGTCGCCCTATCCCTGGGCTTACAGCACGCTGGCGGCGATTTTTTTGATTCTGGTGGCGATCGCGGTGAACTGGCTTACCAAATGTATTCTGCTGCGCGGTCTGCACAAACTGCTGCATTCGCGCCCTTCGGCCAACAGCGAGGACAACGCAGTGCAGTTGGCGATTGTCTCGCGGCTGGCCAATATCGTACCGGCGGTGGTGCTGGCCGTCGGCGTGGTGACCATTCCTGATATTCACGAAGTGCTGGCGGCGGTGATCCGCAATGTCTGCAGCGCCTTTATCATCCTCACTTCGGCTCTGGCGGCGGCGAAGCTCCTCGATTGGATCGATATCGTTTACCGCCGCCGGCCGGACGCCTCCAACAAACCGATCAAAGGCTATCTGCAGCTCTTGAAGATCTTTATTTTCGCGGTGGCGCTGATTCTGGTCGTCGCGACTTTGATCAACCGTAATCCGTTGATCCTGCTCTCCGGACTGGGGGCGATGGCCGCGGTGCTGATGCTGGTGTTTCAGGATACCCTTCTGTCGGTGGTGGCCAGTATGCAGATCGGGTCCAACGACATGGTTCGGATCGGCGACTGGATTGAGATGCCGAGCCAGGATGCCGACGGGTACGTCATTGAAATCGCCTTGCATACGGTCAAGGTGCAGAATTGGGACAAAACCATCACGACGCTGCCGATCCGCAAGCTGATCACCGATGCCTTCAAAAACTGGCGCGGCATGTTCGAGTCGGGCGGCCGGCGGATCAAGCGGTCGCTCTATCTGGACCAGCGCAGCGTCCGTTTCCTGGATGACGCCGAGATCAAACGCCTGGAGGAGTTCGTGCTGCTTGACGATTATCTGGAACGCAAGCGGCGGGAGTTGGCGGAATGGAATGCCGATTTGGAGAAACAGGGGGCCAAACCGATCAATGAGCGCCGGGTGACCAACCTCGGAACGTTTCGCGCCTATGTGGAGCATTACTTGCGCAGCAATGCCAACATCAATCAGGATATGATGCTGCTGGTCCGGCAACTGCAGCCCGGCGCGACCGGGTTGCCGCTGGAAATTTACTGTTTCACCAGCGATGTGCGCTGGGTGGAGCATGAAAAGGTGCAGGCGGATATTTTCGATCATCTGCTGGCCATTCTGCCGGTGTTCGATTTGCGCGTCTTCCAGCAATGCAGCGATACTTCCGGGTTGGTGCTGCCGTCGCCGGCGCTGCTCAACGATACCCGCAAAACGGATTGAAGCCGGGACGCTTGCCGGAGAATCTTTCTCCGTTGCCCGGTGCGGGATTCGGGAATATGCCCGGAAACATTCGGCTGCTGAACTATCCGTTCGATTTTCAGGCGCGGACTTTGGCGCGAGCCGGTTAGGCAATCATTGACGGCCAAATCGGCGGCTGGTTGAATGCGGCGTCTGTCCGGACCTTCCGTTGGCCGCTGCCGGGACTTTCCGGGAAAGGAGTTTCGAGGATTTCGATTTATTGTGCTCCAGCTTGCCGGAGCGGAGAAGGCCGAGGTCCTGATCAATGCCGTTCCGGAAGCGGTGAGCCGCAATCCGGCGTGCTGCGGTTGCGGATGAAGCTCTTTAGAAATTGCAAGATTGCGCCACCGGGCAACTGCGGTGGTGACGTTCCAGACAGGCCCTGAAATGCTCGAAGATGGCTTCTACCGCCAGTTTTTGACAAACCAGATCCTGCCGCCGGGAAGGGGCTTCGCGCCAGGCCAGCGGTTCCCGCTGGATGTGACGGTGGTTTTCCACGGCGAGTTCGGCGAAAGTTTCATCCATCAAAGCGGCGAAGGGGGCCAGATCCCAGATCGACAGCATTTTCCCTTCCGGCGGCGGATAACCGAACGAAAAGGTATATTGGCGCCGGTAGCGATTCAGCAGGAACTCTCCCAATTCTCCGGTATCGCGCAGCAACGCCGTCGCCCGGTCGAGGCATAACGTCAAATTCTGCGCCACTCCCAGGCAGGGGAACAGACGCAGCGGCACATCGGCGTTGAAGACGACCGTCGAGGCCAGCAAATCCTGTTCCAGGTTGAATTCGGCCGGCGGCTGGCGATAGGAATGGCTGCCCAGCCAACTGACGCAGAGACGGTCGGCGATGTCCGGCGCCAGCAGCAGCGCCGCCGCGATATTGGTCAGCGCGGCGATCGCCACGATATGGAGCGGTTGTTCCGGCGTATGCTGCCGGGCCAGTTCGATCAGATGGCTGGTCGCCTGGGTCGGCTCCGAAGAACGGTTGTCCAGAAAATCGGTCGCTCCGTAGAAAACCGGCACCTTCATTGCCGGGAAGAAATGGAGGATCCGGCGGATTTCCCAGTAGCTGTTGAACATGCCCTCGGCCGGCGAATTGACCCGGCAGTGCAGGAACGGCGCCGCGTAAACAGCCAGCACGTTGAGCCGTTCCGGCGCCAGCAGGGCATAACTGATGGCGAACTGATCGTCCGTTTCATTGGCGGCGTCGGTATCGATGATGATATCGACCGGTCTTTTTTCTGCTGTAGCCATAGTCGTCATTCCAGAATGTCGCAACTGATGTTTTCCGCTTCGAAGAGATATTTGCCGTTGCCCAGCGCGCGGGTGTGGCCGGACGTGGAGTGCAACGGCCCGATTTCCCCGGCAATTTCCACTTCCGCCCGGTTCCAGCCGGCCTCGACTCCGGCAATCAGCAGCCGGTAATTGCCGTTGCCGTCGGTCAGGCAGCGGGCCCGCACCAGACCATCGGCCGTCGTCACCTTCACCGCCGGTCCAGCCTGGTTCGAGAGGATGAACTCCTGCAGCGATTTGAGCCGGTCGCCAACCCGGCACACTTCCGGCCAGCGCCGGTCGAATTGACCTTCCTCCGGCCCTTTGTAGAGATCGAAATAGGAGTACAGGATGAATCCCTTGGCGTTGTAGATGGCCTGCAGGATGCAGTTGGCCAGCATTTCGTGTTCGGTCGGATAACGGAACTTCTCCTGAAATACGTTCAGGTCGTTGGCCGCTTCGGCGTCGTAGTGGCCGATGTTGTGCGCCTGCGGCACCGCCCAGTAGGCGGTCGCAATCCGGTCGGTCTGGCGTCCCATCTGGTCGACGATGACCATATCCCGCCGGTCTTTGCTGTAGATCGGGTAGGGATCGACGCCGAGCACGTCCAGCGACGGCAGGTAATACGGCAGATCGCTGCGCTGGAAGAAAACCGCCCAGGTCGGATGATTGGGGTCGAGCTCATTGATCAGCCGGCGGCGTTTGATCAGCGCCGGCAACTGTTCGCGCGCTGATTCGTCGCAGATGTACCAGGCGAGCAGAGCCGGATGCGTTTTCAGCCGGCCGACGAGATGGCGGACCAGGTTTTCATCGCCTTCGATGCCGTTCCAGCTGATCAGCGACGCGGCCGAAACGCCCGGCGGATAGAGGTCTTTGAGCGAAAAAATCACTTTGAGGTTCAACGCGTCGGCATGATCCATGATCGCATCGATTTCCTCGAAGGAACTTTTGTCCAGAATGGCATATGGCATCACCGTGTTGAACGGGCCTTCGGCGATCAAATCCAGATCCCAGTCGACGACGCCGAGCAGGTAGAGGCCAAGCGGCATGAACGGTTCGCCGTCGACGACGGCCCGGCCGTATTCGTCGATGAAGCAACTGCTGCCTTCCGGCGACCCGGCGGCGGAGATTGTCACCGGCAGCTGGCGTTCGGCCACCGCCGGATTGTCCGGGGTTTGCAGTACGACCGACAAGTTGGCGTCGCCTTCCGGCAAGCGGCCGAAAACGGCTTTGATCCGTTGGTTCTCGACCGGGACCTGCCGTTCGGCGAGCACTTGATCACCGGCTTTCAGCGTCAATTGCGCCGTCAGCGGCACTTCGCCGCCGCTATCGTCGGCCGGTACGAACTGGCCGAAGAAATAGCTGTTCAATTCGATTTTACCGTCCCGGCTGCTGATCGACTCATGGGTCGGCCAGGCCTGACTGACCAGCCATTCCGGCTGGTCTTCCTCCATGAAAATATCGTCGAACCAGACCGTGCCGGTCGCCTCCGGCCGCAGGTAAACCGTCAACACATAATTGCAGTCCGCCGGATCTTCGCCCTGGGTGATGAAGGACGCTTCGATCGGCTGCCAATCGGTTTGACCGCCCCGGACTTCATTGGCGTAAATGCCATACAGATATTTGCCGTCCTGCGAGACTTCGACGCAGACGCTGGCGGTGCCTTCCAAATCCACCGGCCTGACCCAGCCGCCGAAATGATATTTGACGCCGGGCTGCGGCTTCGGCAATTCGGTCCGCACCAGGGTGCGGTGATAGTCTTCCGGTTTCAGCCGGGTGTATTTCAGACCGCTGGTCTGGTTGCGGCCGCCGCCGCGTTCCACTTTGATCTGCTCGCCGTCGACGGCGCTCCACGGCGCGCTGCCGTTTTCAAAGGAACCGTTGCGGACCAGATTGTCGGCGACAACGCCCTGGCTGCCGAGCCACAGGACCAGAAAGGAAAATAAAATTGTTTTATGGTAGTTCATGCGATTTGATCCGTAATTTTTTCCGTTTGGGGTTGAATTCTGACAAACGTTTCGACCACTGCCGCTCCTCAAGCCGCCACTCCGGCCCGTCAATGATTTAAGTATACTGCATTTCACTGGCAAAGACAATAGCATAAGGCTTGATAATCTGGTCTTAATATAGCACAAAAAGACTTTTCTGTTTGCAGGCGCCGGAATCGTCCGGCGAATGGAAGAAAAACTACCGCATTCATGTTAAGAAAGATAATGCCGGAACGGCCCGGTTTTCCGGCCGGAGAACGGCAGAAATCATTGGGATATTTTCGCTTGTTCACTAGCACTAAAATCGAAGCTGCCGCCGGTTGCGGCCGCCGTGAAATTACCGTTCCGCCGCCCGGTGCGGCGGAACGGCTGGGGATTGGAACGAGCCGGGAGTGCGGCAAAAAGTTACAAAAACGATTTGACTTTATTCGCATGGAAGAATAGAATACTTTTCGAGGAAAGTCAATGGCATAATGCCCGGCTTTACTAAGGTTAATTCAGCACAGAACGATTTTCGGGTGGTTGATTATGGGCAATGTTTCGAATTTTCCCATTTTTTCCCAGGCATCGTATTTCAAGGATTCCAAAAACGTTCAGTTCCACTCCCATCCGGCGACGGAGCTGATTTATCTGGTGCGCGGTGAGTGCGAAGTGACGCTCAATAATAAAAATGTGCTGGCGACTCCCGGTACGCTGCTGATCATCTCACCGGAAACCGAGCACAACCAGATCAACCACGGACATGTGGAGACGCTGTTTGTCGTCTTTTCGGTCGAGCCGTCCTTCTTCGATTCGTCCACCCGGGTGCTTCAGGTGGAAAAAGACCGCTGGATCGTTCATCTGGTCCACGATATTTGTGAATTGAGCATTCAGACCAACTATGACCTCTGCGACGGCCTGATTTATTCGCTGATCAAGCGGATCAAGCAGTTTGAAAAGGAACAGGCGGACAGCCAGGACCTCCACCCGGCGCTGCAGAAGGCGCTCGAATATATCGAAAGGAATTTTGCCCGGAATTTCGAGTTGAGCGATGTCGCCCGCCATGCCAATGTCAGCCAGAGCCATTTGAAAACGCTGTTCGTTCGCCGTTTCGGGCATTCGCCGCTGCTGTTCATCCAGAATTTCCGCATGGCCCATGCCCGGCAGTTGCTGCTCAACAGTTATCTGGCGGTCTCCGATGTGGCGGCGGCCTGCGGTTACAACGATCCGAACTATTTTTCGCGGGCTTTCCGCAAAATTCATCACTGCACCCCTTCGCGCTACCGGTTGATCGTCGAGGAACGCAAGGAGCATGCCAACGATTTCATCCGGTTGTAAGTCGATGCTCGCCTGGGGTCACGGCCGCGCAGGGAAACCATTTCGCTGCCGAAATAAAAAAATCGACAGCCGCCAGGTGGCACGGCTGCCGATCGGTTCGGTTCCGGTCTCCTCTTGACTCTTCCAATTCTGTCCGGTCCCCAACCGTAAAATATAATGAACTGCCGGTTACGGCTCCTCTTATCCAGTGTCGGCATATTCCACCGGCCGTCAGCGGTCGGCAAGGACTCCTCTTGGGAGGGGGCACCGTTTTGCCCGGCCTGCCGACCATTCGTCCCGCTTCCTTGACGAATGATAGATCCCCAGTCAGGTTTTCCCGCCCGCTTGTAGCCATTTCGATGGCGATAAGTCGCGGAACGAAGGAAACATTCCCGATTGCGGATCGCTGTTACAGTTCTCCGGCCCAACACCGCCGCAGCGGTCGGCTGCCGGAGCTTTCTGTAATGCTAGTTTCTTCCACCGGAATGATAGCCGGTTTCATGCCAGAAAAAAATTATTTATGATATCTTCTTGATCATAAAACGTTTAATATGAGATCTGCCCGATGGGGCCGGAGGACGGGAAAAGTAAAAATATTTTTAAGAAAAAAGCGCAATTATCAATTTAATTTGTTTATGACCCGGCTTTTGTTTTTATTGTAAAGAAAAGTTGATATTTTAATTTTTTTTGATCCTTTTTTTCGGTACTCCGCCCGGGATTGCCGTCATTTTTTCCGGAACCGGGCGGATTTTTGTAACGGCTTGGCACCAAGTGCCGCCAAAATTATTTTCATTTTTTTTAGAGTAAAACGGTGGACTTTTTATATAAAAAAATGGTTTCCATGATATGTTTTGACAGTACATGGGCAATCGGGTGAAATGGATGAAGAAAAAAACGTTGCTGCGGCTTCTGGTGCTGCTGGGATTCGCATTCCCGGTGACGGTGATTTTGCTGCATGTTTTTCTGCGCTGTTATTTCATCGCCGAGGAACGCCGGGAAGTGCGGCGGACCTGGGCGCAATTGAAAACGTCCGGTTTTGTTTGCTCCGGGCGGGAAATGGCTGCGCGCCACCCGGCGGCGGAACCGGCGGAGGCCGCCGCATTTATGACTCTGCTGCGGCAAACCGCTGATCTGAACTCGAAATGGTCGGGGAAGGCGGCGGTACAGTCTCCGGAGACGCGGGCCGAACTGGACGCGCTGATGGCTGCCTGGCAGCCTTATTTGGCGGCGGAACGTTTGCCGCTGGTTTCCGATTTCCGGCAGGGACCGGCTCAACTGCCTTGGCCGGAATTGTCCGGATGTGAAAATTTTTCCTCCTTGCTTCTGAGATTGGCCCGGCAATGTTCGGCCGCGGGACGGAGCTGCGAACTTCCGGAAATTTGGCGGCAGCATAACCGGTTGGTCCGGCTGGTTGCCGGCTATCCTTTTTTGGACAGCGTGGCACATGCCCGGCGGCTGGACCTGGCGGCGGCGACACTGCTGTCACCATTGGTGGTGTCCGCCGGACGTGGTGACGTCCCGGATGAAGCGCTGCGGCAACTGGCTGCTGAGCGGCAGGATGTCGAGATGGCGTTGTTTCAGGCCTTTGTGCGCGGGTTGCAGGAGGAAGCCTACGGGTTGGAGAACGGTTGCTGGCGGGAACAGTATTGCCAGGGACTCTCCTATCGCAACGAGGCCGACTGGAACCGCCTGGTTCATCGTTATGCCAGAGTGCTCGAAGATTTGTACCGGGAGACCGTAAATAATTGCAACGGCACGCTGTGGCCGTCCATTTATCTGCCGCCGCCGCTGCTGGAACGGCGAAGTACCCTGCTGGAATACGCCAGAGCCATGGTTCATTTCCGCGCGGTCAACCGGGGGATTCGTTATTGGCTGGCATTGGAATGTTTCCGCCGTCGGCATGGCCGGCTGCCGGTGCAGCTGGACGAACTGGTGCCGGAATTTCTGGCTGAATTGCCCGAGGATCCCTATAGCGGCCGGCCGTTCGGTTACCGGTTTCCGGCAGGAACGGTGTTCAGTATCGGCTATGATCGCATCGCGGCGGATGGGGCCGGAGATGACCTGGTTTTTCCGCTGACGACGGCCGCCGGCGGCAAAGAGGCCGGGGAGGGGGAGCCGGAGCAATAGATATGGAAGATTCCTGGAATTTTTTTGCCTTGACGGCCGCCATATTGTTACTGGCCCTCGGGGGCGCGGTGAGTTGGATGCCGGAAGATGCTTTGCTCAATTACTGGGCGTTGCTGATCATGGCCGTGGCGCTCTGGCTGCAACCGGGAATTTTCAACCGGGTTGCCGCTGTTTTGATAGGGGGCCCGGGCTTGGCGGTGTTCTGGGGATGGCGGAATGGCTGTCCGCCGCATTATCCTCTCTCGATTCCGTTGGGATTCGGCGGCCTCGCGGTCGTATTCATCTACGGCCTGGCGTTGGGACAGACTTTCCGGTGCTGCGGGCGGAGGCATGACCGTGGCGTTTTATTGTTTGCTGCCGGGCTTTTCCTGATTTTTTCGATTGGATTGAGATTTGAAATGATGCGTTGGAAAATATGGGACGATTTTTTCCTGTCCCGCTGCTGGCTGTGCGGCGGTTTTCTCTATCTGTTGCCGGTCGGGTATCTGGTCGGACGGGTTGGTTTCCTGCTGATGAAGAGACCGTGGATGAAGTCGCTGGCGTGGAAAGGAGGGTGGAGAATACTGGCTTGCATAACTGTTTGCTGGCTGTTGGCGGATTTGTACGGCTCCGGGTGGAATGAATTGTACTGCTTCTGGTTCAGTCCGATGCTGTTGACGGTACTGTTGATTACTTCTCCCCGCCGCCGTCTTTGGCGTCGTTTGCTTCGCTGGCGGAAAAGAATGCCGGGCAGAGGGAGACGAGGAAGAATGGTTTCATGAAGAAAAAATTCCCGCGAAACGCGACTCCGGGCCGGGCGGTCATGAGTGATTCCTGGAATTTTTTATTGGCGATGGAAATGTGCCGAATTCGTCTGATCCTGTTTCACGCCATGTGCGGATTTTTTTACATAAACGGCTTGTGCCGGCCGCCCCTTTCCTATTTCAAACGGGAGCTTGAAAGGCGGCCGGCTCAAAAACTCCGGCCGCTTTTCAACCGTGCGGTTACCGGGCCGCTTCCTTCCCCTTGGCTTCGAGCCCTTTGGTGTAGGCGGCAATCTGGTCGGTGAGTTTTTTGACCGATTCGCCCAGCTTTTTGGCCTCGTCTTTCAACTTGGTCGATTCATCGCTGAGTATTTCCGTCAGCGGAATGTCCTTGATCTTGGCCGCCAACTTGTCAAGTTCGGCTTTCTTGGCTTCCAGTGCCTTCTGGCATGCTTCAATTTGCGCTTTGATTTGCGCTTCGTTCAGCTTCGGCAGCTCGGCTTCGATTTGTGCCACCGTTTTGGTTTCATCGACTTTGGCATTGTCGCCGCAGCCGGTCAATACTCCGGCCGCCATTACGGCCGCCGCCATCCAGACAAAAAAACCTTTCATAATAGAATCATCCTCTCGCTATGAATCAGGTTTATTTTAGAACACAGCCGGCGGACATTGCCGCCGGCTGAACGACATCCGGAACCCGACCGGTTTCAAACCTCTTCCGGCACCGCCGCCTTTGCCTCGATGGCTTCCAGTTCCTTCAGCGACGGTTTGCGGTGGTGATCCTGTACCCGGTCAATATATTTATCGACTTGGACTTCCACTTTGTGGATCGCTTCGTCGACGACTTTATACATATCGTACCCCATCGCCGTGCTCTGGACATCGAATCCTTTGATGTTGACGGTAATTTCCGCCATACACCGGGATTTTTCCAAGGCCAGCACCACGCGCACCGTCGATACTTTCAAAGTGGAATCCGCGAATAACGAATTGAGCTGCTCCTCAATGCGCTGCTTCATTGGCTCGCTGACTTCGAAATGCCGACCGCTGATAATAATTTGCATAGCTCTGCTCCTTTGTTTTGGGGTCGCTTGTTACATGGTGAACCGCGGTCCGAGGTATACCTCCCGCGCCTTGTCATCGTTTACCAGAAAATCACTGTCTCCTTCCAGCATGATTTCACCGCAGCTCATCAGATAAGCGCGGTCCACCACCGACAACGTTTCCCGCACGTTGTGGTCGGTGATCAAGATTCCCAGGTTTTTCCGCTGCAGTTGGCCGATGATCTGCTGCACGTCGTACACCGCAATCGGATCGACGCCGCTGAACGGTTCGTCGAGCAGGATGAAGGCAGGATTGGTCACCAGCGCCCGGGTGATTTCCAGCCGCCGGCGCTCGCCGCCGGAGAGCGTCATCGCTTTCTGCCTGGCCAGCCGGGTCAATTCCAGCTCTTCCAGCAGTTGTTCCAGCCGCTCTTTGCGTTCCTTGCGTGAAATCGCCAGCGTTTCGAGAATTGCCATGATGTTCTGTTCGACGGTGAGTTTGCGGAAGATGGAGGGTTCCTGGGCCAGGTAGCCCATCCCCAACCGCGCCCGCAGGTACATCGGCATATGGGTGATATCGATGCCGCGAAAAGTGATTTGTCCTTCGTTGGGACGAATCAGACCCATGATCATATAAAAACTGGTCGTTTTTCCCGCGCCGTTCGGCCCCAGCAGGCCGACCACTTCACCGGCTTTCACATGCATCGATACGCCGTTTACCACCCGACGTCCGCGATAGGCTTTTACCAGATTTTCCGCTTTGATCAGATAATCCTGATTTTTTTCAACTTCCATACTCACCCTTCTTCATCTCACTCCAAGGCTTACTATATACCGCCCGGAGTCGACGGCAAGCTGCTTTTTCATTTTTTCATTGAAAAAGTAACCGCACATATTGTTATAGACTTGTGCCTGTGTTCGAAAGTTCCCGATTAAAATTCCTTCAGCGACGCCGGATCGACGTTCCGCTTATTGTTATAGGCTTTATATTTCTTGGCAGAAGGCTGATGTTCAA
>OJMH01002207.1_pt1 | contig 16875 bp, 15 predicted proteins | sample 1597111 | NCBI WGS metagenome assembly OJMH01 (sample SAMEA2452115, study PRJEB22498) | human gut metagenome | reverse complement strand
CTATCGCTGGACACCGGCGGAACAGGCCGATTTTCTGGCGGCAACCCGCAATCTGTGGAGCGTGCCGTTTTTCACGATCCTCGACGGCAGCTATCCGGACCTGCTTCAGCAGTTCGACCGTTCAACCGGCCGGTCGTTGAACGACATATTCACCTTCGAGCCCGGCCCGGTCCGTTACCGCGCCGGCGAGCGCATCGTCACCGTGCCGGACCGGCTCATTCCGCAGTTGCGTCTGCCGGAGCCGGACAGCTATCCGTCCTTCGGCAAATTCATCATCCGGCACAATTTCGCCAGAATCCGCCGGAAAATCAACGCACAGGAGGAGTTTTTCACCTCCCAGGATGGGTTGCCGCCGGCCGAATGAAAAAATTTTGCATAAAATATCAAAAAAAATGCGATTGGGGTATTGACTTTTGGAAAAAATTTTGATATAATTATAATGCAATGATAACAAAGGATGACAAACCTCATGTTGATGGTAAAACAACAACCGATGCTGTATCAGGAAGTCTACAATGACTTGCGGCGCAAAATTCAATCCGGGGAACTGCCGGTCGGCTGCCGGATTTCCCCGGAGAATGAACTGACCAGGCATTACGAGACTTCCACTTCCACCATCCGCAAAGCGGTGCAGCTGCTCTGCGATGAGGGGTTGTTGTGCAAACGGCGGCCGGTCGGCACCTTCGTCATCGGTTGTCCGCAGGACAAGGCGGCGCCAGCGGAATCGGTGAATTTTCCGGATCTGCCGGTCGCGCCAGCCCAAACGGCGCTGAAAGTCGCGGTGCTGATTCCGGATGTCAGCGTGGTTCTGCCGGAGGGCGACTACCGCCACTGGCAATTGTATTTGCGCCGCCTGAAGGGAATTTTCGCCGCCGCGGCCCGCCACAACGTCACCGTCCTGATGCACGACCTCGGCGATCAATGCGGTTATGAGGAATTCGACGGCTTGATCATCATCCGCTGGGCGGAACTCTTCGAGCCGGAACCCTTCCGGAGCATCGCGCGGCAACTGGACGGCAACCGGATTCCCTACGTCGTCATTTCCGACTATTATTTCGAGCTTACCGCCAAATGGTGGCTGGTCGACAATCTCGAACTGGAGTTTTTCAACGCCTACCGCTTCCTGGCCGAAAACCGGATGAAGAGTCTGCTTTACGTCGGCCCCTGCTTTCTGAAGGGCAATCCCAGGCTCCAGGCGCTGTCCCGGGCGGCGGAGCTCTATCACTTCGACTATGAACTGCTCAATATCGAAGACGCCAACCGCAAGAACGCTTATGCCGGCATTCAACAGTATTGCGCGGGCGATATCGCCAAATTGCGGAAATTCGACACCATTTTCTGCTCGACCGACTGGCAGGCGTTCGGCGTCATGGAATTCCTGCTGGAAAATAACATCCGCATCCCGGACGATTTGAATCTGATGGGCTGTGACAACCTGGCGGAAGCGGCCACCTGTCCGGTTCCGTTGACCACCTTCGAATTTTCCGGAACCTATGCCGGAGAATTGGCGATGGAACTGATGCTCAAGGCGATCGCCAATCCGAACGCCAACGGCGAAATGATTGCCGGCCGCGGTGAAATCCTGATCAGAAACAGTGTAAAGTTGTATCAATGATTTAATAAGTCAATCGCATTGAAACCTTAAAGAACAACCAGGAGGAAAAAATGAAACAGAAAAAGAGTTTTACTTTGATCGAATTGCTGGTCGTAATCGCGATCATCGCCATTCTCGCCAGTATGCTGCTGCCGGCGCTGGGCAAAGCCAAAGCCAAGGCGCAGGCGATCAAATGCGTCGGCAATCTGAAACAGATCGGTTTGGTGATGTTCATGTATACCAACGATTACGACGACTGGGTTCCGGGATCCTATATCGATGAGAATTGGAAGTCTTATCCGAGAGAATTCATGGACAATTACGGGATGGGTTATGAAAGCTTCAAGTGTCCTTCCGGAAATTCTTCCGGTAAGGAATACGATGATATGGCTTACAATCGCAAAAGCAATTACGGCATCAATTATTCCAGTTTTGGAATATATCCGCGTTACCTCAGCGGAGACACCGTATCCCGTATGCACAAAATGTCTGAATTCGATTCATTCGGCCGCAATTCCACTCTGATTTTCGCCGGTGACAGCATTTCGGACGAAGGCGATTCCACCGAAACGAACAAATGGGGCGGTGACGGCAACATCATCTGCGCAGACGGCGGCGGCGAGCCCGATTTCCGTAAAGGCTGGTACTGGCCGCTGACGCTGCGTCACTCCAACCGTGGTAACGTCTGCATGCTGGACGGTCATGTCGAATCGCTGCTCGGTGCGCAAATTTTCAGCGGCTACAAATATTACATGCCATTCTCCTACGGTGATGGCGGCGCGCTGCAGTTCCGTCCAGAAGCGGATAATTAATTCGTCCTTGTACCATCTCTCCGACGAGCCGGATGATTTTCTCCGGCTCTTTTTCTAAATACTTCAAAAAAAAGTTTGAAATCCCGATCAATCGATTGGATTTTTGGGCCAATCCGGATTATATCATGGATTGGTACACCGGATATTTCAACCCACAGGGAATGCAATCGTTATGCCAAGTTTACCGCAAACCATCCGCAGAGCGACTTTGTCGTTGATGCTGACCGGCGGAATGTTGCACGCCGCCGACGCCGAACCACGCCATACCGAGGACCGCACCATGCCCCAAGCGACCATCCAGAATTACCACGGCAGCCCCGGGCTGTTTATCGATGAACAGCCTTTGTTTCCGATGATTCTGTTCGAACAGGAAATTGCTCCGAAGGACGCCAGAACCTTCCAGGAAGCCGGCGTCAAACTGTACTCCTTCATCGAAAAAACCTCCTTCCTCGACCTGGGGTGGACCGACGACTACACGACCGATTATTCGATCATGGAGCGGGTGCTGTCGACGACGGCCCAGCGCTGTCCGAACGGTTATTTCCTGCCGCGCATCCATCTGTGGGCGCCGGACTGGTGGCTGGAAAAACATCCGGAAGAGGCTTTTTTCGGTCATGACGAAAGCGATAAGCGCAATGAATCCTTCGCTTCCGAGCTGTGGCTGGAGCAGGCCGGCGTAGCGCTGCGGCGCATGGTCCGCTATATCGAAGATTCCCCGTATGCCGATCAGGTCATCGGCGTGGTATTGAGCACCGCCCAGGGCGGCGAATGGCATCAGTACGGCGTCGACAACACGCCGGCGATGGAGCGTTATTTCAGGAATTACCTTCGCAACCGTTACCGGAACAACCTCGAATCGCTGCGGGAAGCCTGGCAGGACGATACCGTGACGTTCGACAACGCGACGACGCCGGGCGAAAGCGAACTGTATGCCGAAGATTACGGCATTTTCAAAGACCCGGCACTCGGCCGGCGCTGCATGGATTATTGGGAAGCTTATCATCAGGTGACCGTCGACGCCATCGATCATTTCTGCCGGATCGTCAAGGACGAGAGCAACGGCCGGCTGCTGACGGTGACGCTGTACGGCTACAGCCCGGATATGAACTGGCACGAGAAATACATCCATCACCGCGCCGCCGGCGCGGCCCACCGGTTGACTTCGCTGGATGCCATCGCCGGCCCGCACACCTACCATCGGCGCGGCCCCGGCAAAGACGGCGCGTTGCGCAATTATCCGGCCAGCCTGGCATTGCACGGCAAGCTGTTCATCGATGAAGCCGACGACCGCACCCATTTGAGCTTCCCCAAGAACTGGGCGACGCTCTGCAACAACCTCTGGGAATCCCAGCAGGTGCTGCGCCGTTCGTTCGGCAATGTCGTCTGCGCCAACAGCGGCATGTGGTACATGGACCACTCGTCCGGCGAATGGTATGATGCGCCGGCCCTGCGGGAAGATTTCAAGCGGATCAACCGCTGGGCGGATTATTCCATGCAACTGCCGCGGCGGGAAATCGCCGAAGTGGCGGTGATTTCCCAGCCGCAGAGCGAATTCTACCTCGGCGGCCATCTCGACTGGACCAGCAATATGTATGAAGCCGAACAGGGCCAGTTGGAGGACTTGTGCCGCAGCGGCGCACCGTTCAGCAAGTTCCTGATCGACGATCTGGCCGACGGCCTGATACCGGATCACAAAGTGTATATTTTCCTGGATTGCTTTTTCCTGACCGATGCCGAACGCCGGGCGGTTGAGCAACTCAAACGGGACGGCAAGACACTGATCTGGTATTACGCGCCCGGCTTCGTCACCGAGCACAGCCTGTCATTGGATGGAATGAAGCAGCTGACCGGCCTGGACTTCACCGTCCAGGATTCCGGCGGAGTCGTCGTCAATCTGGAACAGCCGACCGGCCGCGGCCTCCAGCGCTTCGGTTTGCCGGAACGGCTGCTGGAACAGGCCGATCTGGTCGAAAACTGCATGAAAACGGAACTTTCGCCGCGTTTCGTGCCGGCGGCGGACGCTTCCGGCACGACGGTGATCGGCCGCTATGCCGATACCGGCGATCCGGCGATGGTCAGCCGGAAATTCGCCGACTGGACCAGCGTTTACGTGCCGATGACGCCGGTTCCGGCCGAAGTGCTGCGGGAAATCTTCCGCGACGCCGGCGTCCACATCTACCTGGAAAGCAACGACAACCTGGCCGCCAACGCGGCGTGGTTGTGCATCACCGCGCCGGAAGCCGGCACCAAAACCGTCAAACTGCCGGAAGCGCTGGATGTCTACGATGTCACCGGCGATACCCTGATCGGGCGCCGCTTGACCGAATTCCAGTTGCCGATGCAGGAAAAAGAAACCAAGATCCTGGCGGTCGGCAAAAATTTGCCGGAACCGCCGAACTCAACCATAACGGAGTAAACCATTCATCATGTCTGAACGCAAACCCATTCCGGTCGTCCTGGATACCGATATCGGCGGCGACATCGACGACGCCTGGGCGCTGGCTTTGCTGCTGCACTGCCCGGAAGTCGAGGTCAAACTGGTGCTGTCCGCCTGTTCCGATACCATTTACCGCGCCCGCATCATCGCCAAACTGCTGGAAGCAGCCGGCCGGACCGATATTCCGGTCGGCATCGGCCTGCCGACGCTGGTCAAAGGCGACTGGCGAACGGTCGTCGATTATGTCCGGGATTACAACCTGGCCGATTACCCGGGCACCATCCACACCAACGGACTTGAGGCGCTGATCGAACTGATCGATCAGTCGCCGGAACCGGTCACCATCATCAATATCGCCGGACTGAGCAACATCGGCGCCTTGCTGAAACGGCGGCCGGACCTGGCCGCCAGGATTCATTTCGTCGGCATGCACGGCAGCATCTACCACGGGCTGGAATGGGATCCGGTGCCGATCGCTGAATGCAACGTCAAAGCGGACCTGGCCGCCTCCCAGGCGGTATTCGCCGCGCCGTGGAAATCGATGGTCATCACCCCGCTGGATACCTGCGGCGTCGTTCGCCTTGACGGTGAAAATTACCGGCGGCTGTTCGAATCGCCGCAACCGCTTCTGCGGGACATCTTCACCCAATACCGAATGTGGCACACGGCACTGCAGGCGCCCTGGAAATTCGAAGAAAAAAGTTCGATCCTGTTCGATACGGTGGCGATCTTCCTGGCCTTCTCCCGGCAATTCCTGAAGTTCGAAACTCTCGGCATCCGGGTAACCGACGACGGCTTCACGGTGCCGGACGAGAATGCCGGCAATCGAATCGAAGTGGCGGTCGACTGGCTGGATCTATCCGGCTTCCAGAATTTCATCACCGAACGGCTGCTGCGCCAATAGGCGAACTCATCGCAATGTCCAGCCGCCGCGCAAATCCATCCAGTCAATGTCTTCCGGCCTTGCTCCGCATCCGCCGGAGCCGGGAGGCATTGATCGCGATGGACGATAAACAGGCGAGCCTGTCCGGCAGACGGAGAGTTCGCCCTCCGGAGCAAGACGGCCAGCGGCCGGCTTACAATTTCACCCGGCCGGCCAATGCCGCTGAAATCGTCGCCGAATCGGCATAGGTAATGTCCGCCCCGGCCGGCAATCCCTGCGCCGGCCGGGTAATTTGCTCCACCAATTTTTCACAGAGGCCGGCCAGGTAAATCGCCGTCGCCCTGCCCTCGACGTCCGGACTCAACGCCAGAATCAGCTCTTTGACGGCGCCGGCTTCGAGGCGGCGCAACAATGGTTCTATCGCCAAGTCGGCCACCGAACGATTTTCCAGCGGCGACAGGCGGCCGCCGAGCACATGATAGAGGCCGCGGTAACTGCCGCTGTTCTCGATGGTGATGATTTGGGAAAAATCTTCGACGACACAAATTTGCGATGTCCTGCGGCCGGCATCGGCACAAACCGCACAAATTGCCCCCTCGGCCGCCAGATTGCCGCAAACCGGGCAAAAAGTGACGCTTTCCGGCAATTTCTGGATCAACGAACCGATATGCGCCAGTTTATCCGACGGCCATTTCAGCATCGCCAGCGCCAGGCGCTCGGCACTGCGGCGGCCGATGCCGGGCAAGGTTTTCAGCCCGGCGATCAACTCATCCATAATTTCCGGATAATCGGCCATCGGCATTTCCCTTTCCGCGTCAGAATAAACCCGGAATTTCAATACCGCCGGTCAATTCGGTCATCTTCTGCTGCGCGGCGCATTTCGCATTGTCCAAAGCGGCATTCACCGCCGCGGTCGTCAAATCTTCCAGCAATACCAAATCCTTCATCGCGTCGGCGGCAATCACGACCCGCTTCACCCGCAAATCCCCGCTCACCACCACCTGAACCCGGTCGCCGCCGGAACTGCCGGCATATTCCGCTTCCGCCAGTTCAGCCTTCAGGTTCTTCATATTGCCTTGAATCTCTTTGGCCTTTTTCATCACATTCATCATTTCAGCCAAATTACCAAACATCTTTTTCTCTACCTTTCAATCAATCCTGCCATTTATACTCAACCATGAATATCCACAATCTCACCGCCGAAAAGATCCAGCACGTCCTTGATCACCGGCCGATCGCGCATTTCATTGACGATTTCCACTTCTCCCAGGACACTGCGCATCCCGGACGCCTCTTCTTCCACCGGTTCCGGCGCGGCAGCCGCCGGTGCGGCCAACTCCACCTCCGGCTCCGCCGCATCTTCTGCCGCCTCATCCGGTTCTTCAATCACCCGCAAATCGGCAGCTTCCAACGGATGCTCCGCCGCCACCGCCAAAGCCGCCGGCTCCTGCTCCGGCAGCCGCCGGGCGGCCGCAACATTTTCCAACTCATATTTGAACTCCAGAAGCGCCGCCCAATCGCCGGTAATCTCCTGCCAGAGCGCCTGCAGTTTGGCTGACTCCGGCGCCGGGTCGACCGCCGGCCGCCCCAAATCCACCGTCAGAATTTTATCGACCACCTGGATAATTTTACCACCCCGCAGGCTTTCCAGCAATTCCGGCGGCACTTTGCCCTCCAGCGCCCCCAGCAACTGCTGCCATTGGGCAACCGTCTGCCGGCGCGAATCGCCGGGAGGTTCCGGCACGTTGACCGCCGCCGGCGGTTCTTCCGGCTCCGGCACGGCAACCGCAGCCGGAGCTTCGCCGCTCACCGGCGGCGCCGCAACAACCGGTTCCGCCGCCGGCACCGCATGCGAAGCGACCGGCAACGGCTGCGCCGTCAATGAAGGCACCCGGTCGACAAACTGCAATTCGCCGGCCTGACGCAACTGGTTCAAACGCTGCAGGACATCTTCCAGCTTCACCGCATGCGCTTCGCGCATCGCTTTCAGGATAATGCTCTCCAGAAAAATCTGCTTGTTCAGCGCATCGTGCAGAATCCGGCCGACCGGCGCCAGCGTCTCCAGCAAAATCCGGACGATCTGCGGCTTGGCCAGTTGACCGAGCTGCCGGTAACGCTGCACGGTTTCGGCATCGGTCTCCAGAATTTCCTCCGGATTGCGCAAAATATAACCCAATTCAATTCCGCGCAGCACATTCAGAATATCATCGAACAAAGTCTCGAGATTACGGCCGCGGCTGGCCAACTGGTGAATCCGGGAAACCGCCGCCGCCCGATCATTGGTCAACATCGCCTGAAGCAAAGCATCCAATTCCGCCGCCGCAGTCAGGCCGAACAGCGAAAGAATCTGCATTTCGTCGATCTCCCTGTCCCCCTCGCTGAAAAAGGCGATCATCTGGTCCAGCAGCGACTGGGCGTCGCGCATGCCGCCGTCCGCCGCCCGGGCGATCGCCTCCAAGGCGCCGTTGGAAACCTTCACCTGTTCGGCCCGGGCGATTTTCACCAGGCGCTCCAGGATCAGCCGGGTCGGAATCGGCTGCAGATCGAAACGCTGGCAGCGCGACACGATGGTCGGCAGCACCATATGCGCTTCGGTAGTGGCAAAAATGAATTTGACATGCGACGGCGGCTCTTCCACCGTCTTGAGCAAAGCGTTCCAGGCGTGTTTGCTGAGCATGTGCACTTCGTCGATGATGTAGATCTTGTAACGGCCGGCCACCGGCATGTGCATGACCTCTTCACTCAAGTCACGCATATTTTCCGCCGAATTGCGGCTGGCGGCGTCCACTTCGATGACATCGATGCTGCTGTCATCGGCAATCGCCAGGCAGGAAGGACACCGGCAGCACGGCTCGCCGTCTTCCGGGTGTTCGCAATTCAACGCCTTGGCAAAAATGCGGGCGGTGGTAGTTTTGCCGACCCCGCGCGGACCGACGAACAGATACGCATGCGCGGTCCGCTGCTGACGGATCGCATTTTTCAACGTCCGGACGACATGTTCCTGGCCGACGACATCGGCAAATTTCTGCGGCCGCCACTTCCGGGCAATTACCTGATATTCGCTCATGGGGTAAGCCGTAATTCCTGTCTGGTCATTTTATAGTTTAAGGTCGGCGAAGGCGTCGCCGAGACTGCCGAGCGCTTCTCCGGCTTTCGGACGCGGAGCATGGTTCTGATTCGATTCGGTCCGCTCCTGGGGACCGTTGAGCACCTTGCGCTGAATGTCGAAAATTTTCTGCAAACCGCTTTCCGCCAAATCCAGCAACTGATAGAACTGCTGACGGGAAAACGGCTGTTTTTCCGCCGTCCCCTGAATTTCAACGAAACGGCCGGATTCGGTCATCACCACATTCATATCCACTTCCGCCCGGGAATCCTCTTCGTAACACAAGTCGAGAATCGGTTCGCCGTTGACGATGCCGACGCTGACCGCCGCGATGCTTTCCTTCAACGGATTGGCGGAGAAATTGCGCTTGGCAAATCCGGTCCGCATCGCCAACTGCAAGGCCATCGCGGCGCCGGTGATGCCGGCGCAACGCGTTCCGCCGTCGGCATCGACGACATCACAGTCGATATACAACGTATTGCATCCCAGCACATCCAAATCGATCACCGAACGCAGGCTGCGGCCGATCAGCCGCTGGATTTCCATCGTCCGGCCGCTCTGCTTGCCGCTGGAAGCCTCCCGTTTGGCCCGGTCGTGGGTAGAGGCCGGCAGCATGCCGTACTCGCAGGTGAGCCAGCCACCCGGCACATGCTGCGCTTTCATCCAGGCCGGCACTTTCGGTTCACAACTGACGGAACAAATCAATTTGGTCCGGCCCATTTCGATCATCACCGATGCCAAAGGATGCGCCAGATAATCCTTGTTCACCCTGATCCAGCGCAATTGTTCCGCTGTCCGCCCATCAATCCGTTTCATAAAATTCTACCCGTCTTTGGTGTGCCGCGGCCATCCACGCCAGTTGGAACAACCGCCTGAAATGAAAAAGTCGTCGGACCAGAAGACCTGCAGCACCTGCATTGTTGCGTAGAGCTGCTTGGTTCCCCACCTGACTCGGTTGGCACAAATGACAGCGCACAGGGTCCGATCCGACGACAAAATTAAATCAACTTCATCCGCCTTGCCTTTTTACCATACACTACTTTGTGAAATATGCAAGGAAAAGTCCCAATTCCCGGCGAAGATTTTTCCGCTCCACCACCAGATCTATCAATCCCTTCTCCAGCAGAAACTCCGCCGTCTGGAAACCATCCGGCAATTTGGAGTTGGTGGTTTCCTGGATGACCCGCGGACCGGCGAAGCCCACCATCGCATCCGGCTCCGAAATAATCACGTCGCCGAGCGAAGCGAAACTGGCGGTAACCCCGCCATAGGTCGGATTGGTGATCAGCACGATGTAAGGCAGTTTGGCCTCCGCATGGCGGGCCAGCGCCGCACAGGTCTTCGGCATCTGCATCAAACTCAGAATTCCCTCCTGCATCCGGGCGCCGCCGGAAGCGGTCACCAGCACCGCCGGCACCTTGCGCGCCGTCGCCTGTTCGATCAAGCGGGTGATCTTCTCGCCGACAACCGATCCCATGCTCGCACCCATAAAGCGGAAGTCCATGACCCCCAACGCATAGGGAATATGCTCCAGACTGGCGAACCCGCAGATGACCGCTTCGTTCAGGCCGGTTTTCTGCTCGCTCTCCCGCAACCGTTCGACATAAGCGCGGGCATCGACAAAACCGAGCGGATCGAGGGAACGCATGCCGGCTTCCAGCTCGACAAAACTGTTCTCATCGGTCAGCATCGCAATCCGCCGCACCGCATTCATCGGGAAATGATAGGCGCAATGCGGACAGACGCTGAAGTTTTCTTCCAGTTGATCGTTGTACAGCGTACGGCCGCAACGTTTGCATTTCAGCCAGGCGCCATCCGGAATTTCCATCTTTCTGGAGCTGGATTTGACTGTCGTATAAGTTTTTGAACTGCCGAATATCGCCATCGTTTCTGCCTCGCAACCTTCGTTATTATTTCCGGATTCCCGGCGGTGGAATCAGTTGTATCGGATATCGAAAATTTCCTAATATAATTCAAACATCGCTATTTTACAACCGCCGAATCCGCATTTTCGACTGCCGCTGACGCCGTACTTTTCCGATTGATGTTCAGCCAGCGGCGATGCGCCCACATCCATTGTTCAGGGTCCTGCCGGACCATCTCTTCAAAAGCGCTGGTATACTGCTGCGCGATCACCCGGACATCATGCTCGCGATCTCCGGTCGGCTGATATTCAATCATCTTGCCGACCACCAGTTCGAACTCGAAATTGTCACCGCAGCGCCGCGTCAACTGCGGCAGGATCGGAATGCCGGTCTTCAAATGCAGCAGCGCCGGCGAAGTGTGCGTCCGGCACGGCTGGCCGAAAAAAACCGTTTCCACCCCTTCGCCACGGGAAGCATGCTGGTCGACCAGCAACGCCACCGTCCGGTGCGCTTTCAAGGCCCGCAGCACCGGCCGGATACCGCCCGACTTGTCGACCAGTTCGTGAATCTTGCTGCGTCGGCCGTGCAGAATCAGTTCACCAATCAACGGATTGCCGAACGGCCGCATCAGCGAAGTCATCGGCAAGCCGGTGAACGCGGCAAAAGCGGTACCGGCAACCTCCCAGTTGCCGTAATGGCCGGTCGTGATGATGACATTCTGCCGCTGTTCCACCGGTCCGGCGGTCAAGCGCCGAATCGATTCGGGGTCGCCGACCATCCGGATTTTATCGACGGAAAATAACTGATCCATTTTGACAATTTCGGCAAACAGCATGCCGAAATTCTTGTAGACCCGCTTCGCCATCCGCCGGGCCGAGCGTTCATCGGGCGCCACGCCGGCATGCATCAGGTGCTGAACAGTCCGCACCCGGTGCTTCCTGTCGAAATAAAACATCACGCCGAAGATGCCGCGAATCAGCCGGTAGGCAACCTTGAGCGGCAACAGGTGGACGAATTGATACAGAAGCCAGACCGGTATATACTCCACCCAGATGCGAAAGGCGCTTTTCTGCCGTTTGGCAGTCGCCATATTTTTTTCAGCCATAACAATCCTTACTGTTTTTCAATCCTTTATGACGGTGATGTCCGCGCCAAGACGCTGGAAATCCGCGACGAAATCCGGATAAGTGACCGCCGCGGCCTCCGCCTCATCGATAACGCTCTCCCCGTCCGCCGCCAGCGCGGCAACCGCCAGGGCCATGACGATGCGGTGGTCGCCATAGCTCTTCAACGCCGCTCCGGTCAGTTTGCCGCCGCGAATGATCATTCCGTCCGGCAGTTCCTCGACCTCGCCGCCCATTTTTTTCAGCTCGGCGCACATACAGCAAATCCGATCGGTCTCCTTAAGACGCGCCTGCGGGACATTGACCAGCCGGGTTTCTCCCGGCGTCAATGCCGCCGTCACCGCCAGCAGCGGCAACGCATCCGGAGTCGCATTCAAATCCAGCGTCAACGCGTTCAACGGCCGGCCCGCCGTCACCCGGGTGACCTTCTCCCGGCGTTCGACCTTCGCTCCCATCGCTTCGAACATGTCGAAAACCGCTTTGTCCCCCTGGACGTCCTGAAAATCCAGATTCAGAATGTCGACGCCGTCGCCGACCAATGCCGCCGCGCCGAGCGGAAAAGCCGCCGTCGAAAAATCGGCCGGGATGGTGACATCGAACGCACCGATCTTCTGATTGCCCGGCAACTCGTAATGCATCCGGTCGGCGGAAGCGCGATACCGCACACCGAGCCGGTCCAGCCATTTCAGGGTGATTTCAACATACGGCCGCTCATTGAGCAGCGTCAAGTCCAACGCCGTCGGAGCGAGCGCCAGCGGAGCGGCAAACAACAGCGCGCTTAAAAATTGCGAACTGACCGCCTCCACCGAGGCCCGGCCACCCCGCAACGGGCCCCTTACCCGCAACGGACACCGCCCGTCATCGCTCTCGACTGCGACGCCCAATTCAGCCAGCGCGGCCAGCAGCGGCCCCATCGGCCGGCTGCGCAGTGAAGCGTCGCCGTCGAACGCCACCGGAAAGGACTGGGTCGCCGCCAAAGCCGACAGCAAACGCAGTCCGGTACCGGAATTCTCCATATCGATCGTCCGTTGCGGCGGCGTAAAACGCCCGCCGCAACCGGTGATGCGCCAGAGTCCATCGGCGCGGCGGACCACGGCGCCCAACTGCCCGGCGGCGCGCAATGTCGCCAGCGTGTCGGCCGAAACCAGCGGAGCGCGGATGATCGATTCGCCTTCCGCCATCAGGGCGGCGGCAATCGCCCGGATGGTATGGGATTTGGACCCCGGCACCGCAATCGCGCCGGCCAGGCGGGATTTCTTCACATGAATCTTCATGGGAAGCACATTACAGTTTTACGGTATTCTGAATGCCGAAACGGTGGCAGTCCAGCAGGTATTGCATCGCCTCTTCGGCCGTATCGACCACTTCGAAAAATTTCAGGTCCTCCTGGTCGATCATTTTTTCGCGCAGCAGGCTTTTCTCGATCCAACTGATGCCGTCGTGCCAGAAATCCCGGCCGACGACGACGATCGGCACCGGATTGACTTTATTGGTCTGCACCAGCGTCACCGATTCGAAAAATTCATCCAGCGTGCCGAATCCGCCGGGAAAGATCACCGCTCCCATCGAATATTTGAGAAAACAGACCTTCCGGATGAAAAAATACCGGAAAAAAAGACTGTCGGTCTGATACTGGTTCGGCTGCTGCTCCTTCGGCAGTTCGATATTCAGGCCGATCGACACTCCTTTGGCTTCAAAGGCGCCTTTGTTGGCGGCTTCCATGATGCCGCCGCCGCCGCCGGTGATGACGCCGTAACCATTCTTCACCAGCAGGCTCCCTAATTTTTCCGCTTCCTGATAAGCGGTCGCATCGGCGCCGATCCGGGCCGAACCGAACACGGTGATCATCGGACCGCGCTCGGCCATCGCCTCGAACGCATCGACGAATTCGGCCATGATCCGAAAGATCCGCCAGGTGTCCTGCTGCTGGAAATTAACGTCGCTGAAGCAGTTGCAACGCCCTGCCCCGGACGAAGTATTGTGCAAAGCCATATTCCACCCCGCAAAATTAGCGTTTCATCATGATAGACATTTTGGAAATATACTGTCTTTCGACAGATAATCAACTTTTTTCCTCAACGATTGGTAAAATATTATTTTTCAATGTATATTATCCGGAATCAATAACGGACGGATGCGCAGATGGCAAAACTACGATACAATTACGGCGGCAAACAGCCGGGTCCGGCGTCGGATTCCCAAGCCGGGTCGAAGCGGCGGCTGTTCCTCTTTGTGCTTCTCCTGATCATCGCGGCACTGGCCGTTTACCTGCTGAAGCGCAATTCCGGCGAAGAAACGCCGCCGAAAGTCGCCACCAATCCCGCCGCGGAGACGGGGACCGTTGAAGCGCCGCCGGCCGGAGAAACACCGGACTCCGAGCCGGAACAGCCGATGCCGGGACCGCCGGCCATACCGCCGGAAGTCGCCGCAGAATTGGCCGCCGTCCGGTCGTTGCTGGAACAGGGCGAATACGTCCAGGTGCGGGAGAAAATCACTGCATTATTGCAGGACAGGCGGATTACCGAAGCGGATCCGGCCTGGCGGGAGTGTGTCGAACTGCTGAGTGCGGCCAACACGAAAATTCTTTTTACCGACGTGCCTTTCCCGGCGAAGAAAGCGGTTTATATCGTCGAACCCAACGACAGTCTGGACAAAATCGCCCGGCAATTCCAAACCACCATCGAAGCCATCCAGATTGCCAACAAACTGGACTTGAACAGTTCGCACATCCGCATCGGCCAGAAATTCAGAATCTACCAGGGTGCCTGGCGGCTGCTGGTCAGCAAATCGAAAAGCCTGCTCTATGTCTACGACGGCGATGAGCTGTTCAAAATTTACGACATCGGCGTCGGCCGCCAGAACCGCACTCCGACCGGTGATTTTCGGGTGACGGCCAAAATCAAGGAACCGCCCTGGTACGCGCCGGACGGCCGCGTCATCCCGTTCGGCGATCCGGAAAATATTCTCGGCACCCGCTGGCTGGATTTGAAGCCGACCGGCGAAACCGATACGACGCTGACCGGGTACGGCATTCACGGCACCTGGGAAAAAGATTCGGAAATTACCAAGCCGTTGAGCAACGGCTGTATCAGGATGCGCAACCAGGATGTCGAAGAACTGTTCAACATCCTGCCGCATCAGGTACCGGTAAAAATAGAAGAGTAAATTGACTGCAAGGAACTTGGGGAAAGCATCATATGGCGGAATTTCACCTGGAATTCGAAAAACCGATCATCGAAATCAAAAAGCAGATTCAAGGACTGATCGAGCTGAGCAGTTCGAATCCGGATATCGATATTGCCGATACGATCAGCGCCCTGGAGCGTAAACTGGACTCCACGCTGAAAGAGATCTACAGCAAACTCACTGCGTGGCAGCGCGTCCAGCTCGCCCGCCACCCGGAACGGCCCTATACGCTGGATTACATCAATCTGATGTGCAGTGATTTCGTCGAACTGCACGGCGACCGCCGTTTCAGCGACGACAAAGCGGTCGTCGGCGGTTTCGCCAGACTCGACGGCCGGAAAGTGATGGTGATCGGCACCCAGAAAGGGCGCGACATGAAATCCAACGTCATGCGCAATTTCGGCTGGCCCCATCCGGAAGGTTACCGCAAAGCGACCCGGCTGATGAAAATGGCCGAACTGGCCCAGGTGCCGATCATCACCTTCATCGACACTCCCGGGGCCTTTCCGGGCATCGCCTCCGAGGAGCGCCATATCGGTGAAGCGATTGCGGTAAGCATGCGCGACATGTTCACGTTGACCGTTCCGGTCATCGCCGTGATCATCGGCGAAGGAGGTTCCGGCGGCGCGATCGGCATCGGCGTCGGCAATCGCATTTTGATTCTGGAAAATGCCTATTATTCGGTCATCACGCCGGAAGGCTGTGCCGCCATCCTGTGGAAAGACCGCCGCTTTGCGCCGCAGGCGGCCGAAGCGCTGAATCTGACGGCCCAGAAGCTGCTGGAACTCGGCATCGCCGATGCAATCGTTCCGGAGCCGCTCGGCGGCGCGCACTGCGACAGCGACAAGATGGCCGGTACGCTGAAGGAGGCGTTGATCCGTCAATTGGACGAACTGGGCACCTGCAGCGCCGATGAACTGCGCAATCAGCGTTATGAAAAATTCCGGGCGATGGGGCGTTTCGCCGAACCGGAAGCCGAAACAGACGAACCCGAAACGAATGAGGCCGCCGATGAGCAACTCGACAGCGCTGACTGTCCGGCCGGCAACTGAAGCGGACGTCAAAGCGATCTTCGCATTGCTGGAACTCTATGCAGCCAAAAAAATCGTCCTGCAGCGCAGTGAAGCGGATATCCGCTATTATTTGGCCAATTTTTCGGTGGCGGAACGGGAGGGCGAACTGGTCGGCTGCGTCGCGATGCGCGACTTCGGCAACGATTTGCTGGAAATCCGTTCGCTGGTGGTTGCGCCGGAGCTGCAGAATACCGGCGTCGGCCGTGCCCTGGTGGAATACTGCATTCAAAAACTGCGGAATAGCCGCCAGCGTTTCCGCCTGTTCGCGCTGACGCTGAAAGCGGACTTTTTCGTCCGTCTCGGTTTCCGGGTCGTCGGCAAAGAGCTGTTTCCGGAAAAAATCTGGAGCGACTGCCTGAATTGTCCCAAAAAAGAGTGCTGCGACGAACTGGCGGTGATGCTGCAAAGCGACGACTGAACCATGCAGCGCATCATCGAGTGCACCATCCGAACGGCCGATGCCGGAAAACCGCTGGCGGAATTTCTGGCCGGCCGTTTCACTTACCACTCCCCGACGCGTTGGCTGGAGCTGATTGCCGCCGGTCAACTGCACGTCAACGGACAGCCGGCAGCCGCCGGTTGCCTCCTGCAAACCGACGACCGGCTGGCTTATTTGCCCGGCGAGTTGCCGGAACCGCCGGTGGACCCGAGCTACCGGATCGCCTACGAAGACGATTGGCTGCTGGCGATCGACAAATCCGGCGACCTGCCGTGCCACCCGGCCGGGCCATTTTTCAAACATACCTTATGGTATCTGCTGAAAGAGCGTTACGGTGACATTTACCCGGTAAACCG
>OJMH01002204.1_pt1 | contig 16883 bp, 17 predicted proteins | sample 1597111 | NCBI WGS metagenome assembly OJMH01 (sample SAMEA2452115, study PRJEB22498) | human gut metagenome | reverse complement strand
GAACAATAACCGGAACAGGAAAAAGACTGAAGGAGTTAAAGCCGAATGTTAAAATAGTAGCAGTAGAACCGGAATCATCAGCCGTTTTAGGGGGACAGGTTGGAAGCACAGTATTAGGGCATAGGTGCCGGATTTGTCCCTTATGATTCAAGCACAGTAGATAAAATTATTCAGGTAAAAGATAAATAGGCTTTTGATATGATGCACAGCTTGGCAAAAAAAGAGGGGCTTCTTGTCGGAGTATCTTCCATTACCATTCTATTTCCAAAGTGGTTCGTTGTACCACAACTTGGGAAAGCCCATTGCAGCGACATCTATAATGGGGTATTCTGTCAAAAGAGATTTCAAATCCTTTTTGAAGCCATTGTTGGGGTAAATCGCATCCAACAGATAAGCTATACAACATAATTGAGCATATAGCTTTTCCTTTGATATACCCTTATCTTGAATCCAATGATTTTGTAACTTTTTAGTTCGTTGTGGCTTCCATGGATATTTTCTATTCCAAATACGGGCGTGGTGTGCTATGCAGTTACGCAATACGGACAGACTTTTTATCCAACTTTCAAGATATAAGTGTTGGGGTAATCCAAATTCTCTTGCAATCTGTTTCTTTAAGTTGTTGTCAGATAAATTGCAATACAGTTTGGAAAGTGTACCAAAGGATGATACCTACAGAGTTTTCCATGCTGGTGGATATGGGGGGTATCATATTTTGCAAAGTGTTCAACCAAAAAATCTTCTTTTAAGCGTTTTAGTTCTTCCTCTATATTGGAGAGGCATTTAGAAAAGATTGTTGTGTTGGAGAACAATGACTCATCAGAGAACCCCAAGGCACCACAATTAGATGATATTATCTGAATAACCTTAGTGCGGAGAGCTATCTCAATGCTTTGTATAGCTGAAAAAATGAGAGTACGCAGATCTTTGTCAGAATTATACAAGGTTACTACGTTCTCAAACTTACTCTTAGGCTTAAATACATGGTTCACCTTATCGCTTTCCATGGGTTTCCAATAATTAGCCAAACGGAAATAACTGATGATTTTCAGGCATTCAACAGCTGCTTTCTCATCATCAAACAGAAATCCCCTGTTTTTCAACATTGTTATTTACTCGGCAATACTTATGGGCTGCTTAGTGTATGTTACCATATGTGTATAAAAAATAAGTTCCGCCCTGGTACGCATTGTAAAGAGGCGTGGCGGAATTTGTTGTTGCAAAGACAATGTTTTTTCTGCTGTACTGCAAACATTTTGATTTTTTCTATCAAGAGCAATACAATTTGCATGGTTTGCCTGTAGAGGGATAGGTAATATCAATCAGTATTTTCAAAAGGACGGAATCCTTATTGTTCATGTAAGACAGGTCGACATTTTCAATGACATGACAACCGTTGGTTTCACAAAGTTTGTCAAATGCGATGTGTTCAGCTCCTTTGAGTGCAATTCCATGGGAATCTATAATAATGAAGAGCGGTTTTTTGCTTAAAATTGCATGCAGGGTTTCGTTACAAAGTGAGGTGTCTTTATTAAAATATTCCTCTGTTCCATAGTAGTTTTGTTCCAGATTTCCGGTATATAATATCAGAGCTTTATTTTCCAATGAATCAATATGCGCAGTGCTTTCCATTGAGGGCATGCCACCTCTACAGTCTACGACAATCCCATTAATTTGATATTCTTTCTTTTCCGGAATAACAGTATAAGAATCCAAATGGGTCCCAATGTGCCCTCTGGCTCCGATACTGTCAGCCTGTGCATTGACCCACTGGATTAGAGGAGAATCAACCTCCAATTTTATATGTAATTGTTGCATATTATGTTCGTTTTGTATAGTATTCTTGTCAATTTCAACGATTTGATTAGGAGCAAAAATAGTGAAAAGTATGCAAACAAGAATTCATATCTATCGGAAAGATATTGTTTTAAATTTATTTTGTTTACTTTGCAATCAAAAAATAAAAAATCACACTTATGGATATCGCAAGTGTATTTTATAGATTTGAAGAAATTGGTGTGTGCGTGTTCTCCACAATTGATGGAGACTTCCCGGAAACCCGTATAGCGCATTTCATCGCTTATGATAATGAAGGGTTATACTTTATGACGATGAACTGCAAGCCGTTTTATAAACAGTTGAAAGAAACAGGTAAAGTATCTATCTTAGGTCTTAAGGCGGCCACTCAAGTAAAAATGACTGTGGATAGAAATCTGATTTTTGACCCAGGATATTTTATCAGAATCACAGGAGAAGCGAAAGAAGTTCCTATAGAAGAGATTAGGGAAAAACATAACCCGATGTTTGATTACGGTCTGGAAGATGTGGAAAGATATCCGAATATGGTGTTTTTCGTAATCAATAAATATAAAGGCGAAATATACGATTATGATTTTAATAAGATTCACAGGAATCACAAACTTGAAAGAGAACGGTTTTCCTTCGGAAACATGGCATATCTGGAATCTGGTTTTATTATAGCAGATTCTTGTATCGGATGTGGAAAATGCGAAATGGTTTGTACCTTTGATGCCATATCAATAAAAGAAAACGGGCAAAGGCTTATTCTTGGGAATCGATGTGATGAATGCGGCAACTGTATGAATGCTTGTCCGGCAGATGCTATTCGTTCTAGAATTTAACAGCAAAACAATATATATATGGATGCAATTCAATTATTAAAAAACAGAAGAAGTGTTCGGAAATACAAAGATCAGATTGTCCCAAGAGAACTTATTAAGGAGATTGTCAAATTAAGTCAGTTTGCGCCTTCATGGTCAAATTACCAAGTGGCAAGATACAACATCATAGACAATAGGTCTCTGATTGAAGAGATAGCCAACAATTGTGTTCAAGGGTTTGTGTACAATAAAAAAACATTAACCAGAGCCAATGGCGTGGTTGTGTTAAGTTATGTAACCGGTAAAAGCGGATCACTGAAAGATAAGGTTAAACCAGGAGATGCAGTGTCAGACAACAGTGGCGCATGGGAATGTTTTGACGCAGGCATTGCTTGCCTTCAATTCTGCCTTTCTGCATATGCCAAAGGAGTTGCCACATGTGTTTTAGGAGTAATCAACAACAATGCTATTGCCAAAAAAATAGAACTCCCTGAGGGTGAAAAGGTTGCCGCATTGATTGTTTATGGTTACGAGGATGGAGAACATCATGAAGCTCCTGTAAGGAAGGATATAAATGAAATTCTCCGTTTTGTCGAATAAATATATTCATATTATGTTTTGCCTCCAGTCTTTTAATAACTGGAGGCTTTCTTCATTATAATTTCTGGGCTATATAGAAACCGTAACTATAATAATTCTTGTACTTTTTATAGAAGTCGGCTTCCTGTATGTCTCTTACAACAATTCTCTCTGCAGTTTCGTTATTACCAAATTTTTCCCGAAAGGCCTTATGGCTGTTTAAGAGAGGATTGTAATAATTATCAAGCCAGCAGTCATCAGAAAGAATAAAGTGTCCGAGAACCTTATATCCGGCTTCTTCCAGAACTCTGATTTTTCCTGCTATTGTATCCATTTCGGCATATTCTCCGGTCCAGAAGTCTTCCAGTTCTTTCGGGCGACAGTTTGTTGTCCATGACAACTCAGAAACAGCCAGTATACCTCCCGGTTTGAGAAACTCTTTCCAATAGTTGATGCCGTTCTTGAATCCGATATTGTAAACCGCTCCTTCCGACCAGAGGATGTCAAACTCCTCCTTTTCAAAAGGCAGCTTGTCCATAGATGCAGACAGTGTCTTAATATTTGCTATTGTATTCTCCTTTGCGCTGTTCTCTTTCAGTTTTTCAAGAAACTCTTCAAACAGATCCACGGCAATGATATCACCTTTCAGCGTTTTCGCCAAGAACATAGTTTGCGCACCTGTTCCGCATCCAATATCAGCTATCCTGTAAGACTTTTCTCTATCTATCTTAGCCAGTGTAATCGCCAGGTTTGTGGACTCGTCGCTACCTGGCCCTTGTCTCTTGTTGTTACGATGCAAATGCACCATCAATTCAAATTCGTTCATTCAAATTATTCAAGTATGTTATTAGGCCTAATCTAGTTTTTTGCCCGAATTGCATTTCTGGGTGTAAAAAAGGGTGTAAATCTTGCAGATGCTTGATTTACACCCTTTTTTGCGGAGAGACGGGGATTCGAACCCCGGATACCCTTTTGGGGTATACACGCTTTCCAGGCGTGCCTCTTCAACCACTCGAGCACCTCTCCTTTTTTCGGAGTGCAAAAATAGAACAAATTTTCAGAACCAGCAAATATTTGAGTCCACAATCTCTCTATTCATTCCAAGAGATACAACTATAAATCGTGATTACGCATCCGATACTCCGCCAATTCCTCATACTTAGTACCCGGACGGCCGTAATTACAATACGGATAAATGGAAATACCACCGCGCGGAGTAAAAATGCCCGTCACCTCAATATATTTAGGATCCATCAGCTTAATCAAATCTTTCATGATGATATTCACGCAATCTTCATGAAAATCGCCATGATTACGGAAACTAAACAAATACAGCTTCAAGCTCTTGCTCTCCACCATTTTCACATCAGGCAGGTAGGAGATACGGATTTCCGCAAAATCGGGCTGTCCTGTAATAGGACACAGGCTGGTAAATTCGGGACAGTTAAAACGTACCCAATAGTCGTTTCCGGGATGTTTGTTCACAAAGGACTCCAACACTTCGGGAGCATAATCTTGCCTGTACTCGGTCTTCGACCCGAGAAGGGTCAATTCATCTTTTCTTTCCATTAAAGTTATTTTTTTCATATTCATGTTTTCTCTATCATACCTTAGAAAAGAAATTCTCTCCCCGCTTCGAGCAGATCGTTTCACTAGAGTGATGAAGTTATACCACTAAAGTGATGAAATTTCTTCACTCTAGTGATAAAACCTGCTCACTAAAGTGAAACAATATACTCGGCAAAAAGAAAACACCTTTCATACAAGGAGAAAACACATTCATTTATCCTATCGTTTCTCTCTTTCCGCCTTTATCTCCAGATACTTTTCCAATCCTTCACGACGGAGCTTACAGGCCGGGCAATGACCGCAGCCATCTCCCTGTACGCCATTATAGCAAGTCAACGTTTCATGCCGGATCAAATCGAGCACGCCCAATTCGTCCGCCAACGCCCATGTTTCCGCTTTATCAATCCACATCAGCGGAGTGTGAAGCACGAACTGCTCGTCCATGGCAAGGTTCAACGTCACATTCAGTGACTTGATAAAAGCATCCCGGCAATCGGGATAACCGCTGAAGTCTGTCTGCGACACACCGGTCACGATATGATTGATCCCCAATTCGCGTGCATAGACAGCTGCAATGCTCAGAAAGAACAAATTCCGCCCCGGCACAAACGTATTAGGGAAACTATCGGCAGGCTTCACCTCATCCATCGTTATCGTAGTATCTGTCAGCGAATTTTTACCCAGGTTGCCTATAAAGGAAACATCCATCGCTTTAAACTCCACACCTGCCTTTCCGGCAATAGCACGGGCCAGCTCCACTTCCTTCACATGCTTTTGTCCATAGATAAAACTTAAAACATACACTTTGCGGAAATGTTTTTTTGCCCAAAACAGGCACGTGGTTGAGTCCTGCCCTCCGCTGAACACAACCAATGCGTCACTTTTATTCATTGTTGATAATTTTTCAATTTACTAATGTGCCAATTGCTGCGCTATGTGGATATGCTGCGCCATATACCGCATGGTAATTGGCTAACCGGCACACTGACACATCAGCAACTTATTAAAGTTCTTTGATTTTTAATACATTGTATGAGATATGCTCATCAAAGACATCACTGCCATCCACCTTCTTGATGTAATTTACCACACGGATGGTAACAGGCAGGATAATAATTTCATAGAGTGTCTTGAGCACCGCCTGAATAACCATCATCTTTATCAGTTCACCGGCAGGCATCAAACCTCCGAAGGCAACAGGAAAGAAAATCATGGAATCGGCACTCTCACCCACCAAGGTAGAAGTGATAGCACGAAGTGAAAAGTTCTTTCCCCCCGAGGCCAGCTTCATTTTACTCATGACATAGGCATTCAGAAAAGAGCCGACCAAGAAAGCGGTCAGACTGGCTACAGCGATGCGGGGCGCCATGCCGAAAACGAAGTTGAAGCCCTCCTCTCCTTCCCAAAACGGAGCTGCGGGCATCAGAATGGCAAGCTGCCCCAAAGCTACCACCATGAAATTCATGGCAAAGCCCATCCAGATGATAAGACGTGCCTTGCGGAAGCCCCATACTTCGGCTATACAATCATTGATAATGTAAGAGATAGGAAATACAACCAATCCGGCAGTTGCCGTAATTTTCCAGATCTGGACTACTTTGGTCTCCAATAAATTTGCTGCGACAAGACATACACAAAACAGTATGCCAAGCAACATGAACGATACAGATACAGTGTTATTATTCTTCATTTCTCCTGTTTTTTACGTGGTGTTCTAGAATACACGACCGCTATTCACGGCATCATACGTCTATTTTTTAATTCGGGGTGCAAAGATAGAAATTATTTCCGAGTTAACCGGATATAACTGCATTAAATATTCTTATCAAGAAGAACAGCCTCATCAAATAATTACTTTTTCTATACTTCCTTGATTGCCAAACAGTATGGAACAGTGAAAGATGAAGCGTCATAAACAGGTGGGTATCAGTGAAAACGATTAGAGGGGCAGATTGAATCCACCCCTAAAAGACAGGATAAAAAATCCTTTATTCAAACAGGGCAATCGTCTTCTTTATAATTTCGATACACTCCTTTAACTGTTCCTCTGTAATCACCAATGGCGGAGCAAAACGAATAATATTCGTATGTGTCGGTTTGGCCAGCAAACCGTTTTCGGCCAATTTCAAGCAAATTTCCCACGCCAAATCCTTCGTTTCATCATTATTGATTATCAACGCATTTAACAATCCCTTGCCCCGGACAAAAGAAGCCACACGAGATGTTTCACACAGTTTTCTCATCTCTTCCCGGAATATCAATCCCAGTCTGTATGCCCTGTCCGCCAACTGTTCGTCCCGTACCACCTCCAGTGCCGTAACAGCCACTGCCGCAGCAATAGGATTTCCGCCAAAAGTGGAACCATGTTGTCCCGGACGGATAACATCCATCACTTCATTGCATGATAATACTGCAGAAACAGGACAGGCCCCACCCGATAAAGCCTTTCCCAAAATCAGGATATCCGGATGAACATTCTCATAGTCACAAGCCAGCAATTTGCCTGTACGGGCAATGCCGGTCTGCACTTCATCGGCTATAAAAAGTACATTGTGGGCACGACACAAGTCGTAACATTTTTTCAAATACCCCTCATCGGGTACATAAGCACCTGCTTCTCCCTGAATGGGCTCAACCAGGAATCCGGCCACATGGGGATGTTCGTCCAGCACTTTCGCCAGCGCTTCGGCATCATTGTAAGGAATCACAACAAAGCCGGGAGTAAAAGGTCCGTAGTTATTGTAAGCGTCCGGATCAATGGAGAAAGAAACGATAGTGGTAGTACGCCCATGAAAATTATTCCGGCATACAACGATTTCCGCCGTATCCTTGGGAAGCTTTTTTACTTCATACGCCCATTTGCGGCAAAGCTTCAATGCGGTTTCTACCGCCTCGGCTCCCGTATTCATCGGTAAAACCTTGTCATATCCGAAATAACGGGTGACAAATTCTTCATACCGTCCCAACTGGCTGTTATAAAAAGCGCGTGAAGTCAAAGTCAGCTTTCGCGCCTGTTTTACCAACGTATCAATAATACGCGGATGACAATGTCCTTGGTTCACCGCCGAATAAGCGGAAAGGAAATCATAATATTTCTTTCCTTCCACATCCCATACAAACACACCTTCTCCTTTATCCAATACCACAGGAACAGGATGATAATTGTGTGCTCCATGTTTGTTCTCAAGCTCCATTAATTGAGCTGCCGATAATTTTGCATCCATAAGCTTTTTATTATTTAATGTTTTTCTTTCTTCAAGAATATTTCCGCCATCATGCAACGGGCACTTCCTCCTCCCAGCGTTTCAATGGTAGGGATGGGCATGGGAAGCAACGCGTTATACTTAGACAGCCGTTGTAACTGGCCTTCATCCAACGAATCGTAAGCACTTTGAGACATCACTAGAAACAATGCACCTTTCCCGTTCTCCACCTGAAGCATATTTCCGGCAAAGTGATGCATCTGTTCCTCGGAGATGGCGATGATTTCTTTCCCTGTCTGCCGCAAGATGTGGCAAACCTGCTCACGCTCTTCCACGTCATCAATGCTGTCCAGACAAACGACCGCATAATCTGTTGCCACACACATCATGACGTTGGTATGATAAATGGGCAGACGTTGTCCGTTTACAGTCTGATAGGCGCGAAAGGGCACTGGAATAAAGTTCTGTTCCTTGCAGAACCGACCCAATAATGCTTCGTCCACCCGTTGCGACAAAGCCGCGTATGCATAACGGTTCACTCGGTCCAGAATGATTCCCCCGGTCCCCTCCAGGAAGCGGTTTTCTTCCTCAAAACCTGTATAATCTACCTTCCGACGGATGCTGAACCCCTCCGACTCTATCCGCTGCAAGATATCCGCCCGTCTTTCCGCCCTGCGGTTTTCCGCAAACATAGGATACAGCACCACCGTTCCGTCGTCGTGAAAGGACACCCAGTTGTTCGGAAATATGGAATCCGGAGTATGAGGTATCGGGGTATCCTGCACCACTATTACCTCTATGCCGTTTGCACGCAACTTATCCACCATGCCCCGAAATTCCTTCAAGGCACAAGCTTGTACTGTCTCACCTGCCGCAACTGTCCGCTGCTGGAAATAATTGTTGGCCGCTGTTTCTTCATTGAACCCGAAGGCTACGGGTTCCACCATCAAAATGTGGTTTGTTGTTTGTTTAGTCATTTTCTCGGATTAATGGTAAGGTGGAGCAGCGCAACAGTCCGCCCATCTTAGATATTTCATAATAAGGTACACGCTCTACCGTCATTCCCCATACCTCTTCCATAAAGGTATTCAGGCGGATAAAGTTCTTTTCAGAAACCACCACCTCAGGAGAGATGGAAAAGACATTCGTATTCATATAGTACATCTCTTCCCGCGTTATTTCAAATACATTCTCCCTGCCGAACAAATCGAGCAGAGTATGATAATCCTGAGGATACATAAATCCGTCCTTATAAATAATCGCATGCCCTTTCCCTACCGGCATAAAGGTACAATCCAGATGCAGAATCCCCGCACGTGGATCTGTATTATGTTTTTTCAGCTCCAAGGGGATGAATATCTTCCCCGGACAGATTTCTTTCAGAAAGGAAAAAGCATATCGGTTGGTACGTGCCGTCTTCATCTGCGGATAATCGGGCTGGGTATAAAGGCCTACAAACACAATATTATTGTAAAGCACCACATCACCTCCCTCTACGTGCGCCTTTTCGGGAAGGTTGAAAATTTTGTTATAAGCTATCTGATTATAGACCACTTCGTAAGCTTCCTTCTCATCTTCCCTGTTGGGGATGATGTTGGAAACAATAATCTTGTCGTCAATCACAAACCCCACATCACGGGCAAACACCTGATTACAATTCTCCAGTGTCCACGGGCGATAGACCTGCACCCCATATTTCAACAATACGCTTTCAAAGCATCTCATCTCTTTGAAAATATCTTCTTCATGGGGATATATGTTATGCAATACGGACTCGTATGACTTGGCGTCATAAGTTTCTTCCAGCGTGGGGACCTTCCCTATGGAACCGGGTTGTCCAAGCACCACAGCTTTCAATGTAGAAGTTTCATTCTTTACGTTAAGCTGCATAAACCTAATATATTTATGCAAATATAAGAAGTTTACTCAACTAAACAAATGAATTGCCCGAATAATTCTACCTTATTGATTTATCAATTATATTTGCAACCGAAAAAAGAAGGTAATATGAAAAAACAAGAACTTTATAACAAGGTGATCGCTTATTTTCAAAAAACGATACCTGTTGCCGAAACTGAACTTCATTACAATAACCCATTCGAGTTGTTGATAGCCGTTATCCTGAGTGCACAATGCACGGACAAACGGGTAAATATGATCACCCCTCCTCTTTACCGGGATTTCCCGACTCCTGAGGCACTGGCCGCTTCGACGCCGGAAGTGATTTATGAATACATACGGAGTGTAAGTTATCCCAACAACAAGGCAAAACATCTAGTAGGCATGGCGCAAATGCTGGTGAAGGATTTTCATAGCGAAGTACCGGGAACATTGGAAGAACTGATTAAACTGCCGGGAGTGGGACGCAAGACGGCTAATGTCATTCAAAGTGTAGTATTCAACAAAGCGGTCATGGCAGTAGATACACATGTGTTCCGCGTGAGCCACCGCATCGGACTGGTTCCTCAAACCTGCACCACACCGCTGGCTACCGAGAAATATCTGATGAAGTATATTCCGAAGGAGATTGTGCCCACCGCACATCATTGGCTTATTTTACACGGAAGATATGTTTGTATGGCACGGACACCGAAATGTTCGGAATGCGGATTGAACGGATTGTGCCGGTATTCGTTGAAGCCGGCTTTATAAACTAATTCTCATTCCATCGTATGCAAAATGCACATGCGGCGGCAATAACCGTTCAGCATCAGCATGTAATCCCATATGATGACTCATGTGAATAAAATAAGTTTCCCCGGCTCCTATTCTTTGTGCATTGTCCAAAGCCTCCTTCAAATTCTGGTGGGTATTATGAGGCTGGGGACGCAATGCATTCATTACCAACACATCCAGTCCTTGCAACAAATCATATTCAGCCCCGGGCATCGTCAGCATATCGGTAATCCATGCCATTTTGCCGATACGGTATCCCAAAATGGGCAATTTGCCGTGCATTACCCGAAGAGGTGTCACTTCTACTTTGTTTCCTTCGGGATTGCCGATAATAAAAGGAGAACCGGGAACAATTTCCTCTAATGTAATACGGGGAACTCCCGGATAAAGATGTTCGGCAAAACAATAAGGAATACGCTGGCGTAAACGCTCTGCTGTATATTGTTCGGCATAAACCGGCACATCACGAAAACGACAGAAAGGACGCAAATCATCCAAGCCTCCTACATGGTCATAGTGTTCGTGAGTAATCAAAACACCGTCCAACGGTTTGAAATCGTTCAACCGTATCATCTGTTCACGGAAATCGGGACCACAATCTATCAGAATCCGGAGCCCTTCCGTTTCTATCAGTCCCGAACAACGCAAACGGTTGTCCCGGGGATCGCTGCTGGTACATACCAGACATTTGCACCCTATTTCGGGTACTCCCGTAGACGTTCCGCTGCCTAGTATTGTAATCTTCATATTATACTTTATATAAAATTCACTTCGGGAGAGATAGCTACCCCGAACTTTTGAAGCACAGACTCCTGTATCCGTCTGGCAAGAGCAATCACTTCATCTCCCGTAGCGCCTCCACAGTTCACCAAGACCAACGCCTGTTTAGAATGAACACCCGCGCGCCCTATTTGTTTGCCTTTCCAGCCACAACGGTCTATCATCCATGCAGCAGGAATCTTCACCCGATTGCCATCCACTTCATAATGTGGCATATCAGGATACTGTTGCTGTACTATTTCAAACTGCCTGCGTGGAACAATCGGATTCATAAAGAAACTTCCGGCATTTCCCTGCACCCGGGGATCGGGCAACTTGGCTTCACGCACGGCAATAATCACCTTCCTTACATTCTCCAATGCCACCTCACCTCCTCGCTTTTCCAATTCGCCACGCACATTTCCATACTCCAGATTAAAAACCGGCTGCTTACTTAAACGATAAGTGACGTAAGTCACTATATATTTACCTTTCAAATCTTTCTTGAAAATGCTTTCACGATAAGCATAACGGCATTCCTCTTTGGTAAAAATCCGTTTCCTGCCGGTTTCCACCTCGACGGTTTCCACACTTACAATCAAATCTTTTGCCTCAACACCATACGCACCGATATTCTGAACGGCAGAAGCACCCACTTCACCGGGAATCAATGACAGATTTTCAGCACCATACCAACTGTTCTTCACGGTATATGCCACAAAATCATCCCACACCTCACCGGCTCCTGCCCTTACCTCTATTTCCTGTTCGTTTTCAGCAACCACCTCATACCCCCGGATAGCCGAATGCAGGACAGTCCCTGCATAATCACCTTTAAAAAGCAAATTGCTTCCTCCGCCGATATGCAACCAGTTACCGGCCATCAAGTTTTTATCCGACAAGATGGATTGCAGCTCTGTCACCGATTCATATTCCACAAACAAAGATGCCTTCACATCCATACCAAATGTATTATGAGGCAACAGAGAATAGTCTTTTATTTCCTTCATTTACAATCAAATCAATCGCTCAGATCCTCAAACTGCATCAGTTTCCATAGACCGTGCCGCCGTTCAAAATAGAGCGTATTATTAAATCCATTGCCAAAACCTTTCATTTCAATCACTTTCGTATTGGAATGCACATTCTCGTTCTGGCCATAGTTCACATTTGTCAAATTCTCACGAGGCAACACAGGCTGGAATGCGAACCATTGTCCGGCCTCCAAAGTCGTTTCCAGTATCTGAAACTCGTCTTCGGGATCAGCAGTCACAAACTTCAACGGTTCGTGCAAACGTGACAACTGGAAAACCGAATCATTGGCAAAACGTTCATAAAACTCAAAGAAGTCCTCCTTACCGGTATCCTCTCTCGGCATATCCGCGAAATCTATGGCTTCCAGTTTCCACAGCCCCTTCAGACGCTCAAAATAGTACCGCTTGATTTTTCCCTTCTTCAAGTAAATCCATTCTATCTTGACACTGGTAAGCCCCGTATCTTTCTCCATTTCCATATCTTCCGCCTTATCGAACAGAACTGTATAGGCATCTTGCCGGCTGAATAAAGGATCGTGTTTCCATTGGTCCTTTTCAATGTGCTCTTTCTTTTCCATTGTATAATACGGCAAAGGGAACACGATGCGTGACAATTGTAACTTTTCATCACTGGCAAAATTGTAGAAAAAGTCGGCAAAACTTTCGTCGGCCGTAGCGGGAACCATTGGTTCTTCCTCTACCGCAGCCATCGCTTCTGTTGTGTCCGGGGGTGCAGTCAGCGAATCAATCTCCTCAGTAAGCGTCTCGAAGGGGTCCATTTTCTTTTTTCCACCTCCACAGGAGCTTATCAGCATAAGCAGACAAACTCCGATTATTAGTTTTCTCATTTTCTATATTTAGAAAAAATCGATGCAAAAATATCGTTTTTTTTAGTTTTCAGCAAAATATATGGGTTTAATTCGCTAACTTTGCGGTCATTAAAAAATAAAGAAGAAACTATGTTAGCTAAAATAGAACAATTACTTCAGGAAATTGAAGGCTTGCAAGCAGCCAATGCGGAAGAATTGGAAGCCTTGCGCATTAAATATCTTAGCAAAAAAGGAGCGATTAATGAGTTGATGGCAGACTTCCGCAACGTACCTGCCGAGCAGAAAAAAGAGGTGGGCATGAAACTGAACGAGCTGAAAAACAAGGCTCAGGAACGTATCGCTACATTGAAAGAAGTTTTTGAAACCCAAGATAACGGTGCCGCCGAAATGGATCTTACGCGTACGGCTTATCCCATCGAACTGGGAACACGCCACCCGCTGAGCATTGTAAAAAATGAAATTATTGATATATTCCATCGACTGGGCTTCAGCATTGCCGACGGTCCCGAAATAGAAGACGACTTGCACGTATTCACTGCCATGAATTTTGCCGAAGACCATCCTGCACGTGATATGCAAGATACTTTCTTCATCGAAGCCAGTCAGGAAGATGTGAAAAAGAACATCGTGCTTCGCACTCACACTTCTTCCGTACAGGCAAGAGCTATGGAACATTCGCAACCTCCTATCCGCATCATCTGTCCGGGACGTGTATACCGCAATGAAGCGATCAGTTATCGTGCCCATGCATTCTTCCATCAAGTGGAAGCACTCTACATTGACAAGAATGTATCATTCACTGATTTAAAGCAGGTATTGCTATTGTTTGCCAAAGAAATGTTCGGCGAAGATACTCAAATCCGTTTGCGTCCGTCCTATTTCCCGTTCACCGAACCAAGTGCCGAAATGGATATCAGTTGCAATATTTGCGGCGGAAAAGGTTGTCCGTTCTGTAAAGGCACAGGCTGGGTGGAAATTCTGGGATGTGGTATGGTGGATCCGAATGTATTGGAAGCCAACGGCATTGACAGCAAAGTTTACTCAGGCTATGCGCTAGGTATGGGTATTGAACGCATCACCAACTTGAAATATCGTGTAAACGATTTACGATTATTCTCTGAAAACGATACTCGCTTCTTGAAAGAATTCGAAGCAGCCAATTAATAGTGTCAATGTGACCATGTGCTGATATGCCAATTGCCATGCGGAATAGAACGCGGTCAATTGGCATATTAACATATTGCCACATTAGCATATTGATACATTGACATATTAGCACATTATTGCTCATGAAGGACAAGCTGATTACCAAAAATTATATAGAAATACTGGCAGCCAATTTTCTATTATTCTTTGGATTCTGGTTACTGATGCCTGTATTACCTTTCTACTTGGCGGAAGTTTTTGACGCCAACAAAACAACCATAGGGGCCGTACTTTCCTGTTACACCATTGCCGCCCTGTGCATACGGCCTTTCTCCGGTTATCTGTTAGATACCTTTGCCCGCAAACCGCTTTATCTGTTGGCTTATTTCACTTTTACCGCCATCTTCGGAGGATATCTCATTGCAGGAACACTCACCTTATTTATTTTATTCCGCATTATACACGGAGTATCGTTCGGCATGGTGACAGTCAGCGGAAATACCATTGTCATTGATATCATGCCTTCTTCACGCCGTGGGGAAGGATTAGGATATTATGGGCTGGCAAACAATATAGCCATGTCCATCGGACCGATGACCGGACTCTTCCTGCATGATGCAGGAGCAGACTATACGCTTATCTTCTGTTGCTCATTAGGTTCCTGCCTGATAGGATTTCTCTGCGCCTCATTGGTAAAGACCACCTACAAACCTCCTGTAAAACGAGAACCTATATCATTGGACCGTTTCATTTTGCTTAAAGGAATACCGGCAGGTTTCAGTTTGTTATTACTATCCATCCCTTATGGCATGACCACCAATTACGTTGCAATGTATGCCAAACAAATAGGTATCCAGGCATCTACCGGTTTCTTTTTCACCTTTATGGCATTGGGAATGGCAGTTTCCCGTCTTTTCTCCGGACGCCTGGTAGACCGGGGAATGGTTACTCAAGTTATTGAAGCCGGCCTGTATCTGGTCTGCTTCTGTTTCTTCGGTTTGAGTTCATGCGGATGGCTGACAACATGGAGTCTGCAATGGACCACTTATTTTCTGTTCACCATAGCTCTTTTACTAGGTATTGGGTTCGGAACCATGTTTCCTGCCTATAACACGCTGTTTGTGAACTTGGCCCCCAACAACCAGCGTGGTACGGCAACTAGCACCTACTTGACTTCGTGGGATGTAGGTATAGGCGCCGGCATGTTATTGGGCGGATATATAGCAGAAATAGCCACCTTCAAGATGGCTTATCTATTCGGAGCTGCACTCACTGTTATCTCGTTATTTTATTTTAGAAGCAAAGTGGCCCCTCACTTCCACCAACATAAGTTGCGCTAATCTTTATATGTCAGCACCATGATATGGGAAAGCCGATCGTTTACAACTGACAATTGGGTTGAAAGAATAAACGAATGGAATAAAGGAGCATTTTCCAACAGAAATGCCGGCAAATAAGGCTCGAAACGTTCCGGGTTGCGGGAAATCTTGTTCATGTCCGCCACAAGCATAAAGGCTGCGTCACGTGAAAGATTAGCTACACATTCATTGAACAATGTCCTGCTATTTCTTTCGTATGCCTCTTCCATATAATCTGCCATGGAATCTTTATCAGCAGAAATAATCAAACTATCTTCCCTTATATCTGGAATATTTTTCAATTTTTCGGCCATCTGGTTCACACAACCGCATGAATCAGGCATAAAAGTATCTCCAGTGAGATACACCACATCGCTGTTCATGTGAAAATCAAACTCACTCCAACAGCTACTATTATCCTGCAGGAAAGGCATAGACGGTGTACGTCCGTATAAAGTCAGGAAATTATGCGTTTTCTTTTTCTGCATCGCTTTGGCAAACACGGGATCATTGCTCAATGCTTTCTCCTCATCCTCACGCGCATCAATCACTTTCTCTATCAAACTTTTCTGATAACTCACCACATAGAACCCCGCCTCACTATAGACAGCTAGAAAATCATTATTGCCCAACGGATAGACTGCTATATTTTTTCCTCTGTATTTTTCTTTTTTAGGTGAAAAACTTCCCGGAGTTCTCTCTAACAACATATCTCCCAATGTTTCCTTATCATCAGCCCCCATACGGAAATATACCACCTGGTCACGCGGAGTACCCGGAGAATGGAAACTGACCACCACCCGGCTCATCTTACTGCTCAGACCATGAGCAGTATTAGTGGTATATTCGTTCAAACCTCCCAACACATAATTAAATAAACCGGGAAACTGGAAATTACCCAATTCTTCAGAATAATTCAGTTGAGGAAATTCATTCAGAAAATAATTAATATTATCACTCTCCAACACACCGATGCAATCAGCCGGTACAAGTGAGAAGAGATTGATCTCACGACTCTTATCCGTCAGGCTTAATTTAGCAAAGCCGTAAAAGCCCACAGCCGTACAAAACAATACCACTGATAGCACCATACCCAACTTGGCAACTG
>OJMH01002203.1_pt1 | contig 16886 bp, 9 predicted proteins | sample 1597111 | NCBI WGS metagenome assembly OJMH01 (sample SAMEA2452115, study PRJEB22498) | human gut metagenome | reverse complement strand
AGAAGAATAGGGGGTCGGGCGCGGCCGACAGCCCTATTAAATGAAATAAAACGGAGGAAGGTAAATTTATGTATTCTGTTTTTCGAAACCTTGCTATCATCATCCTCAGTGCCAAGTTCTTCGGGCTGGTGGCCCGCAAGTTCAAAGCGCCGCAGGTGGTGGGCGAGATCATCGCAGGTCTTGTCATCGGTCCCTGTCTGCTGAATCTCGTGCAGCCCAGCGACTCCATCGCCATTTTTGCTGAGATAGGCGTCGTGCTGCTGATGTTCACCACCGGCCTCGGCACCAACCTGAAAGAACTGATCCGACAGATCGAAGCGCAGACCTCTTACAAGGTCTCCTACCAAGGTAATCTGGCCGACAACATCACGATCAAGGCCGATCCGTCGAAACACAACGTCGAGGAGCTGCTCGCCGATGCACTCCGCGGCACGGGTATCAGCTACGTGATCCGCTACAACACGATCATCCTTACGCAGGAGCAGCCGCGCGCCGAGGCTGCGCAGCAGGCGTCGCAGACGCGTCACATCGCGGGCCGCGTGATCGATGCCGAGACCAAGGAGCCGATCATCGGCGCGACGGTCTGGGTCAAGGATTCGGCGCTGGGAACGAACACCAACGTCGACGGAGCTTTCGACTACACCTTCACGGGACACTACGGCTACATCGCCGTCTCCTACATCGGCTATCAGACACAGGAGTTCCCCGTCACCAACCTTCCCAAGGTGATCGAACTCTCGGCCGGCAACGAACTCGACGAAGTGGTCGTCGTGGGATACGGCACGCAGAAGAAAGCCAGCGTCGTGGGGTCGATCGCCTCGGTCTCGGTCAACGACATCCGGATGCCGACGGCCAAAATCTCCAACAACCTGGCCGGCCAGCTGGCCGGCGTGATCTCGGTGCAGCGTTCGGGCGAACCGGGCGCCAGCTCGACCTTCTGGATCCGCGGCATCTCGACCTTCGGCAGCAGCACGACGCCGCTGGTGCTCGTCGACGGCATCGAACGTGATCTGGATCTGGTCGACATCGAGGACATCAAGGACTTCTCGATCCTCAAAGACGCCGCCGCGACGGCCATCTACGGCGTGCGCGGCGCCAACGGCGTGATCCTCATCACCACGCGCGAGGGTATCGTCGGCAAACCCCAGATCAACATCCGCTTCGAAGCCGGCATGGTGCAGCCGACCAAAGTCCCCGACATGCTCGACGCCGTGCAGTTCGCCGAACTGTGGAACGCCGCCGCGGGCAGCGAGGTCTACACGCCCGAAGTCATCCAGAAATACCGCGACGGCTCCGATCCCGACCTCTACCCCAACGTAGACTGGGTGGACTACCTCTACAAGGATCTCTCGTTCAACGAGCGCGTCAACGTCAACGTGACGGGCGGCGGCAGCACGGCCAAATACTACATTTCGGGCGGTTTCTACAACGAAGACGGTCTGTTCGCCCGCGACAACATGAAGGAGTACAACACGTCGGTCTTCTTCCGCAAGTTCAACTTCCGCTCCAACGTCGAGGTGCAGCTCCACAAATACACCAAGCTCAACATCAACCTGGCCACCACCTTCGAGCGCAAGAACGAACCGGGAACGGCGGCGTCAAAGATTTGGGACTATGCGGTCAAATCGGCTCCCAACGTCTTTCCGGCCGTCTACTCCAACGGCCTGCTGCCCGGCCCCGGCGCCAACAACGGCGAGAACCCCTACGTGCTGCTGACGCAGACCGGTTACCGCGAGAAGTTCTACAACACGGCGCAGTCGCTCTTCTCGCTCACGCAGGACCTCGGCGACTGGGTAACCAAAGGGCTCACCGTCACCGTCAAAGGCTCGTTCGACGCCAAGAACTACAACCATCTGGCACGCACCAAGACACCCCCGCAGTACATGGCCAGCGGCCGAGACGAGTTCGGCGACCTGATCTTGCAGCAGAAGGTTATCGGCGCCGACAACCTGACCTACGCCGAGTCGCACAGCGGCTACCGTTCGGTCTACCTCGAAGCGTCGGTCAACTGGGCGCGCTCCTTCGGCAAGCACGACCTCTCGGCGCTTTTCCTCTACCAGCAGTCGCAGCGCAACAACGTAGGAATCGACAAGTCGCAGCCCGAACTGGCCCTTCCCTACCGGCACCAGGGTATCGCCGGACGTATCACGTACAGCTACGACAACCGCTATTTCATCGAAGGCAACTTCGGCTACAACGGCTCGGAAAACTTCTCGCCGGGCAAACGGTTCGGATTCTTCCCGTCGGTAGCCGCCGGCTACGTGATCTCCAACGAGAAGTTCTTCGAACCGGTGCGGGGCGTGATCGACCTGCTCAAAATCAAGGCCTCCTACGGTATCGTGGGCAACGACAAGATCGGCACGGGCGACAACGTGCGCCGCTTCATCTACAACGAAACGGTCGTTCCGGGCAACTCCTACAACTTCGGTACGAGCACCCAATCCTATGCCGGCACACGGCTCGGCGACTGGGCAAACCCCAACGTCGGTTGGGAAGAGGCGCACAAACTCAACGTGGGCGTCGACCTGTCGCTGTTCAGCAAGCTGAAAATATCGGCCGACTATTTCAAAGAAAGGCGCGAAGGCATCTTTCTGGAACGTGCGTCGATTCCCGTCTACGTCGGTCTGAGTACCAAGCCGTGGGTGAACAGCGGCAAGATGCGCAACAGCGGCGTCGACGCTTCGCTGGAATATCACCAGACGATCGGCCAAGACCTGCATCTGACCGTGCGCGGTAACTTCACCTATGCCCGCAACATGATCGTCGACCAGGATCAACCCGACTACAAATACCTCTACATGAACCGCACGGGACAGGCACGCTACCAGACGTTCGGCCTCGTAGCGGCCGGCCTGTTCCGCGATCAGGCCGACATCGACGCATGGCCGAAGCAATCGTTCGGCGACGTCGAACCGGGCGACATCAAGTACCTCGACCTCAACGGCGACGGCGTGGTCGACTCCTACGACGTCAAACCGATCGGCTACACGTCGATCCCGGAAATCGTCTACGGATTCGGCTTCTCGCTGCAATGGAAGGCATTCGACTTCTCGGCCTTCTTCCAGGGCGTCGGCCACGTAAATTTCTCGACGCGCACCGACCAGACGCAAGGCTTCATCGCCCGCAACAGCCGAGAGGCCAACCTCTTCTCCGATGTCTACGATAACTACTGGACGCCCGAACGGCTCGACGCCAAATATCCGCGGTTGTTCATCGGCACGAATAACAACAACAACCAGAACTCCTCGTTCTGGATGGCCAACGGCCGCTACATGCGCCTGAAAAACCTCGAAATCGGCTATACGCTGCCCAAGCACATCTCCCAGAAGATGGCCATGCAGAACATGCGCGTCTATCTCTCCGGCGTGAACCTGTTCACGTTCAGTCCCTTCAAACTGTGGGACCCCGACTTGCAGACCGGCGCCACGAACTACCCCAACAACCGCATCATCAACATCGGTCTTACGATCGGCTTCTAAACCAACGACAACGACTATGAAAAACATATTGAAAACATTCGGATTGCTGTTATTATCCGGCACCGCGTTCGTAGCCTGCGACGACTATCTCGACCGCCAGCCCGATGAACAACTAACTGCGGCACAAATCTTCCAGAAAGCCAAAACCACGGAGCAGTATCTAACAAACGTCTACGGTTACCAGTCCAATTACAGCGACCCCAGCGGCCAAATACTGCCGTGGTCATGCTGCGACGACGACGGATCGATCGTATTCACCGGCCGCAACTATTCGCTCATCAACTACGATACGTGGAATCCGAACAACGACATCTATCGTTCGCAAACCTACAACAACCTATACAAGGGTATCCGCGAGGCCAACTACTTCATGCAGCACGTCTTCGAATGTCCCGAAATGTCGGAAATTGACAAGGGCTATCACTACAATGAAGCCCGCTTCCTGCGCGCCTACTACTATTCGCTGCTGATGTCCGCCTACGGGCCCGTTTTCCTCATCGGCGACGATCCGGTCGACTTCACGCAGGAGGGGTTGAACGAACGCGAACGCAACACGTGGGAGGAGTGCATCAACTACGTGGCGAATGAACTGTGGGAGACCAGCAAGGGCCTGCCTGATGTATGGACGGGAGAGACGGCCAACTACGGTCGCGCTACCAAGGGCGCCGCACTGGCAATCCGCTCGCGGATGCTTCTCTATTCGGCCCGCAAACTCTTCAACGGCAACGACCTCTACAAGGGCGTGATCGACAAGTACGGCAACCCGCTCTTCCCCACGGTCTACGACGAGAAGAAATGGGAGACGGCCGCACAAGCCGCCAAAGACGTGATCGACCTGAACATCTACGGTCTCATCGGAGCCGACGGAACGGATCCCTATACGAGCATGCACGACCTCTACACGAAGGTCGGTCCGGTCAACGGCGTCACCGAACGGATTTTCTCTTATCTGGTCACCGCCTATAACTGGGGCGTCTCCACGACACCGCGTGCGGCGCGTACCCGAGCCTACGGCTCCTACGGCCCGACGCAGAAACTGGTCGACGCCTTCGCCATGGCCAACGGCCGTTATCCCATCACGGGATATACGAACGGCGACCAGGCTCAGCCGATCATCGATCCCGAATCGGGATACAGCGAGACGGGATTCTCGACCTTCACGCATCCGATTTACGGCGACGAGTTGAAAAACACCTTCATGATGTATCAGAACCGCGAACCGCGCTTCTACATCAACGTCTTCTGGAGCGGCATGACATGGCACAGCGGCAACGTGAAGAAAACCGACATGCAGTTCTACAACGGCGGAAATTCGGGCTACGGAGCCACGCAACAGAACTACACAGCGACGGGATACTTGGCCCACAAGTTCATCGACTACACGCGAGATACAGCCACCAACGGCGATAAATACGACATCGCTACATGGGGTTACCTCGACTGGCCGATCATCCGTTACGCCGAGATTCTGCTCAACTACGTCGAGGCGCTCAACGAATACGATCCCGGCAATCCGGACATCCTTACCTATCTCAACATGGTGCGCAAGCGCGCGGGCGTCCCCGACATCGACAAAGTCTACCCCGAAGCGGTGGGCAACCAGACGCAGATGCGCGAACTGATCCGACGCGAGCGGCACGTCGAACTGTGCTACGAGAACCTGCGCTACTTCGACATCCGCACATGGATGACAGCCGAAACGGAGCACGGCGATGTCTACGGCATGAACGTCGACGCCAAAGACCACAAGCCCAACGGCGATTTCTGGAAACGCACGCTCTGCGCACATGACAGCGCCCGCGACGGACATCGCAAATTCTCGCCGCGCGGCTACCTCTTCCCCATTTCGCAGGAGGAGATGGACCGTACGAATTGCACGCAGAACTACGGTTGGTAACCCTAATTCAATTCAGACAATCATGAAACTCAAACAGTTCATCATACCTGTCGCCGGAGCGTTGCTGCTCGGCGGCTGCGAAGCGGATCACCGCAACGACAACCTGCTGGACTCGGTCGTCTATCTGCTCGAAAGCGACCTGCAAAAAGCCCTCTTCTACGATATCGAAGAGACCATCGACTACTCCTTCCGCGCTTTCAGCAGCGGATACACCGTCACGCCCTCCGAGCTCGGGATCGAACTTTCGGACGACGTCCTCACGGCCTACAACGAAGCCAACGGCACTGCCTATACGGCGCTCGATCCCGCCTGCTACCGGCTGGTGAACAGTACGGGATCGGTCGATGCCGACCACCCCTCGACGACGTTCACCGTGCAGCTCGACTGCTCGGCGATCAAGCAGCTCGGCGATCTGACGTCCTACGTCATCCCGCTGCGCCTGACCTCCTCCTCTTCGAAGGTGAACGAGGAGCTCGGCAGCATCCTGATCAACCCCGAGATGGCGGAGACCCAGGTGTTGGTTCGAAACGCCGGCGTGGTGGAGTGCGATCTGGGCTCTTCCCAGACGCTCGACTTCACCGCCTACGTCGAATTCGACAACAAGTGGGAGACCACGACCGAATACGTCTACGGCGACGAAGTGCTCGACGCCTACAACGCCGAGCACGGTACGAACTACCTGCCGATCCCGACCGACGCCGTCACCTTCACGCCGGCGCAGCTCGAAGTGGGCAAGCGCGAGGCCGTGTCGCATTTCGAGATCGACAAGTCGAAGCTGACGCCCGACCGCTTCTACACGCTGGCCGTACAGTTGAAAAGCAACTCCGAATTCAAGATCGGAGCGGACAACACCGTGCTCTACCACATCGCGCTCAATCCCCTCTTCACCGACCGCAGCAAATGGATCCTCGTGGCATGCAGCTCGTGGTACACCGGCCGCGGCCCCGAACTGACGATCGACGGCGACGTATCGACCAAATTCGAGAACCGCTACAACGATATCGGCCAAGGCGACATCGAAACGCTCCCCGTGACGATCGACTGGGATCTGGGCAAGACCTGCTACTACGCCGGCATGAAACTCACGCGCCGCAACGATAGCTACGTCACCGACCTCAAAGCGGGCTGGATCGAAATGTCCGACGACGGCAAAACCTGGATGCCCCTGCAATCCTTCGACTTCGAGGGCAGCAAGACGGTCGTCGGCGATTTCCGCAGCGAACAATGGTTCGGAGCGGGACGCTACCTGCGGCTGAAAATGACCGAATCCGGCCGTCCGGGCAGGAAACTGGTGTCGGTATGCGAATTCGAACCCGTACTGATCGACGCCGGCGAATGATCCCTCCCATGAATCACAGCAACTACCGGCTACCGGTTCTGCCTGCAAACGGCAGGGCCGGTAGCCGGTTGAAATCATTCGTCATGACCTGTTCCCTGATCTTCGCCGCAGCGGGCTTCTGCCTCGCCGCTACGAACTGTTCGAACGGAAACAAAACGTCCGACACCCCGCCGGCCCTCTCGTTCGAAACCGCATCGAAAACGCTCGAAGTGGGCGAAACCTACCGCCCGACGCTGCGCATCCGCCACGACGGCGATGCGAACGACACCGCATACGACATGGACGGCAACCCGCTGGGCGTGACATTCCGCTCTTCTTCGCCGCAGACGGTTTCGGTCGATGCACGGGGCATCGTCACGGGCCGCAACGTCGGTACGGCGACCGTAACGGCCGAAACGGCCTCCGGCGACGCCCGATGCGCGATCGGCATCACGGTCCGCTCCTCGAACACGACGTGGATCGATGCGCCGCTGAGCGACGGAATCATTTTCAGCCGGTTCGTCCAGTTGCCGGCCAATACGGTCATGCAGGGCTTCGACGTCGACTCCCGCGACGAAATTTTCTACACGCAGGTGACCGATCGATACAAAATTCTGGTTTCGCGCAGTATGCCCGACCGACAGGCTACGGAGTACATGACCCTCTGTTTCCACGGCCACTCCTCGAACATGGCCGTCGAAGAGGCGGGCGACGAGCGTTTCGTCTGGGTAGGCAATTACGCCAATCGGGTGGACGACGGCAACTACTGGCACGAACAGGTCGTCTCGCGCATCCGCTACAACCCCGGCTCGACCCACTACCCGTGGAACTCCGACGAAAATTATTTCATCGAAGCCGGCTGCCTCAACATGAATCCCGCCGTCGACGCGGCGAACGACCAGCTGGCCATCCTCTACACCCGTGTCGACACTCCGGGCCGTTACTGCTGGGTGGTCTATTCGCTCAGCGAAGCGAAAGCCCTTCCCGAAGAGACCGTCACGCTGCAACCGCTCTCCTACGGCGGCGAAACGGAGAGCTATCCGCTCCGAAAAGACGTCACGCCCGAGGTGCGCGTCCGCAATCTCTCGCGGCTGCAACCTCTCGCGCGATTCAGCATCCCGACGCCCGCCATCGCATGGCAGGGATACGAGATACACGACGGCCGCATGTATCTCATGGAGGGAACGAGCGGAAACAACGACGGTACGACGGGAGAAGCCTACATGACAGTCTACGATTTCGAAGGCCGCATCGTACAGTCCCGCACGAAAGTTCGGGCCGTCTCCGACCTGAAAGCGCTGACCGAAGCGGGCATCACCGAAAGCGGATACATCGAGTCCGAAGGGGTGAAAATCCGGCGCGGGAAACTCTTTCTGGGATTCGCCTCGCAATCGAAAAAGGACGGCAACCGACGCCGCGCCAATATTTTCCAATACGAACTTCCTTAACTCAAACCGCACGAAGTCGGATTTCGCACGATTTTCGGAAAGATTTTCAAAGAAAATGAAAGAATCCGACCGTTACAACTGACTTTTAAGGACTTGTATTCGAATTTTCAAAGAAAAATCCTATATTTGTATGAAGAAATCCTATGTTTTGATCGGTACATTAATATATAGATGTCTAACTTAAATCAAATCGAATCATGCAACGACTACTCGCGTTTTTCTTCGCGGCCGCGCTTCTGTGGACACCCGCATGGAGCCAGTCGGCCCCCGACGCCCTGGTGCCGGATCTTTCGCAGTACATTCTCACCCCGCCCGCGCCGCCTACTCCCCGCATCAACGGGGCGAAGGTCTTCGGGGCCCGTCCCGGCTCGGAGTTTCTCTTCGCCATACCGGCATCCGGAGACAGACCCATGACATTCGCCGCCGAAGGTCTGCCCAAAGGCCTCTCCCTCGATCCCTCGACCGGCTTCATCACGGGCCGCGTCAAGAAGCCGGGCACCTACCTCGTCAAACTCACCGCACGCAACGCACTCGGGGAAGCCACCCGCGAACTTCGCATCGTCATCGGCGAGCGGATCGCCCTCACGCCGCCCATGGGCTGGAACTCGTGGAACTGCTGGGCGCGCGACGTCACGCAGGAGCAAGTCCTCTCCTCGGCTCGTGCGATGGTCGAGTCGGGGCTCGTGAACCACGGCTGGACGTACATCAACATCGACGACGGCTGGCAGGGCCGGCGCGGCGGCCGCTACAACGCCATCCAGACCAACGACAAGTTCCCCGACATGAAGGAGCTCTCGGAGCAGGTACACGCCATGGGACTTAAACTCGGCATCTACTCCTCGCCCTGGATCGGAACCTACGCCGCGCACATCGGATCGTACTCCGACAACCCCGACGGCGAGAACCAGTGGATCAAGGATGGCAACCACAACGAGAATTTCCGCTACGAGAAACCCGGCGGCAACTACTGGCAGGACCGCAAGGAGATGTACCGCCACGGCGCCTACTCCTTCGTCGAGGCCGACGCACGCCAGTGGGCCGACTGGCAGATCGACTACCTCAAATACGATTGGAATCCCAACGATCTCTACCACGTAAAGGAGATGCACGACGCGCTTCGCGCAACGGATCGCGACATCGTATACAGCATCTCCAACTCGGCACCCTATGCCGACGCTCCGCTATGGGTGGAGTATACCGACTGCTGGCGCACCACGGGCGATATTCGCGACACGTGGAAAAGCATCTCATCCATCGGCTTCGAACAGCAGCGCTGGGCGCCCTTCTGCGGCCCCGGACACTGGCCCGACGCCGACATGCTCGTCGTGGGACTCGTCGGATGGGGCCCCAAGCTCCACTATACGAAGCTCACGGCCGACGAACAGTATACGCACATGTCGCTCTGGGCCATGCTCGCTTCGCCGCTGCTCATCGGCTGCGATCTGGCACGGCTCGATCCTTTCACGAAATCGCTGCTTACCAACGACGAGGTGATCGCCGTCAACCAGGATCCGCTGGGCGTGCACGCCGCGGCGATCTGGGAAAAGGAGGGACGGGTGATTTACGTCAAGCACCTCGAAGACGGTGCGATGGCCGTAGGGTTGTTCAACAAAACCCTCGAACCCGCGAAGATCGGTTTCACGCTCAAACAACTCGGCATCAGGGGTACGCAGGTCGTGCGCGACCTGTGGAGACAGAAAGACCTCACGACCACCGACAAGGGCTTCGAGACACAAGTCCCGCCCCACGGGGTGGTGCTGGTCAAGATCGCACCCGGAAATCCGACACGAAACGACCTGAAAAAATAGAACGCAGCTTCCTGCAAACGAAAAAGGATACGACGCACGTCGTATCCTTTTTCGTTTGCGGTCCCCCGAACGGGAAGCGTTCCGCCTACTTGCGCTTCGTGCCTTTCTTTCCGGAACGGCTCTGCGCCTCCTGCTGGCGCATCAGCTCTTCGTAGCGCAACTGGAACTTCGACTTCTTCTTGTTCTTCGCCTTGTTGGCGTTGGCCTCCATGACGGCGTGAATCTTCCCGTCGTCCACCATGCGGCGGATCAGGAAGGTCTGGGCGATGGTCAGCAGGTTGAACAGCAGGTAGTAGTAGCACAGACCGCTCGAATAGTCGTTGAACCAGCAGAGCATGAAGATCGGCATCATGTAGACCATCATGAACTTCATGCCCGCCATCTGCGGCTGTGCGGAGGCCGTCTGCTGATAGCTCATATAGGAGAACCCGAAGGTCGAGAGCGCCATGAGCAGCGCGAACAGACTCACGTGGTCGCCGTAGAAGGGGATCGAGAAGGGCAGATTCAGGATGCTGTCGTACGACGACAGGTCGTGCGCCCACCAGAGCGACTGCCCCCGCAACTCGATCGACGAGGGGAAGAAACGGAACATGGCGATCAGGATCGGGAGCTGGATCAGCATCGGGATGCACCCTCCCAGCGGATTGATGCCCGCCTTCTTGTAGAGGGCCATCATCTCCTGCTGCTTCTTCATCGCGTCGTCCTGCTTGGGATACTTGGCATTCAGGGCGTCGATCTCGGGTTTGATGATGCGCATCTTGGCCTGCGAGATATAGCTCTTGTAAGTCAGCGGCGAAACGATGATCTTGATGAGGATCGCCAGGATGAGGATGATCCAGCCGAAGCTCGGAATATACTGCCGCAGGAAATCGAAGACGGGGATCACCAGCCAGCGGCTCACCCACCCGATAATGCCCCAGCCCATGGGGATCAGCCGGTCGAGCAGCAGCGATTGGCCCTGTGCGTCGTCGATCTTCTTCAACACGGCGTACTTGTTGGGACCGAAGTAGAACGAGAAGTCGTACTGTTCGGTCTGGGCCGTATAGGGTACGGCCATCGTGGCCGAAAAAGCCTTGATAAGCCCCGAATCGGGCGATGCGGTATCGTACGCCACGTCGGCGTAGAGGAAGTCGTCGCGGGCGATGAGCACCGACGAGAAGAACTGCTGCTTGAAGGCGATCCACTCCACCGACGAAGAGATCTTCTCCTCCTTGGCCCCCTCGCTCATCGACAGGTCGTCGATCGACCCTTCGCCCGGAACGCGGTAGGCGACCGTCGTGTACATGTTCTCGTTCTTGAAACCGCGCTCGTTCTGGTAGGAGGTGTTGCTCCACGCGATGCCGATGCTGCTCTGGTTGGCCATGTAGGGGGCCATCCCGACCAGACGCACCGTGTAGTCGACCAGATAGTCGCGCGAGGGCGTCGCCTCGTCGTAGACCACGTAGCGGTATTCCAACGCCGCGCCCTCGGCGACGGGCAGCCGCATACGGACGATCTGCGCCGTGTCGGTACGGACGACCGGATCGGCCGTGAAGGTATATTCCGACGTATTGACCTTCACGTTGTTCAGGCCGTTTTTGATGAAAAACGACAGATCGAACTTCGCGCTTTCGGGGACGAACATCTCGATCGGTTCGTTGCGTTCGCCCTGACGGCCGTAACGGGTATAGTCTTTGAGCGTCACGGAGCGCACGATGCCTCCTCCGGTCGAAAAGCGCACCTTCATCACGTCGTTCTCTACGACGATCTCCTGCGGCGCAGCGTTCTTGGCCGCGGCGAGGAAATCACCCAGCACGGCCACTTCGCGTGCCAGACGAGTCGAATCGGGCGTCGCCGCACCGAGCGACTCCACGACCGGCGCTGCGGCCACGGCCGACGAATCGGGGACGACGGGCTGCGTCAATTCGGGATGGGCCGCCTGATAAGCGGCCAGCTCCTCCTGATATTTCTGTTGCTGCCGGGAACTGTAAATCGTGAAACCGAAAAACAGAATCCCGATAAGTACGATGCCTATGATTGATTTTTTATCCATTCGAAATTTCTCGACGCGAGGGGATTAGTTACCACTGTATTTCAACGCCGCAGCCACGAAGGCCACGAACAGGGGATGCGGACGCTGCACCGTACTCTTGTACTCGGGATGATACTGCGTGCCGACGAACCACGGATGACCGGTCAGCTCGACCACCTCGACCAGCCCCGTTTCGGGATTGACGCCTGCGGGGATCATGCCGTGCGACTCGAAATCGCCCAGATAATCGTTGTTGAACTCGTAACGGTGGCGGTGCCGCTCGACGATGTCGGTCGCACCGTAAGCGGCGGCGGCTTTCGAATCGGGCCGCAACTGGCAGGGATAACCGCCCAGACGCATCGTGCCGCCCTTGGCCGTCACACCCTTCTGCTCCTCCATCAGGTCGATGACCGGATGTTTGGTCGAAGGCTCCATTTCGGTCGAATTGGCATCCTTCATCTTCAATACGTTGCGCGCGAACTCGATCACGGCGCACTGCATACCCAGACAGATGCCCATGAACGGCACGCCGTGCTCGCGGGCATACTTCACGGCCGCGATCTTCCCCTCGATGCCGCGGTTGCCGAAGCCCGGCGCCACGAGGATGCCGGCCATCCGGCCCAGTATCTCGTCGACGTTCGCATCGTCGATCTTCTCCGAATTGACGTAACGCAGCTTGACCTTGCAGTCGTTCATCGCGCCGGCATGGATGAAGGCTTCGCTGATCGACTTGTAGGCATCGGGCAGTTCGGTATATTTTCCCACCAGCGCGATCTCGATCTTGTGGTGCGGATTCTTGACCTTCTCCACGAAAGCCTTCCACTGCTCCATATCGGGTTCGCAGTCGGCCGGAAGGTCGAGTTTCGAGAGCACCACCTCGTCCAGATGCTGATCGTGCATACGCAACGGCACCTCGTAGATCGTAGGCACGTCGATCGATTCCATCACGGCGTTGGCGTCGACGTTGCAGAAGAGCGCCACCTTGCGGCGAAGCCCCTGCGACAACGCCCGTTCGGTGCGGAGCACCAGGATGTCGGGTTGCAGACCGTTTTCCATCAATGCCTTGACCGAATGTTGCGTAGGCTTAGTCTTCAACTCGCCCGAAGCGGCCATGTAGGGGATCAGCGTCAGGTGCACGAGCGCCGTATCGCGGTAGCCGAGCGCATAGCGCAGCTGGCGCACCGACTCGATGAAGGGCAGCGACTCGATATCGCCCACCGTGCCGCCCAGTTCGGTGATGATGATGTCGTAGACCTTCTGCTGCGCCAACAGTTGAATGCGCCGCTTGATCTCGTCGGTGATATGGGGGATGACCTGCACGGTCTTGCCCAGGTAATCGCCGCGGCGCTCCTTTTCGATGACGCTTTTATAGATTTTGCCCGTGGTGACGTTGTTGGCCTTCGAGGTGGTGATCGACGTAAAGCGCTCGTAGTGCCCCAGATCGAGGTCGGTCTCCGTACCGTCTTCGGTGACGTAGCACTCGCCGTGCTCGTAGGGGTTGAGCGTCCCGGGATCAATGTTGATGTAAGGGTCGAGCTTCTGGATGGTCACCGTATAGCCGCGTGCCTGCAACAGGCGGGCGATCGATGCCGAGATGATGCCTTTGCCCAGCGAAGAAGCCACGCCGCCGGTAACAAAGATGTACTTCGGTTTTTTGAGTTTCATATCCTCTTTTGAACGTATATGGTCTGAAAAGTTTTTCGTTAATAACTCGTCCGCGGCCGCACCCTCGCAGGCACGGTCGGCCCCGCCGGCCGCAACGGCGGCCTATGCCTCGCGATCCTCCGACTCCCGGGCCGCTTCGCGGTCGATGAGCTTCACCTTCTCGATCGTGTCGGCCATTTCGCGCTTGGCGCGCTCGATCTTCTCGCGCACGTCGGCGATCAGCGCCTCGGCGCCTTTCGAATGGGCGAAGAAACCGATGTTGTTCTCCAACAGGGCGATGTCGGACTCCAACTGCTTCACCCGATTGTAGAGACGGTCGCGTTCGGTGCGGATCCGGCGGTCGCCCGACGCCTTGAAGGCCGAGACCTTCTCGCGGAACCGCGACATCGAACGGTCGCGCTCCGAACCGCGCAGCACCGAGAAGAGCGTATCGACGCACTCCTTGTAGCGCTTCTGTATCTCGTCCTTACGCTTGATGGGCACGAAACCGATCTCGCTCCAACGGCGCTGGAACTCCTTGATCATCTCGAAACCGCCCTCCTTGACGTCGGCTGCAGCCATTTCGTCCAGAAGCGCCTGCTTGCGGACGAGGTTCTGCTCGTACTGGCCGTCCACGTCCGAGAAGTGCGCCGCCTTGCGCTCGAAGAACTTGTCGCACGCGGCACGAAAACGCTTCCACACCTGATCGGAGTAACGGCGCGACACGGCGCCGATCTCCTTCCAGCGAGCCTGCAAGGCGATCAGTTCATCGGTCGTCTTCTTCCACTCCTCGCTCATCTGCAACGCTTCGGCCGCTTCGCACAGCTCGTTCTTCAATTGAAGGTTGTGCTCCATTTCGGTCTTCACGTCGGCATAGAAGCGGCGCTTGGCCTCGAAAAACCGGTCGCACGCCGTACGGAACCGCTCGTAGATGCGGGTATTGTCCTTCTTCGGCGCGAAGCCGATCGTCTTCCACACCTTCTGGATCTCCAACAGACGGTCGCTGGCCCGGTTCCACTCCTTGCGCGTGGTGTAGAGCTGCTGGGCCAGCTCTTCGGTCTGCTCGCAGAGCCCCGCTTTCAGTTCGAGATTTTTCGTCTGCTCGGCCTTGATGTTCTCGAAGAAGGCCTGATGCTGCTTGTTTATACGGCTCGAAGCCTCCTTGAAACGCTCCCAAAGCGTCTCTTTGAACTCATTGGCGACGGGGCCCGTCTCACGCCACTCGTCGTGGAGTTTCTGCAATTTGTGAAATGCCTCCACGATCGACGGTTCCAGAACCAGCGCCTCGGCCGCTTCGCACAGCGCGAGCTTCTGCTCGTAGTTCTTTTTCAGATCGAGGTCGCGCAACTCCTTGTTGATCTTGATGAAGTTGTAGAAATTCTCGACATGCAGGTTGTAGGTCTCCCACAGATCCTTGACGTTCTGCTGGGGAACCAGCCCCGTCTCCTTCCAGCGCTGCTGCAATTCGCGGAACTTGGTGAACGTATGGTTGAGCGTCTCGTCCGAGTTGACCAGTTCCTTCAACTCCTCGATGATCTGCAACTTGATTTTCAGGTTGGCTTCCTTCTCGGCGTCGAGCGACGCGATGAACTCGTCGCGGCGGCGGCGGTACTCCTTGAACAGGTCTTTGAGCCGAAGTTCCTGCGCATCGGCAGCAGGCACGAACTCCGCTTCGTCGCCGCCGGCTTCGACAAAAGCCCTGCGCTGCGCCTCGACCTCGGCGCGGTGCGCCTTGTAGAAGGCTATCTTGACGGCTTCCACCACCCGGCGCAGCGACTGCACCGGCTCCTCGTCGAGCATCTTGGCGAACAGGGAGACCATCTCCTCCTCGCTCCGGCCGTCGAAAAGCGCATCCGGCACTTCCCGGCCGCCGCCGGTCAGCCCCCCGCCGTGGAACCAGACCACCGCCGGAAACGCCGTCCCCCGCTTCGGAATCCGGAGATACAGCTGCTGATCCGTTCGTCCGCGCCCGCCGAAGTCCGCCGTTTCAACCGGATGGTAGGCATCCTCATTCGGAATCCCGAGATCGTCCCATTCGCTTCTCATGGCTGTTTTTCCTCCATCGGGTTGCAAGATTCAAAAAAGCATATTATTGTATACAGTATACATTATTTGAGAAAACGCAAATGAAAAACAGGATTTTCCGCAGAATTCGGTCCGGAAAACCCGGACAAACCGGCTTTTTCAGGTTTCCTCCGCCGATGCGATTGACATTCCGACGGAAAGCGGGTATTGTAACAATGCGGCCGGACATGGCCGCTGCATGAGGAGGAAAACGAACCTGAAACCTCGAGGCCCGCAGCCGAGAGGGCAACTTTTCGGGGAACTCAGGAGAACAATCATGAGCCAGAATTTCATCGAGGTCGATTCCGGGAAATGCGTCAGGTGCGGGTTCTGCATCATCGACTGCCCGACCTGCGTGCTTGAGATGGGCGACAACGGCCCGCAGGTCCGCGAAGACCAGTGCATCGAGTGCGGTCACTGCGTGGCGGTCTGCCCGACCGAGGCGCTCGACAACACCCGGACCCCGCGCGCCGAACAAAAGCCGTTCGACCCGGCCGAACTGCCGACGCCGGAGCAGGCCGCCTGTTTCCTGCGCACGCGCCGCTCCATCCGCGGCTTCCTGGATAAACCCGTGCCGCGTGAAACGATCGACAAACTGCTGGATATCGCCCGCATCGCTCCGACGGGAGGCAACACGCAGGGCGTCCGCTTCCACATCATCCACAACAAGGAGAGGCTCCGGGAAATCACCGCCGCCGCCATGGCCTGGGCCGAACAGCGGCTGGATCTCGCCCCGCACCTCGCATCGATGGTCGCCTACCACCGCGCCACCGGCAAGGACAACGTGCTGCGCAACGCGCCGTACCTGATCCTGACGCTGATGGACGAAGCCACCAGGCCGATGTTCCGCCAGAACGGCCGCTTCATGCTGACCTATGCCGAACTCTACGCGCCGATGCTCGGGCTCGGCAGCTGCTGGGCCGGCTGGGCGGAAGCCGCCGCGATCTCCGGCGACCCGCAGACGCTCGGGCTTCTCGCGCTGCCGAAGGGGAAGGTCGTCACCGGAGCGATCGTGGTCGGCATTCCGCGTTACCGTCACAAGCGCATCCCGACCCGGCATCCGCTCGAAGTGACCTGGGTGGAGTGAAATGGCGCTGGAGAAAACCAATCTCAGCGAACAGGCCTACCGGCTGCTGACCGAACGAATCCTGAACGGGAAATATCCGGCCGGCACGCGGCTGACCGAAGAGGCGCTCGCCGCCGAATTCGGCATCAGC
>OJMH01002199.1_pt1 | contig 16911 bp, 17 predicted proteins | sample 1597111 | NCBI WGS metagenome assembly OJMH01 (sample SAMEA2452115, study PRJEB22498) | human gut metagenome | reverse complement strand
ACAGGGAATGGCATTAGTATGACCTTGAACAAACATCGGGGTGTCCGTGCCGCCTCATCCAAATCCTTTCCCGCATTCAAAATCACGCCGACGCCGGCTTCACCTGCCCGAAACGCGGTTGCGTCATCTTCAATATGGCAATGGCTGTCTGTAAACATATTCGTTTTATCCTTTCGCAATCGCTGTCCATAATACTTTCCGAACGTTTAAAAAGCCTTAAAAAGCACCGCCCCAAACAAAAATACTTGCTTTTTTTCAGTACAATGCTACCCTAAATGAAATTTTATTGTTCAAGGAAAAAAGCATGACCAACACTGACGCCGCAGCAGCTTCCCCCACAACCACTGCCGCCGCAGCCCCCGCAACCGCTGCCACCGCCGCAGCCCCCGCAACCGACAACACAGCCACAGCCACTGCCACAACCGACACCGCCGCAACCTGCACCGCAACTGCGGCCAAATTCTCCATATCAGTCATGACCGACACCATCGTCAAAATCATAACCGCACTGGTTATCGCCAAATGCTGGTATATCGGCTGGGCTTTCCGCTGGGTTGTCGAGACGCCGCTGAGCTGTCTTGCCAAAACATTATTGATAATATTTTTCACCGCCTTGGCTCTGCATACCCGCCGAATATACCCGCAAGTCATCCTCGGACTGATATGGTTCATTGTATTCTTCCCCTACTCCATATTTGCCGACAAAATAACCTTTGTGGATCCTTCCGAATTTATCCTCTATAGTTCTTTCGTGCTGCTGTTATCCGTTCCCGTAATGTTGAACGTGCTTTACCGCGGAATGAACGACATTAACAACATCCGCCGCTCGGCTTTTGATTTCCGCACGCCCCGCCGCGATGCCCTGCTGCCGTATTTCTGTCTGATTGCCCTCCTCATCATATTTCTCTTCTTTCTTACGAACTTCGCAAGTATCTCAGGCTTCATGCCTAAGATTATTTGGCGCTGCCTGTTCTTTGGCCTGTCGGCATTATGTCTTTTGCCGCTTCCCGCCGCATTCTCGCGCCGGTTGAAAGCCCGGCACGCCGCAGCTCAAACGCCGCCGGAAGCCCAAAACTGCAAAGCCGATACCCCCAAAAAAACAACGCGGTTTCCGTTCTGGCACAAATATCAACCCTGTTTTCGCCTGACAATAGTCGTCTTATGCATATTTGCTATGCTCGAAAGCGGTTTAACTTTACTCATCCCTTGCCTAATCATCAGCGTATGTGAAGAATTTATACTCCTTTATAAACTGAGAAAAACAATTCTGCCGCCCCAAACCCCGACAGCAAAACAGCCCTTTGGCAGCTCCTCCGCCAATAACATAGCTCAACCCGCCCCGGCAATTCCGGTATCGGTAAATTCCATCTGCAGGATCGCACCCCAAAACTTTGACGCGGGAACCTCTCGCTCGCCGCAAAATTTTGACATAAATACCTCCCGTGCACCACTTCTTCTGGCGCAGCAATCCCTGTTGCAAAAGCAAAGACGCGCCCGCTGCCGGAACTTCTTTCTTCATGCCGTAGGAATTATTATTCTCCTTATATTATTTACTTTTCTCTCTATCGGTATGGTAAATTACGGCTGCTGCGGCAACATCAATACAGCCGAACGCCGTTTCGGAAAAATCACTTCTGACGAACAGCTTTTACACGACAGGTACTATTTCTAATAAGCAGCTTCTGAAAGGCCGCTCCGAAACAGCGATTTCTGAACGGCGGCTCCGGGGACGACGGCTTCTGAAACAGCTGTTTCTAAACGGCAGCTCCGGAACAGCTGCTTCCGAGCGGCAGCCGGTTTCAGCCTGTCCGGCTTCTTTTCGTCGTATCCAGGCACCGCCGCCTAATCGTCAAAATTCTTATAATAAAACACCGCCGCCAGCACAATAAACTGTAAATATGCACCACCCAGCACCTCTGTTGCCAGTGCCACCGGCAGCGGTACGCCGACATACGCCATCAGTTTCCACGTCACCGACGTCAAAACCAGCCATACAGCCAGCACGGAAACCACCGTTCCCAGTTCGGCCGCCGCCCGTCCCAGCATATCTCGCCGATGCAAATAACACATCAGACACGCGGCCAACACGACAAATATAATATCCTTAACCGACATAAGCGTTCTCTCCTCTTCGGCCGCAATTGTTACAGCAAAGCCTGCCTGTCAGCACGCGCTGCCCAGCCCGGTCAGGATTTGCAGCGCCGCCAGTTTCTTATCCATATTCAGCCGCACCGTCTCGTCGAGGATTTTCAACGTCGCCTCATAAGCCTCGTACAGCTCGCGCGGATGTGCCGCATCGGGCAGATTGTCGCGCACAAACCGGCAGACCAGCTCGGCAAACAGATACCAGCAGTCTTCGTCGCCGGCAACGTCGCCTGCCAGTTCCAGCAACAGCCCGCCGTCGCATTTTGCCCCGCCGTAACAGATTTTCTTAATATTTTCATACATTTCAAGCGCGTCGTTTTCGGCATACTTGAGCGCCCGTCCGATACTCCCCGCCGCAATCTTCGCCAGCCCCTGCACTTCAGCCTCTTTCAGCGACGGCTTATACCGCCGCAGCAGGCTCGCCACCTCGGTTTCCTGCAGCGGTTTCAGCGCCAGCTTCGCACAGCGCGAGCGGATGGTCGGCAACAATTTCCCCGGATTGTGCGACACCAGCAGCAGAATGCTTTTAAGCGGCGGCTCTTCCAAAATTTTCAACAGCGCATTGGCCGAAGAAACGTTCAAATCGTCGGCGCTGTCCACAATCACCACCCGCCAGTTGTCGTTAAACGATTTCTTGCCGAGAAATTCCACCACGCCGCGCACATCTTCGACTTTAATCACCGCCGAACGTTTCAGCCCCTGTTTCATTTCGTCGTCGACTTCTTCGCCCTGATTAATCGCCTTAATCAGCTTTTTCTTATCCGTCTCGGTAAAATCGCGCTCCAGCACCTTAAAATCGGGATGCGACTTCTGCGCCACTTGCGCAAACACCGGACCGTCAACCGGAACCTCCAGCGTTTCGTAAGTTTTGCCGGTTTCCGCCGCCAACAGAAAACGCGCAATTTTATAGGCGAGCGTCGCCTTGCCGATTCCCTCGTCGCCGGTAACCAGCCAGCCGTGATGCAATGCGCCGGAATTGTACGCCGACAAAAACAGCCGCACTTCTTCGTCATGCCCGATAAGATACGGATTCCTGCTGGGATAAATCGCTTCGTCTGCCATCTGCGCCGCTCATTCCCCCTGCATCCGGGAAGTCAGGTCTTTCCCCTGCCCGGTCAGCTTTTCCTGCGGCCGTGAAGTCAGGTTTCCCCCCTGCCCGGTCAATTTCTCCTGCGGCCGTTCGGCCAGCAGCCGTGCCAGATAAGTCCTGAACGCCGCAAACTGCTCCGTCTGTGCATCGGCCACCGCCTGCATCGAACAGTCTTCGCCGCAGAATTTCGGATTAAATCCCGTATCCGCCCCGCCGACATAAAAGCTCTGCGCCTTTTGGGCAAACGCCGCCAGCATCTCGGGATTACCGTCATAATATGCGTTGATAATGTCATAACCGATATTTTCATAACAGGCGTTGACTTCTGCAAACGTCTGCGACAGATATGCCGCCGCGTCATAAACGTTTCCCTGATAGAGCATGGCCTTTTCCAAATCCAGCCCGTCCGCGCGCGCATCAAGGCAGGAAGCTATCTGCTCCCGATATGCGGCAATTTCAGCCTGATTTTCCGCACGGCCAGACGCGCCGGTTGCCCGGTCCGCCCCGATACCGGCACCGTCTTCCCGTTCTGCCGCACCAGTATATCTGTGCTGCGCTGCGTCATACCATTCGTCCAGAGGCGCACGGGCCGTTTCACGTTCGCTCTTATTCGGATAAACATAAATAATTTCCTCGGTTCCGCCCGCTTTTGCCTCTCTTGCGCCGCCCTTTTCCATTGCAGCCGCGCCATAATGTCCCGCCGTTGCAACGCTGTGTTCCGTCGCTGCTCTGCCATTCCCCGCCGTTGCAGCACTGTTCCCCGCTGTTATCTCGTTGCTCTTCTCTGCCGCTGTGCCGCCGTTCTTCTTTGCCGCGGCGCCATCATTCCCCTCCGCTGCGCCGTTATTCTTATTGACCGCCGCAGAACTGTCAGCCGCTGCTGCCGCCTTGCTTCGTATAACCTTCAACGGTACCGCCTGCACCCGGCTCGCGGCGCGGGCGCCTTTCATCTCCGTACCGCTGCCGTCTTCCTGTCCCGAAACGGCCGCCCGCCCGCCGGAAACCTCCGCGCTGCCCGCCGGCGCAAAAATATCCGCCAGCAGAGCCTCGTCCTCGGGGCGTATCATCTCCGCCGCCCGCGCTTCCTCCGCGCCAAACCCGGCCGCCGCTCCGAACCCGGCTCCGGCCAGAGCCATACAACTTAAAAATACCCGGCTTTTCTTCAACATTGGCAATTCTCTTACTTTTTGTTAAGGATTTGACACGTATAATAAGCGCAAAGTTTATAATTGTCAAAAAAATTTTGGCGCTTCTGCATAAAAACAAACAGTCAATAACTTGCTGTTGAAGCTTTACAAAAGCCGGAATTCCGGTTATGACGATACGCAAAGGAACGATACAAATGACGAGATTGAAAACAAACCTGAACTTCTGCCTCGGGCTCGGCACCCTGCTTCTGCTGGCGGGCTGCGCTTCCGAGCCGAAAGAGTTTGAATACAAAAACCTCACCGAAGAAGTCGAAGCCATCAAAGCCGACGGCGGCATCTACAAAGTCGGCAACCCGTATACCGTTATGGGGCAAAGCTACACCCCGCGCGAAGATTACGGCTACGTTGAAACCGGCATGGCTTCATGGTACGGCGACGACTTCCACAACAAGCGCACCGCCAACGGCGAAACCTATGACATGCGCGCCGTAACCGCTGCGCACCGCACGCTGCCTCTGCCGTCGATTGTCCGCGTAACCAACCTCGAAAACGGGCGGTCGATTATTGCCCGCGTCAACGACCGCGGCCCCTATGTCAAAAACCGCATTATCGACCTCTCCGAAAAGGGTGCCGAACTGCTGGGCTACAAAAACAAAGGCACAACCAAAGTCAAAGTCGAAGTTTTGGAGCGCGAAAGCCGCGCCATAAAGGAAGCCATGCTTTCCCCGTCCAACTCCTCCGCGACTTACGGCAACCAGACCATACCTTATTCCAACACACAGACGGCAATGGCTGCGGCACCCGCCGCCGGAACTGCCGCGGCAAAACCGGCCGCCAAGCCGGCAAAGTACGAAATCAGCACATCACAACAACGCCAGCCGCTTAAATACACATCGGAAATTTCGCTGGCGTCCAATGCGTCCGCTGCGGCGGTCAATGTGCCGGAAAGCGCAGGCGAAGGCCCTTTCTTCGTCCAGGTCGGCGCCTTTGCCGATTATGACAAGGCCAGACAGATGGCGGATAATATGAAGCGTTTCGGCAACGTTTCGATTTACGAAGCCTACTTAAGCAAAAACGGCGTTTACCGCGTCCGCCTCGGTGCTTATCCGAACCGCGGCGAAGCGATGAAAATCCTTGACCGCGTGCTTGATTACGGGCACTCGGACGTAACTATTGTGGAAAAAGATTAGCCCGTTCCGGCAGCGGCGGAATATCCGCCGTTCCCGCCAGACGGCGCCCTGTGGCAACTAAAACTGGAGAACAAACGACAATGGCTCTGAATATCACTAATTCCCTGCGGCAAAATCAATCCGGCCGCATATCGCTTTCCCAAAAACTCTGCCTTCTGGCGGCGGGAATTTCCTGCCTTTCTTTCGCCGCGTCGGCGCACGCCTTTGAAACCAAGGCCAGAAACGCGATTTTGATGGATTATGAAACCGGCGCCTATCTGTTCACCAAAAACCATCAGGAAATGATTGCCCCGGCATCGATGAGCAAACTGATGACCGTCTATGTCCTCTTAAGCAAGCTTAAGGACGGCGAAATTTCCCTTGACGACAAATTTACCGTCAGCGAAAACGCTTGGCGCAAGGGCGGCGCAGCCTCCGGCGGGTCGACCATGTTTCTGAAAATCGGACAGGAAGTCCGGGTTGAAGACCTCCTGAAAGGGATTCTCATCCAGTCCGGCAACGATGCCTGCATCGTCGTCGCCGAAAACCTTGCCGGTTCGGAAGCGGAATTTGCCGCGATGATGAATGAGACCGCCGAAAAAATCGGCCTGCATAATGCCCACTTTGAAAACGCCACCGGCCTGCCTCACCCCGAACATAAAATTTCCGTTGAAGACCTGGCTTTGCTCGCCCGGCGCATCATCGGCGAATTTCCCGAATTTTACCACCTGTTTTCCACAAAGGAATTCACCTTTAACGGCATCCGCCAGGGCAACCGCAACCCGCTGCTCTACAGCCTCAAAGGCGCCGACGGTCTCAAAACCGGCCACACGTCTGAAGCGGGTTTCTGCCTGACCGGTTCTGCCGTCCGGAACAACCGCCGCCTCATTGAGGTGATGGCCGGGCTGGAAAGCAACAAACAGCGCTCCGAAGAAACCGAAAGCCTGATGACCTGGGGTTTTGCCAACTTCGACAACTATAAGTTTTTTAACGAGAACCAGATTATGGCCGAAGTCCCCGTCTGGTACGGCACCGTCAAAACCGTTGATGCCGTCGTTCCCGAAAAAGTCGTCAGGACCATCAAAAAAAGCGGCAAAAGCAAATACGGCGCCAAAATCATTTATGACCAGCCGCTGAAAGCCCCCGTGCTCAAAGGCGACAAAATCGGCGAACTGTTCATCACCTATGAAGATGAAACCGTAGATAAAATCCCGCTGGTCGCCAAAGACAACGTTGCCAAAATCGGCCCGTTCAGCCGTTTCCTCGCCAACCTGAAGTATTTTGTCTTCGGAACCGGTGAGTAACATGACGGCAGATATGAACCCCTCCGTTCCGCTCTCCGACACCGGCGACAGTTCCTCTTCCGCCGCACCCGTCTCCGGCCAAAGCACTCCGCTCTCCGGCACCGCCTCTGTTGCGGTTCCGCATTGCGATACTTTCCGTCCTGCCTCCGCCCCCACTCGGCACGACCACCCTGCTCCCTCCGACGTCCAACGCGACTGCCGGGCTTCCTCAGCCGCCCGGCGCGGGCTTTTCATCACTTTTGAAGGCGGCGAAGGCTGTGGAAAATCTGTCCAGATTTCCCGCTTTGCCGAATATCTCCGTACCCGTGACTGCGATATCGTAATGACCCGCGAACCCGGCGGCACCCCCGTCGGCAAGGAAATCCGCCGCCTGCTGGTTGAAGGAGACAAAGACAAATTTGATGAAATCACCGAAATCCTGCTGTTCTATGCTGACCGCCGTATTGACTTAACGCAAGTCGTTTTCCCTGCGCTTGCCGCCGGAAAATGCGTCCTCTCCGACCGTTTTAACGATTCGACCGTCGCTTACCAGTTTTACGGCTCCGGCAAATTTACCGACACCGGAATAATGGACAGGTTATATAAAATTGTCGCCGGCGATTTTAAGCCCGACCTGACGTTTCTGCTCGACATCGACCCGCGCATCGGTCTGCAGCGCAGCTTCCAAAAAGCGCAAACAATGGCCAATAAAGAATTGCGGTTTGAAAATGTCGACATTGCGTTTCACGAACGCCTGCGCCGCGGCTATCTTGAACTGGCCGCCGCCGAACCGGAACGTTTCGCCGTCATTGATGCCACCGGCACCATTGACGAGGTCGCAGCACGGATAATCGCCGCTTTTCAGGCTCGCGGCTTTTTCTGATGAGAGACTTCTTCTGACGCCTGCTTTTATTTTAAGACTCTCCACTCTTCTGACGAGAGACTTTTTCTGACAAACTGTTCTTTCAGGCTCGCGGCTTTTTCTGATGAGAGACTTCTTCTGACGCCCCGCTTTTATTTTAAAGCTCTCCACTCTTCTGACGAGAGGCTCTTTCTGACAAACTGTTCTTTCTGGCCCACATCCTCTTCTGACAAGCCGCTCCTTCTGGCGCACAGTTTCTTCCGACACCCCGATCCGTTTGCGCTCATTTCTCTCCGGGAAGGCTGTCTTTTTCCGCCTGAGCCATTATCTCGTCGCACGGCATTTTCCCAGTTTCCGCAAATGCCGCTATATCGGCACTGAAATCAATCCTCTGCCCTTGCGGCGTCAGGCAATAGCCGGAAACCGGAACGCCCTGTTCATACGCCACGCGCAGCGCCGGGCTGCCGTCGGGATAATAGCGCTTGGCGTTTCCCTGCCGTTTGCCGTCGGCGTAATTTTCCTCCTGCCGAAGCGTACCGTCGCGGTAAAACGACCGTCGCAGCCCGTTCCACACGCCGCCGTTGACGCTTGTCTCAGTCTCGATTTTCCCGTTGTCATAATAGGCGGTCAGCACGCCTTCCGGTTTCCCGTCCTTATAAACGCCGGAATAACGCAAACCTCCGTCCGCAAAAAAGACGCGGTATTTGCCGTCCTGCCGTCCGTTGGCATAAAAAAGGGACGCTTGCACCTTTCCGTCGGGATAATACAGCCGCAGCTCGCCCGAAAAGGGAGCCCCGCTCCGCGCGTCATAACACATGGTTCCCGCCTCATCACAACGCACCTCGCTGCGAACGGAAAAATCCCGTTTCGCCATAGCTGTTCCCGCCGTTGAAAATACTGCCGCAAACGCCGCTGCAAGCGCTGTTGCTGCCGTCATTGTCCGCATTGCCATCTGCAAAATCTCCGTTTCGGATTAAACCTGCCGCCAATATAGCCCGTTTTAAGCAAAAAGTCAAACCTTTGCTTCTTCTCCCACACTGCAATCAAATACAAAAAACCCCGCTGCTTCCGCAACGGGGCTCTGCTTCCGAACGCAAGCCTTCAAACAACGCCTGCCTTCAAAAACATTGTTTGTTCCCGGCTTTTGTTTACGCCTCCAGCAGTTTCAGAACGTCTTCCGCAATCATTTCCGGTTCCAGCCGGTTTTTGCGGTAAATCTCGTCCAGCGGCTCGCGGTCGGTAAATTCCTTTCTGCCGCCGTATGCCAGCACTTTAAGCGCAGTTGCGCCGTAATACCGCGCGACTTTCTCGCCGAACCCGCCGTCCAAAACGCCGTCTTCCAGCGTAACCGCAACTTTATGCGTCTTCGCCAGTTCCGCCAGCGCCGCCTCGTCAGGTTCCGACACGCAGCGTACCGCTGCCACCGTAGCATGGATACCCTTTTCCTTAAGCTTGGCTGCCGCCTGCCGCCCCAGTTCCAGAAAATCGCCGACCGCCAGAATGGCAACGCCTTCGCCCTTCTCAACCACATTAAGCCTCTTAACTTCTGCGGCCTCGGCCTTCATCGCCGCTCCGTCGGAAACAACTTCGCCCGGCATGCGGATAATCACCGGACGCTCCGTCTGCGTCATGCCCCATTCCAGCATCGCCAGATATTCCTCTTTCGTCGCCGGCGTCAGATAAACGATATTCGGAATATTCGCCGCCATCGCCATGTCAAAACAGCCGAGGTGCGTTGCATCCATCGGCGACAGCCCCGCGCCGAATACCAAAATCACTGCCGGATTGCTGTTAATCGCCAAATCCTGCGACAGCTGGTCATAAGTGCGCTGGATAAACGAACTGTAAACGCAGAAGACCGGACGGCAGCCGCCTTTTGCCAGCGCCGATGCCATTGCCACCGCGTGCTCTTCGGCAATGCCGACGTCAATATAGTGGCTGCCCAGTTCGGCGCGCCGTTCCGGCGTAAACCCGAACACGCCCGGCGTTCCCGCCGTCAGCACCGCAACTTTTCCGCCTTTTCCCGCATCGCTTTCGCGGATTTTGTTCAGCAAAAAGTCATAAGTCAAATCGTTGTAATTTTCCCCGCCGCCGAAGTCAGCCGTCTTTTCGCCGCTCTTCACGTCAAACGGCACACTCCAATGCCACGGTTCCTTGTGTTCTTCCGCCGGCTTGTAGCCTTTGCCTTTCAGCGTGTTAAGGTGGACAACTACCGGTTTCGTGCTGTCTTTAACTTGTCTGAATGCCGCAATCAGCGCCTCAATGTCGTTGCCGTCGGCAACATACAGATAATCGTACCCCAGCGCCTTAAACAGATTGGTCTCCGCTTTGCCGTTGCTCTCGCGCAGCTGCTTCAGGTTATTGTAAAGCCCGCCGTGATTTTCGGCAATCGACATCTGATTGTCGTTGACCACCACGATAAAGTTCGTCCCGAGTTCAGACCCGGCAAAGTCCAGCCCTTCCAACGCCTCGCCGCCCGACAGCGACCCGTCGCCGATAACCGCAATCACATTGTATTTTTCGCCCTTAAGGTCGCGCGCTTTCGCCAGCCCCGAAGCCAGGCTGACCGACGTTGACGTATGCCCGATGACAAAATGGTCGTGCTCGCTTTCGTGCGGATTCGTATAGCCGGAAATCTTTGCATAATCGTCAGGATTGAGAAAACCGTTTTTACGCCCGGTAATCATCTTGTGCGCATAACACTGGTGCGACACGTCATAAACGATTTTGTCTTCCGGCGAATTAAAGACATAATGCAGCGCCAGCGTCGCCTCGACAAAGCCGAGGTTCGGGCCGACGTGCCCGCCGATAAGGCTGTCGCGCTTCAAAATCCCCTCCCGGATGTCCGCCGCCAAACCTTTTAATTCTTCCGCCGTCATCTTCTTAACGTCGGCCGGTGAATTTACCCTGTCCAGATATGTCATGTTCTTCCCTCTCTGTAGTTAATGTTTATCACAATATAGGATGCCGTTCCGGCAAAAGCAACCGGAAACACGAAAGTGCAAATCCGTCCCATCCCGATTCTGCCACTACTCTAACATTTAGAGTTTGCTCTAAGTCAAGTATTATTTTCGCTCCGGTAAAACTTTTTCTCGTATGGGCCCAAATTTTCCTCCGCCCCGCTAAAAAAGGGCATCTGTCAAATCTCCTCCGCCGGCAAATTTCCCTCCGCCAGCCAAATTTTCTCCACCTGCCTAATTTTCTCTGCCGGTTAAATTTTCTCCGCCTGCCTAATCTTCTCCGCCGGTTAAATCTTCCCCGTCTGCCCAAAATGCAAAGCGCAACAAAACAAATTTAATTTTGATAAAATTAAAGGACCTGCACAAACGGCAAGCCCTTTCTGATAACTGGTGGAGGTAAGGGGGATCGAACCCCTGACCTATTGATTGCGAACCAATCGCTCTCCCATCTGAGCTATACCCCCGCAACGCAGATACGTTTACACCCTAAAAAAATAAAAAACAAGTCTTTTTTACGCCTATGGAAAAATTTTTCTCCGCTTGCTCCCTTTTCGTCCGCTCCGTCTGCGCCGGCTTCATTCGCAGCGGTTCCATTTGCAGCGGTTCTGCCCGCGTTGAACTCATCTCTTCTGTTCCGCCCTCTTTTATTTTGCCCGTTCCGCTTTTTTCTGCCCCGCTGCCGGCGCTTGTTTTTTAACAGCCGGCACCTTCTCCAACAGTCGCCCCTCATCTTTAACAACTGCCCCCTCTTCCTTAACTGTTGGCCCCCTCTTCTTTAACAGCCTTCCTTTTTTTTAACAAAAGGCAAAAATTTTGCTTGCAATTTAAAAAATATGCCGCTATAAGGTCATCTGTTCTCATAACGGGGTTGTAGCTCAGTTGGGAGAGCGCTTGAATGGCATTCAAGAGGTCAGGGGTTCGATTCCCCTCAGCTCCACCAGTTAGGACAAGGGTTTGCAAAAGCAAACCCTTTTTGTTTTTCTGAATTCTCCTGCCCGTGATAAAGCCTTTTCTTCTGCCGTCGCAAAACGGCTGGCAGCGCGGGTCTCCCTGACCGTCGCCCGCCATTTCGGATAAAATATTTTTTGCTTGAATGTTAATAATATATGATGTAATGACTATATCCGACGCGGGGACATCGTTCTTGCGTCTGCAAATGGGGTACGCTATCCCGTTTCAAACGGCGGTGTGTGGATATACACCGTTAAAAATGATGTGAAAGGCTTTAGGGAGAGAACTGCTTAACTTAACTCACCTCCCTGAAATTCCGCACACCGTTTTATATATCCCCGATATTTCCTATGGTCGGGGTACCTCCGAATAAGGTTCGCCAAATAAGGAGGGGCACTACCGTTTGAGTGCATAGCGATACCCCGGCCGCCTTGCTTTTTGGGATTAATGCAAAGTGCGCCGCGCATCAAACCAAATTGATGCGAGTACACCGCAGGTCAAACCGGGCGCCCGGCTGCTGCCGCAAGTGCACCGCCAATGAAGACTTTAAGAGAAAAAATGATGACTTCCGTATCTGATAATGCCCAAACTCCGGCATCTGCCAAAACGCCCGCTCCCCGGAAGACGACGCCTCCGGCCGCATCCGGGCAGATATCATCTGTTACTCCACACCCTGCCGCATCTGCGGCAGGGCGGCTGCTCCTCCTTTCCTGTTGTGCGCCGTGTGCCTGTGCCGTCATCAAAAAGCTTCATGAAGACGGCACGGATTTCACCGTGGCGTTTTACAACCCGAACATTCACCCCGCCTCCGAATATAAAAAGCGCCGCGATGAACAAAAGCAGCTCTGCACAACCTGGAATATTCCGTTCACGGAACTCTCCTACGACCCTGAAAACTGGCTTCAAACCACCCTGCCCTATAAAGACGAGCCTGAACGCGGCGCCCGCTGCTCCGTCTGTTTTGAGTTACGCCTGAAAAAAGTGATGGATTACGCCAAAGCCAACGGTTTCGCTGCCGTCGCCTCTGTTCTGGGCGTTTCGCGCTGGAAAAATCTGGCGCAGGTTAATGCCGCCGCCGCCCGCGCTTCCGCAAAGACCGGCGTCCCGTATCTGGAAATAGAAGGCCGCAAACACGGCATGCAGGAAGCCCGCCTCGCTCTGATAAAAGAACTGGGGCTGTATAATCAGGATTATTGCGGCTGCGTTTATTCCATGCGCACCAGCCGCTGACCTGTCGCCCACAACCCGCTGACCCGCCGCCACCCACTATCTCCCCATCGCCGCGACCTGTCGCCACGCCGCTATCTCCTCACCGCCGCTGCCCTTCCGTATTCCCTCATACCGCACTGCCCGCTCTCCTTCATATTCCCGCATAAAGCATCGTCCGTTCTCCTCCGTATTCCCGCATAACGCACTGCCCGCTCTCCTCCGTAACCCGCAAAAACGCAGCGTTCCGCATCTCCGCTCCCCCCTCCCGCAAAAAACACGGCGCCCCGCCCGCTTTTTAAGTCTTTATTAGCAAATAAGCGCTATATTTTCCTCATATCGGCGGAGAACCCCCGCCGCTCTTCACATAATGCAGCAGGAAAGGATAAAAAGATGGAAATAATTTTCGATGAAAACCAAAACGATGCTTTTCAGGGTCAGAATTACCCCGTCTTTAACCTGCGCACCCCGGAAGCCGTCGATTTCAGGCAGCTGCAAAAGCAGGCCCGCGACCTGGCAAAGGCAAACCGGGACAACGAAACCGTTCTGATTCGCCCCGAACATGAAAATCCTTCTTGCTTTCTCTTTGCGGCACTCCTCAGCCTTGAAGGCAGAAACGCCCTCCCCCTGCAAGGCGTTTTCAAAGTCGCCGATTACAAGCAGGCATTGGAAAAATACCGCCCGTACTTTTCGTTTACCGTAGCCGCGGATTATGTCCTGCGCCTGATTGAAATGGATAAAAACGCCATGTACAAGGACATCCAGTCGCTGAGCTACCTCGGGCTGGACGTCAAAAACGATTATATTGAAAATACCATAACCCTGCACCTGTCCAACCCCGGCCGGAAATACGTTTTTCACGCCTCGTCGCTGGAAAACACGGTCATTCTCGCCAGTTTCATCAAAATGCTGTCGCTGATGAAGCTCAACGTCAACTTAGACGTAACCATCGTATTAAAGATGCTGCCTGCGGACAACGTCATCGCCATCAACCGCGACGAACTGCTGCAAAAGCTGTTTTGGTGCGCCCGCCCGTTCCTGCTTGGCGCTGCCCGGGCAAACGGCTAAAGCGGAGTGCCGGTATGAAAAAAGACACGCTTTTGGCTTTTGCCGTCGACACTCCGTATATGGGATGCCGCAACCAGCTTCTCGGCGCGCTGGATGCCATCAACAAAAATTCTAAAACCGCACTCCCGGCCGAAAAATGCCTGTTGCTGCCGTCCGGCGCCGAAACCGTCGACGATATGCGCGAGTCGCTCTGCTATGCGCATTTCGGCAGCTACCGCAGTTTTCAGAATGAAATATTTGCGCTGTTGGATGCCCGCCTGCCGTGCCCCGCGTTTTCATAACCGCCTATAACCTGACCGAAAGCGGCGCCGCCGACAAAAACGCCGATATGCTGTGCCGCGCCGTCAAGGAATACTACCGTCGGCACAATCTCGGCAAAATTTTTACCGTCGTCCTCATCAGCCGGCTGCACAATTACAAATACGTCGACCTCATCAACGTTCCCAAACACCTGCTGACGTTTTATTCGCGCATCCGCCTTCTGCAAAACAAAAAGCTGCGCCAGAAAACCCTGATTACCGTCGGCACCGTCCACAAATTCACCATGGCCGGCGTTCTCGCCCGCAAGGCAGAACTGGACGAAAAGTTGAAGAAAACGCCGCGCGAACCGGTATTGAAACAACAAATTGCCAAACTCAGAAACTTCACCCGCAAAAGCAAAAAAGTCGTCATCTGCCTCGGCGGACGTGTCGAAGGCAGCGAAATCGTTTTCAATGTCAATTACGCCAAAAGCCTGTTCGAAAAATGCGTCGCTCTGGTGCGCCACGGTTACGGCGTGGCTATCGTCAACGGCCCCCGCACGCCGAACGACGTTACCGATTATTTGTACGAAGCGGCACTGTCAGCGCCTGACATTATTTTTCAAAACTGCAAAAACATCGCCGGCAGCGATGCCGAACGAAAAGTTTGGCGCATATACTCCGGCAGGCATGAAGATGACTTTGCCAAATTGAAAAAGCTCGGCAACATATACCCCGCCGTTCTCGGCTACGGCAACACGCTCGCCGTCCACACGTCCGACACGTATTCCTGCTGCGAAACCGTCAGCGCCGGCATTCCGACGGCCATCAGTTCCGAAGGGATTTTTATCGACAAGTCCGTCCGCGCCGACTGTCTGAATATGTTGCAGCTGATGACGCCGAAATACGCGCTCCGCTTTGAAGATTTCGTCAGTCTGGCGTGCTATATGGGCATCGAACCGCAGCACCTGCACCCGGCCGTATTGTCCGACCTGCCGCGCGTCTTTGCCGAGGCCGTGCGCCACCGGATAACTGAAACCGGGCGCCGGCGGATAAAATAGGTCTTTTTCCGCACCCCGCTGCCGGCCTTGCCGCCGCATCTCCGCCCTGCCTGTTCTGGCAGCGCTACCTGTTCTACTTGCGCCAGTTCTGTCTGCCCGGCCGGCGCTGCCGGGTTCGGCTTGTTCTGCCTGCTCGGCTTATTCTGCCGGATTTGGCCTGTTCTGGCGGCTCTACCGGCTCCACCATCTTTTCTTTTTGGCAAAGTCAGACATTAGCGCCTCAAACCGGCTTTTGTCCGTTTCTTTTGCGAACGTTGCTTCCTTCCTGGCAATCTCCTCGCTCATTTTCTTCATGGCTTTATAAACAGGCGTATACAGTTTCCCTTTTTCATTGCGTAATTTTACCATTCCTTCCTGCAAAATCACATCGCCGCTTGCATGTTCCTGCTCTATTCTACGCGACCATGAATCTTTAACTTCCTCGGTGCCATCTTTAAAAGCCATCTTGACCTCTAAATACGGAATATCCGGGAAATCCGGATCATTATCCAGGTATATATAACAGGAAACTTTCAAAACCCGGTCAAAGTCTGATAAATTGGTAACCGTTGCCTCCACGGCATTTTCTTTTCCACGCATATCAATCTTGCCGCTTTTGTTTATGGCGGGCATTTTATCGATTTTTATTTCCAGCTTCTTGCCAAACATTTTTATTCTCCTCTGTTATTCGTTCTGCAGCTAAGCTGAAAAATATTATAACAGAAAATCCACCCCTGTCAACAAAATACCTTTTGCCGGTTTGGCGTGTCAGACACAGGAACAGCCCCTCATCACGCAAAAATGTCCATACCCTGGTACGGTCCGATTTCAAATACGTCTGCCGTCAGAAAGCGCTCGTTCTTGCCAATGGAAGCGATGGCGGCCATATCCCCGGCGTCAAGCTCAACGTTAAGAGCCGCCAGATTCTCGCGCAGGTGTTTCTCTTCAACCGCCTTCGGAATGACCGCTACGCCGCGCTGCATATTCCAAGCCAGCAGAATCTGTGCCGGCGTCGCATTGTTTTTTTCCGCAATCCGGTCAATAACCGGATCCTCCAGCATAACGCTGCTACCCGAGCCGAGAGGAGAATAAGCCGTCAGCGCAATCATATTCTTCTGACAATAGGTCAGCAGTTCCTCCTGCGGCAGATAAGGATGGCTCTCCACCTGGTTGACCATCGGATTGATTTCCGAAGTCATCGCCAGTTCGGTCAGGCTTTTTTCGCCGAAGTTGGAAACGCCGATTGCCTTGGCCTTTCCCTCTTTGTACAATTCCTCCATCGCCTGCCATGTATCGGCAATCGGCGCCTCGGACAACGGCAGCATATCGTCGGCCGTAAGCGGCATCAGCGCTTCTTTTTTCTGCGCCACCGGCCAATGCATCAAAAACAAATCCAGATATTCCAGCTTCAGCCGCGTCAGCATTTCTTGCAACGCCGGTGCCACGTCTTCGGCACGGTGCGCGTTGTTCCACAGTTTGGAAGTAACGAAAATATCCTCCCGTTTCAGCCCGTCTTCGGCCATGGCGTCGGCAAACGCCTGCCCGACCGCTTCTTCATTGTTGTATATCGCCGCGCAATCGAAGTGCGTATAGCCGAGTTTCAACGCCCAGCGCACCGCCGCATACGCCTCCGACGGCTCGCTCTTCCACGTCCCCAGCCCGATAATCGGCATTTCCGTTTCGTTGTTAAGCTTGATAAAACGCATTTTCTCCTCCTCCTCAAATCTTCAACTTATTATGATATAGCCCC
>OJMH01002197.1_pt1 | contig 16923 bp, 12 predicted proteins | sample 1597111 | NCBI WGS metagenome assembly OJMH01 (sample SAMEA2452115, study PRJEB22498) | human gut metagenome | reverse complement strand
AAGCCGCTTGTCTAACTCCTTTAGCTTTTATGCACTGGAGATTTTAATTCGCGAAAATACGCATACTACTCGGATAAATAATCCTTGGCAATGTCCAACAAGTCTCCCACGTCCTCGACCATTACTAAATCCTCAATAGAAACGTGAACTCCAAAATGTTTGTGAAAAAACGCAAGCACAGACATTTGCGATACAGAATCCCAATAATCTGTATCCGACAACTTAAAATCAAGCGGCGGGACTGCCTCCATCTGCAAGGCGTCCGCCAATTTTTCTAAAAATTCACCCTTAGTCATAGCTAACACCACATTCGCCCATAAATTACTTATTTTGTATTTTTTTAATCCAGAAGTCCGCCACTTCTTTGCGGCTCGGAATTTCTCCCGCCTTAGTGAAAAGCTTAACGCCGGTTGAGTGCACGTCACTTAAGCGCATAATGCAAGACCCCCATGAAAGACCAATTCCAAATCCAGAACATAGAGTGCGAACTCCGCTTTTACTTGTTATTTTATCTTGGAGAGTATCGCAAATAGCGCAAGGAACGGACACACCCGCCTGATTTCCGTACTTCTCAAAGGTGCTAAAAGATGCCTTTTCGCGCGGAAACCCCACCGCGTCGCAAACAGACTCAACAATCTGCTTATTGGCCTGATGCAATACCAGAGCCTCTATATCTGGCTCCGAAACCCCTGCATACTCCATAAGCTCAAGTATCTGCCTTGGAACGATGGTCATTGTAAAGTTAAAAACCTTCATCCCGTCCATATATTTGCGAGTTAGATTTGTCGTAAATCCATTCTCGGCCACTATTGGAGATGTCAAAATATCGTTGTAGTCCGCAGGATAATCTCCGCCAAACTTTAACGGTAAACGCGCCCCGCCTGCCGGCGTAATTATTGCATCATAACCGCTTCCATCCGAACCGAGATTAAAATATGTAGGCTCTTGAGTTTCCTCGCAATATTCAAAAAGGCTTGCAGAACCTGCGTCTCCAAAGAGTGGCGCATTTATCCTATCTTTAATATCGATTTTTACAGACGAAGTGTCGGCCACCAGCAAGAGCACGCGCTTATTCGCCCCGGATTCTATCATGGAATGGGCTAGTTGCGCCCCATAAACCCAACCGGAACATCCTAAATTTATGTCAAAAGCCATGCAACTTTGCGACAACCCCAACTGCTTATGTAAGTACAAGGCCGTCGCGGGCGCAACGTAATCGGGATATTGAACTACAAAGATTAACGCATCTATCGTACTCTTATCCAAATTCATAGAGCAGAAGAGCTTTTCTGCGGCATCCTGAGCCAAGTCAGCGGGCGTTACATTTGGCTCCACGACTCTCCTTTTGTAAAACCCGACCATCTTGCGCAGCCTGTCCACCTTTTTGACGTTGCCGCCATAATAGCACAACTCGTCATATATGGATATTTCTCTTTCAGGTACTACCACGGAAATTCCAGAAAGTTTTACTCTGCTAAATCTAGATAACGCCATACAAAACTACAAACCTCAGACAACTTTTAAAAGACACTCTCAAAAGTCAAGCGCAAAGCACTTAAGCTGCATCTCCAATATTTTCAAAGTTAGATTGACAATACGGATAAAAAATGGATTCTCTTTAGGATTGTTTCTTTTATCGATGATACATATTGATTAAGATGCAGAAAGCTTCTTCAGCAGGATTTTCAAAAAATCTACTTATCAGCTCGGTTGGGCGCAGATGCGAACTTGTAGAAATATTTAAGCGCGCATTCCACAAGCGCGGCTGGAAAGTCTTTGGTGCCGACGCCTCGAAAACCGCTCCGGCTCTGTACTTTTGCGACGAAAAATTCCAAATACCCAGAATATCCGACAAGGAAGCCTACTTAGAATCTCTCATAAAAATTTGCCGCCGAAACAACATTGGAATACTTGTCCCAACGATAGACACAGAACTGGATATACTTGCAGAAAATTCTGCAAGGTTTTTAAAAGATGCCGGAACTTTCGTTCTGGTCTCCTCCCCGGAAGTTGTTAAGCTTTGTCGCGACAAGGCCCTAACCCAAAAATTCTTCGAGGAAAACTCTATCCCTGTTCCGCAACAAATCCCGCTTGACGCAAATCCCGACAATCTTGATTACCCGCTTATAATAAAACCGCGCTTCGGAAGCTCCAGCATCAACACATTCGATGTAAATAATAAGCGCGAATTTCTGTTCTTTAAAGATTACATCAGAGACCCAATCATACAGCAGAAGATAATCGGCACCGAATTTACCATAGACGCATTTTGCGATTTCGACGCAAATCCAATTACCGTAGTTGCGCGCGAAAGAATTGCCGTCAGAAGCGGTGAAGTCCTAAAGGGCAGAATTGTTAGAGATGAAAAAATCACAGAGCTTTCTCTTAAAATTTTGCGGCTTTTAAAGGCCATAGGGCACATAACATTGCAGTGCATAAAAAATTCGGAGGGCATATTCTTTATAGAGATAAATCCGCGCTTTGGCGGTGGTGCTCCGATGTCCATGTTAAGCGGGGCAGATTCTGCCGAAAACATCGCTCTACTTTTGGAGGGTAAGAAACTGAAATATAGCGAAAACTACACTAATAATCTGACATTTTTGAGATTCGATTCCTCAATAGCCTTGAATGAAAATTTCGAGAGGGTTGATTTAGATGATTAAACTTATCGCCTGCGACTTGGACGACACGCTAACGCCGGAAATTGAGTTTGTAAAAAGCGGATTTTTAGCTTGCGCGAGCGTCTTGGAAAAATCTTGCGGAATTTCTAAAGATAGAGCCTATGAAGCGTTCTGGCAGGCCTTTAAAATTTCCTCCAAGCATGTTTTTGATAGGGCACTTGAAAAGCTCGGGCTCTCAGATTTAAGGCTAAAAAATAAGCTCGTTGAAACTTACAGATACCACAAGCCTAATATAAATTTCTACCCCGACGTTCCAGATTTTTTAAAGACTGCAAAAAATAGAAATCTGCCCCTTGCGATAATTACCGACGGCGACGCAAAAACTCAGAAAAACAAAATAAAAGCTCTAGGTGCGGAAAAATTTTTTAAAAGAATAATTTTAACCGGAGAGCTTGGCGCCGACTTTTGCAAGCCATCGCCAAAGCCCTTTGAGCTCTTGATTTCGCACTTTAAAATAGAACCCTCAGAAATGCTCTATATAGGCGACAACCCGCTGAAAGATTTTTACATAAGCTCGATTTTGCCGATTAAAACCGCCCGCATAGTTCGAAGCGGCTCAGTTTATAAAGATGCAGAATACAGATGCGGAGTAAGGGAACTCTTTAGAATCGAGAGGCTTTCAGATGTGTTTAATCTGCTTTTATAGGCTGGACATACGCGCGTTAAACCTTAAGAATACAAACGTTTATAAGAAATCGTAAGGGCGTTTTGAATGGCTTTTTTTGAAAAAATTTTAAGAAAAATTGGAAGCAATAAGACGGCGAGGAACATCGCAAAAAAGTTAAACCTCGCCCCCTCTACGCTTTCCAAACTATCGGAGGCGGCAAGCCCTAAAAAGTCCAATGAGCAGAGGCTTGCTGATTTGGAAAAAAAAGTTGACGACTTAAACTTTAAGCTAGACCTAATTCTCGATTACTACTTAAGCGCAAGCGACGCAAAGCCGGCAAAGGGCGCACTCGCAAAGCGCCAACAGGCAAATAGGGAAATACTATTTGCTTTTGATAAGTTTTGCAAAGAGCGCGGCATCGCATATTGGCTGGACTTTGGAACTTTGCTAGGAGCCAAAAGACACTCCGGAGAAATCCCCTGGGACGACGATGCGGACGTGGCTATGCTCGAAAGCGACTTTGCTTTGCTCTCAGACAAGATTCAAGATTTTGATAAGAATTTTAAAACAGATTTAAGCGGCGAAATAGGTAGGATAAGCTCTGACTGCGGGATTATGGACATATTTGTGTACGCCGAAAATAAGGGTAGATTAAAGGCGAGGAATTTTTTCTCGAAAATACCGCACTTTAACTTTTCAATTCCCAAAGATATCGTATTCCCGCTTAGCGAGGTGGCGTATTGCGGGCGCATGTTGCCCTCCCCCAGCGATGCGGATTTGTATTTGCGCGCGCGCTACGGCAACTATGAGCTCTTGCCAAAGCACAAGAATGCCTATGAGCACGCTGCATTGAAAGAGCGCGTAATTTTCTTTCCCGAAGAGGACAGGTGATGAAAAAAATTTATATTGCAATGAGTGCCGATATGCTCCACCCGGGGCATTTGAACATTATCGAAAACGCCCGCAAGCTTGGCGGGGAGATAATAGTCGGGCTTCTTACAGACAGGGCGATAGCAAGCTACAAGCGCCTGCCTTACATGAGTTTTGAGCAGAGAAAAATTGTCGTTGAAAATGTAAAGGGAGTCTCGCAAGTAATCCCGCAAGAAACGCTCGACTACACGGAAAATCTTCTAAAAATAAAGCCTGACTACGTTTTGCACGGCGACGATTGGAAGACGGGTGTGCAGGCAAAGACGCGTCAGAAAGTCATAGACACACTATCGGACTGGGGCGGCAAACTTATAGATATTCCCTACACACAGGGCATATCATCGACAGCCCTAAATAAATCTTTAAAGGAAATAGGTACAACTCCGGAAATCAGAATAAAGAGGCTGCGGAGGCTCATAGACAGCAAAGACATCGTAACAGTATGCGAGGCGCATAGCGGCCTAAGCGGCCTGATTGTTGAAAATGCCTTTGTTATGAAGGATAACCGCAAGCGCGAGTTTGACGCAATCTGGATTTCATCGCTTACGCAAACAGCCGCGCGCGGCAAGCCCGACATAGGCTACCTCGGCACAAGTTCCCGCATGTCGACCGTAAACGACATTTTAGACGTGACAACTAAACCCATTATTTATGACGGCGACTCGGGCGGAGAAATCGAACACTTCGTATTGAGCGTAAGAGAGCTCGAAAGGCTCGGAGTTTCGGCGATAATTATAGAAGATAAAACTGGAATCAAAAAGAACTCTCTCTTCGGGGAATCGGCAAACCAAACCCAAGATTCTATAGAAGCTTTCTGCGAAAAAATCAGGGCCGGCAAGCACGCGCAAGTAACGGAAAACTTCATGATAATAGCCCGAATTGAAAGTCTAATTTTGGGCAAGAGCGTAGATGATGCTCTCTCCCGCGCAAAGGCCTACATAGAGGCGGGCGCGGACGCCATAATGATACACTCCTGCAAAAATACCTTCGATGAAATCGCCAAATTCTGCGAACAGTACAACAAATTAAAAGACAGAAAGCCGCTTGTAGCAGTACCATCAACCTACCCACAGGTTACGGAGAAGGAGTTGGTGAAAGCGGGAGTAAACGTTGTAATTTATGCAAACCAGCTTCTGCGCGCCGCGTATCCGGCAATGTTAAATGCGGCAAAGTCCATTCTTGAAAACGAAAGTGCGCAAAAGGCCTCGGAAGAATTTTGCATGCCGATTTCCGAAATTATAAATTTAATCCCCACCGCAAAATGATAGACGCGCGAGAATTTCTAAGGCTTCTAAAAAGCGAGGGTATAGACTTTTTCTCGGGAGTTCCCGACAGCCTCTTAAAGGATTTCTGCGCCTGCCTTTTGGACAATGCAGAAGGGCTCTCGAACATAGTTGCGCCAAACGAGGGCTGCGCCGTGGCAATAGCGGCGGGGCACTTTCTTGCTACTTCAAAGCCCGCCTGCGTTTACATGCAAAATTCGGGCCAAGGCAACGCCGTAAATCCACTGCTTTCGCTAGTTGACGAGGAAGTTTACAATATTCCGCTTTTGATGCTTGTGGGCTGGCGCGGGCAGCCCGACAAGAAAGACGAGCCACAACACGCAAAGCAGGGGAAGCTAACACTTAAAATTTTTGATACGCTCGGCATAAAATACGAGGTGCTTGATGCTGATATGGAGCTTGCAGAAGCTCAAGTTAAAAGGGCGGCGGAATACATGCGGGAAACGAGCAAGCCCTTTGCACTCGTAGTAGAAAAATCCACATTTAAAAAGTGCGAGGCAAAAATCTCTCGCCCGGAATGCTCGCAAATTTTGCGCCGCGATGCGATAGCGAAAGTGGCAGGCCTGCTTTCAAAATCGGACGTGTGCATTGCTACAACGGGGCACATATCGCGAGAGCTCTACGAATTTAGAAAATTTAATTCGCTGCCGCACGATTCGGACTTCTTGACCGTGGGCTCAATGGGTCACGCAAGCTCTATAGCACTTGCCATAGCACTCGCCAAACCCAAAAGGCGCGTAGTCTGCTTTGACGGCGACGGAGCGCTTTTAATGCACGCGGGCGCGCTTGCAACAATTGCATCTTGCAAGCCAAAGAATTTTAAGCACGTAGTCTTTAACAACCTCTCGCACGACTCGGTCGGAGGTCAACCGACTTGCGCAAATGCAATAGACGTAACTAAACTTGCTCTGGCAATGGGCTACGATAGCGCCTTTAGCGTTTCGGACGAAAGTAAGTTGGATTCGGAAATAAAGAAATTTTTGGAGGCAAATTCGCCGAGTTTATTAGAAATAAAAGTAAAGCGCGGCGCGAGGGAAGGCCTGATGCGGCCTCTTGAAACGCCGATTGAAAATAAAAAAATATTTATGGATTTTTTAAGGGGCTAAAAGATGACACACACAATTATTGTCAAAAAAAACGCGCTCGAAGATTTGGCTAAAGTGTTAAAAAATTTGGGCGCAAAAAAGGTTCTGGCATTTACCGGCAAGAAATCTTTTGAAAAGATTAGGCAAAGATTTGAAAAGGCACTTGGCGGAGTTTGCGCAAGTTATTTTTCGGATTTTACGCCAAACCCAAAAGTCGAAGATATAGAGCTAGCGCTTAAAAAATTTTCCAAAGAAAAGTTCGACGCGATAGTCGCAATAGGAGGCGGAAGCCCCATGGACTTTGCAAAGCTATTCAAGGTTGCCTACGACAATAATATGAGCGCCGCTGACTGCTTTAAAAATTTAGATGTTTTAAAGAGAAAAACTCCGCTTATTGCAATCCCCACGACGGCGGGAACTGGGGCGGAATCTACGAGGTTTGCGGTGGTTTATCTAAACGGCGTAAAGAGCTCCTTTGACTCCGAGTGCGCACTGCCCGACTTTGCGCTAGTTGATTACACGCTCTGCGAAAATTCCCCGCGCCACCTCAAGGCCTGCGCCGCAAGCGACGCATTGAGCCACGCGGTGGAATCCTACTGGGCGGTCGGTTCCACAAGCGAGAGCCGCGAATTTGCAAAAGAAGCGATTTTGCTTTGCAATAAAAGCCTCGCAAGCTACGTAAATAGCGAAGACGAAGCTTCCGCAAAAGATATGGCACTCGCAGCCAACCTAGCGGGGCGCGCCATAAATATAACTAGGACAACCGCCGCGCACGCGCTCTCCTACTTCTTTACATCGCACCACGGAATTGCTCACGGGCAGGCGGTTGCGCTTTCGCTTCCAAAACTCTTTGAAAAGAATCTGGAATCCAAAAATGTGATAGACCCGCGCGGCGTGGAATTTCAGAAGGCTAAGATGGCTGAGCTTATGGAGCTTATGGGAATAAAGAATAAGGACGACATACTCCCTCACTTTAAAAGCTTGTTCTATTCTATCGGACTTGAGACCGACTTTAAAAAGCTGGAAATAAAAGACCCGAAGCTCGCTGCACAAGCGGTCAACTTGGAGCGCTTGAAGAACAATCCAGTAAAGCTTTCAAAAGAGGAGCTTGAAAGTTTCTTTGCATAAAAAATTCCGCAATTTTTTTCTGCAAAAAATTTTGGCTAATACCAACTTAGCTCAATTTCGAAACGAGGCGACTTCAGGAGAATAATTCGCCTTTTGCTTAATTCGATAGCAGGCTACTTTGAGATAGAGCGCTGATGTTTTACTCGACCTAGTTTACGCCAATTCAGTTTTCTCTAAGAGTCATGCGCCTATAAAAATAATTAGTAGCAAAACAAGGCAATAAATGAATATAGGCAGATTGCATTGTCCCTTAGAAAAGCAAATTGCAAAAAGACTGTCGCAAGTTCAAAGAAAAAAAATCCCGCTTATTGAATTGGCGGGATTTTTAATTTAGATGTTTTCAATTTGCGTATTTATCGGCGCTTAGCGAGTCTGCTTGACCTTCATAATCTTGCCGTCCTTGTCAAAGAATAGCTTATCCACACAGACCGAGCGGGTGTCATTTACGTCGACCGCTTTTTTGTGGTAGAAGGTGTACCACTGCCCCTTAAACTCAATTATGCTGCCGTGGTTTGTGAGAGTATCGGTGGAGTCCAGGTAAATTCCCATGGGCGTCCAGGGGCCAAGCGGAGACTTGCTCACGGAATACTGCATTCTGTTGAAGGTACCGTCCTTTTTATCCACGTGATTGTCGGAGTGCGTGAGGTAGTAGAGGTCGTCTTTCTTAAAGACCCACGGTGCTTCGTGGAAATCGGTAAGCCCCGTCATTTCCTTAAGCTCGCCGTCGATTTCAATCATATTATCCTTGAGCTTTCCGCCAAAGCACTTGCCCGAACCGCCCTGATAGAAGTAGGCCGTGCCGTCATCGTCCACAAACACGCAAGGATCAATGTAGGGCTTTACGTCTTTCATATAGCCTATGACCTTAAATCCGGAAGTCGGGCTCTTGCTTGTGGCTATGCCTATCTTCCAAGAGTTATTCCAGTCGGTATCCGACGGGTGTGGGAAATAGAGGTAGTAGGTTCCGTCTTTGTACGCAACGTCGGGCGCCCACATAAAGCCGCCTTCCTTTCTGCCCCAAGCTACATCTTTGGACGACAAAATCACGCCGTGGTCTATCCAATTTACCATATCGTCTGTGGAAAATACGTGGTAAACTTCCATCAAATCGCAACCGCGCGCCGGGTGGACGTCGGTCGAGGTATAGACGTAGAGCCTGCCGTCTTTCCAAATGTGCGCCGCGGCGTCAGAGGAATAGACGTGGCGAATAAATGGATTAGGTGAAGCCTTAAACCTGTAACCCTTCAAATAAGAGGGCTCTAAAGCACCTGCATCATCGCAAGTTTTAGACGAGTCTGATGAACATGCAGAAATTAACGGCAAAAGCGCCGCAATCCCCAATATTGCGTATTTATTCATACGTATCCTTGTAAGTTTAGGCTAATAAGTAAATATGCAAGCGCACTGAGCACAAGGGCTCTATTACTTCGCAAATACGATCTTATTGCCGACTATCGAATGTGCAGAGGGCTCCGTACTCGAATTGTAACCCAAAGCTACGGAACCGTAAATCTTGTGGCTCTGCGGCAGGCCATACTGCTCCAAGAACCTACGCGTATTAGGAGCCGCACCTATCATGCAAAGTGTATGAATCCAGCAAGACGATATGCCCAAACTCTTTGCGGCTATCATCATATTTTCAATCGCAACCGCCGCATCTTCCGCCGGAGTCAGGGCGTTTGCCTCGGGATTGCTCGATACGATCACAAAAGTGGGAGCTTTGTAAAAAAAATTGAAGTTGGGATTCTTTGCGCGCGATTTCCAAAATTCGCTGTCAGACTCCGCGATATCCTTTTTAACCTCGCTCAAAAATTCGTCTAGAATACGGCTTCCAGACAGTACGGTAAACTGGTTTGCCTGCCTGTTCATACCGCTTGGTGCATACTGGGCGCACTTTAGAATCAGTTCCAAATCCTCAGAGGCTATCTGTTTGTCCGCGAAGGTGCGAACGGCTCTGCGGGAAATTATTGCATCAATTACAGAATTCATAAAACTTCTCCTTGCTTTTAAGTGTCGCAGTTTCGCCCGCTATAAAACACAGGCAAACCCCAAACGACGGCATTATCTCAACATTACAATGCCAATAAATCAAGACTTTTTAATCGGACTATCCGGATGAGAATAGCTAAAATCAAAAAACATTTGACTTATCATAATAAAACATTCTTATTGTGTGAACTCTACCGTTTGCCAGACTACGAAGTTATCGCTACAGCTAGCATAAATCAAAATAAATTAGTATTATGACTGATAAAAACGAGGAACTTTTGACTCTTCTAAAGGGAAAAGTCGAAACGGCACAGGAATCCAAACCAAAGGCGATAGTATCCTTCTTTTTGGACGCTATAAGTTCCGGCGAACTAAAAAAAGGCGATAGGCTGCCATCGATAAATCTGACTGCACGCTTCTGCAAAATAGCCTGCGAAACTGTCCGCCGCTCTTATGGAGAGCTCAAGGAAAAGGGTGTTGTGGGCGCTAGCCAAGGCAAGGGATTTTTCGTTATAAAGGAAAAATACGACAGAAAGCCAAACGTATTCTTGCTGTTTAGCTTTATAAGCAATCCATACAAGGCCCTAATTGCTAGGGGCATCGTCGACGGAGTTGGCAACAAGGCAAATTTAAATTTCTGCTCGCACCACAATAACGAAAATAATTTTAAGAATTTTCTAAAAGAGGCCATAGGCAAGTACGAGTATTACGTGGTAGTTCCCATGCGCGATGCCGGCATAAAAAAAATTCTATCTCAAATGGATCAGCGCAAGCTTTTGTTGGCGGACATCGACATAGATTTCCCGATGAAAGACTGCCCCAAAATAGTCCAAAACTTCGACAAAAATTTTAGAAGCGCCCTCGATAAACTGGCTCCCGAGCTCTCAAAATACAAAAATTTCGACTTGCGCTATGTGTACGACCCAAAAAATCTGCACCCCGTTGAAATTGGAGATGTACTCAGGGAATTTGCCGAGGAAAATGGATTTAATTACTTTGTGGATTCCGTGGTTTCGGAAGAAAATGTGCGGCCAAATACACTGTGGTTTGTGATAGAGGACAGCGACCTTGTTAAGCTTATGAAAACCGCAAAGGAAAAAGGCCTTGAACTGCGCAAAGATTACGGCGTGCTAACCTACAACGATACGGAAATGAAACACATCGTCGAAGGCGGCGTATCGACCGTGTCTATCGACTTCTACGATCTCGGCCGAAAGATAGCAAGGCAGATTTTAAATTGGAACCCCAACTTAAGCGAAGTTGTGGAAACTAATCTGATAAGGGGCAATACCATTTAGTTTCCATTCTAAAAAAACTATTTTATAAAAAAAGCGCAAGTCGCGTTGTGGCTTGCACTTTTTCTTTACCGCCGCACAAATTCAATGTGCGCACAATCTAAAACTACTGGTATATATACGGGTCAACCCCAATAGTTCCCGCGAGAGATTTTAGAGAATTCAGAGTCTTTATAGACTTAAGCTTCAAGTTCGCCTCCGACAAATCCTTAGACATTTTCCTAACGATTTCGTCGTTTACGGAATTTGCCATATTCGACTGCATCTGGGAAATCATCTTCTGAAGTGAATTTACATCAATCTGCTGGCGAGCCATAATGCGCTCAACATACCACTCAGACTTTATAATCTTATCGCGCTCAAAGAGCTTGCGTATAGACTCGTCGGCGAGAGTTTTTCCCTCGTAGTGGCCGTCTCTCATAATGTGCAAGAGAGCCTTCAAGGGCGGGCAGGCACCCTCTATTGAACCATCCGCAAAATAGGCCTCTGCAGCGCGCCTGTGGGCGCCAACCATATTGTCCATGGAATCTGCAAAAATCTTCATATCCTGAAGCTCCGGTCTTAGCATATCCTCTGTAAATATGCTCGCGGGGCTTGAGAAAACCCTGCCAAAGAAGGCAATTACAAATTCCTTTGTTATCCTCCAGCCCAAGCGCGATGAGAGCACTGGCTTGCCCTCAAACTCCATGTCCTTGCACCTTTCGAGCATTCCCTTCTCTATGAGAAATTTTACCTTGCGCTCGCGCGAGCGCATGCGCGACCAAATTTCGGGTATTAGAAGGCTTATGTCGTGGTCAACTCTATACTTTGGCCCTATGTAGCCCGCAGAGCTGAGCCAGACGCTGTAAGAGCAAAGAGCAAAGGAAACAAGCGCGTTGTTCAAATCCGTTATTGGCGCAAGAGCGTTAAATGGCCCCTTTGTAAGCGCACCCTCAAGCCCCGCTCCGGTTGTGGAAGGCGACTTGCCCGTCATAGAAGCTATAAACTCCATGAAGGCCTCAGGCAATTCCAAGTAATGCAGAGGCCCGTGCACGCAAAGCGGCCTTATGCCTTCGCTTGGCGGATTGTTTCTGCGCCCGGATATAACGCTCGATACGGGGTGTGGAACGTCCATACCGGCCGGAATTCTCCTGCGCAGGCGCGCGCCCACATCGCAAATATAGTACTTGCGCGGGTTTACCAGATCGTCGCGATTCTGAAGGTAGCGAACGTTTTTTGAGGCCTTGCCGTCTATTAGGCGCGGATTTGCAGAGCAAACCACATACTCCGGCTTTGAAGCCTTAAGGAAGTTCTGAAGATTCTTCTGCATTGGCTCCGTAAAGCGGTAGAAGCGCAAGACGTCGTCAGTCATCTCCTTTACCTGCTCGTGCGTGAGCGGCTCGTAGTTCGAGAAGAACACGTCGCTTTGCGACATATCGGCCTCCGCCCGCTTGTCGTATCCGCGGTTTACAGCCTCGTCCGGACGCTGGAATAGCCTATACTCGCAATTTTCGGTTATCTTGACCGATGGGTGGCGGCTCTCAAAATTTTCCGGAAGGTACTTCACAGAGGAAGACGGAACAACTACGGAACTAGTGATGTCGTCTTCCATCTGCACCTTGTATGAGGGGAAGAAGTCCTTGCGAAGGCTGAAAGTGCGCCAAGCGCCGTCCTTTGTAAATCCGACTCGCAAATAGGATGTCAAGACGCTCGAATTCTTGTACTTTAATATGTTGCCGTCCTTGCCGTTTATGGAATCAACGCTGAACTTGCTCTGCCAATCCTTGCCCCACTCGGGCCTGTAATGGCGCTTTACAGTTAGCACGAACTCCCTAATGTAAAACGGTATTGTCGACAGCCACTTGTTGTACTCGTCGGTGAAGTCCTCGCTGGGCGTCAGAAGTTTTACGACAGAACCCATCGTGCGGCGCGAGTCCAAAATCGGACGGCTATCCTTGCCCTTGTTCTGGGAGGGATCTTTATTTCTGTCGCCGTAGTTTTTATTTATGATAAACTCCACAAGCTCCATATCCTTTTTGAAATCGGCCACAAACGATGGACCGTGGATTATGGCGTCTGTGATGTCCTTTGAAATCTCGCTCTTTCCGCCGCCCGATACCGTCGCGGGCTTGTGGCAGTAAACTCCCTCTTCGACCGTTCCAACAAGCCTCCACCTGCGAGATTCGTGAGGGCGCATCATCTCAACTTTGTAGCCCATTGGCGTTATGTATGTGTTGCCCGGAGTAAGCGGTATGGACTTTTCCTCGCCGTCCTTTTTCCACGATACAGTCTGGGTCTTTAGTGAGAAGTAGGAGTCTTCATGGACGTAAATTATATTCGGATACTTCTTATCTACAGCCCAACCCTCATCGTACTTAATTACATCGTCCTTCAGAATCTCAACAGTCTCCTCAAAGGTTCGCCCATTGCCAATTTCGTAGGAAGCTGCGTAGAAGTCGTCGCCCAAATCTCGGCTTGAGTAGGCAAGCGCGCCGCCGCTGTGCTCTTCCTCGCATTGCCCGTAGAGATTTGCGGAGTAGCTTATCTGGGTTTTTATCTCCTTTTTGGAGTAGCCAAAGTAGTTGTCGGCAATGATTGTAACGATCACGCCCCTTGCGTCGCGAGCGGTGATTTTAAATGGAGAGCCGTCGTTGTAGAGCTCGTTTTCATCCTTCCAGCACATTCCGTCGCGCCTCTGGCGCTCGCTTGCATCTTCGTAGCGCGGAAGCCCCAGCGACTTTTTAGTTAGGCACGTAAGATGCGGGGCAAGTATTACGCAACCGGTGTGCCCCGTCCAAGTGTCAAAGTCGTTTAAGGAGTCGTTCTTTGCCAAGTATGGATTGCCTGCATTTCCAAATATGCTCTCTACAAAGTCCAAATTTGACACCAAACCGCCCGGCACAAAGAACCTTATTTCCATGCGCTTTTCGGAAGCTCCGTTGGGAATTTTTGGGCAGACTATGGGCCTTAAAAATAGCGATACCCAGAGCTTTGCCTTGCGCTCTTGTGTGGAGGTAAAGGGAAGCTCCAAAATATCTTCGGGGGCATTTATAGCAGCATTAAATAGATTCTTAAAAACCACCTTGGGGACGGCTTTTTTATCGTCAGGAATCGGCAATCCTCCCTCTGCTATGTGAAAAACGCCCTTAGTTGTGCGCCTATCGTTTTTCGGATTGTGCAATACGCCCTGCTTAACCCTGTATGACTTGACGTAGGCATTTTCGTAGGAATCCTTATCCGGCGGCAGCGACAGCGCTCTGGCAACCCCGTAGCGATCCATTCCGAATGAAAGCGGAAGGCTTGCAAGAAGCTCGCGAGGCTCTAGCGCGTCGGCCAAGTAATCTTTCAAAAAATCCATTATGCGAACGTCCGCCGGCGACAAAAAATTCTGCATGCGGTGGACGAAATCGCGGTAGTTTTCTATTAGCGGAGCAGATAGCCTCAAGAGCGGATAATCGCCCGCCCTGCCAAATACGGGAGCTCCAAAGGCCGCCAATCTCATATTTACATATTCAAAAAAGGCGGAATCCTTCTTCGCGTTTTTCCCCGTTCTGGGGTCTATGCCAAGTGCTGTTTCAAAATCCATTGCTGAGTCTCCTTTTGCAGATACTATTGGAAAGTAATTTTTTCTTTTTACAAGGTATTTTTTTACCAAAAAACCCAAGTTGAAGTCTAAGGCGCTGCGAAATTCTAAAACCGTCTCAGATATAAATTCTGAAGCTTCTGATTTCAAACGGCTTAAAACGCAAGCCGGACAAGTTTTCGCACTCCTTTAAAGATTCCTCCGCCAAATTTACCTCCTCAATTTTTGAGGGCTTAAAGAAGAAATTTACATCGCAATCCGCATTTGAATCCGATTCATTCACAAAGCGCGCTATCCATGCATCAGCCTCTTCAGCGGGCTTCATCGCAACAAGCTCCACCTTCGGATTTGAAATTCCTATAAAAGACATAGCCTTGCGCCCGCCGGATTCAGATTCGCAGTCGCAATCGAAATCGGTATTTAACTTTCGTGCGAGCGAAAAAGCCATAGACTTTTCGAACTTGCCGGATATGGGAAGAAGCGAGAGCTTGAAGTTCTGGCAGCTCAAGTCGGCATAGTCGCGGTCGGCGGGATCTGTATTTGAACTTGCATCGCTTGCAGCTATAAGGGCGTCGCCGGGGCGCGGAACGCAGCGCAAAATTGCGCATTCTATCGAATCGTCCTTGAGCCTCCAGCCGTACTTGCCGTCATTTAAAACTGCAAGCGCGCAATCTGCAGATTCCATTGCAACCCACTGGTGGGCTGGCGTTTCTATGCGCGCCCTGCGCCAGGGGGTGGAATCGTCTGTGGCGCGCTCGTAATAGCCGAATGCAACCTCGCTTACAGATTTATCGGCCTTGAAGTTCAAGTTAAAGACAAGCCTTAACATCGAATCTTTATCGTGCCAATTTGTATGCAAGTCTAGCTTTAGCTCGCCGCCCTCAAGGCTGAGCTCCTCTACTATTTTTGAATTTTTGTAGGCAAACTCCAGAACTATTTTTTTACCGCTCACTGCAAATTTCGCCGATAGCAACTTTGCCCTGTCCGGCGGATTGTCGCGATACTCATAACCGAAGTCCCAAGCGTCGCCCTTGTCAGAATAGACTAAAAATATATTTGCGGGCCTTTCTGCCGAGACAAACTCCCTGCCGCTTGCCTTTTCTATTAGCGAAACTATTGCACCTTCCGAATCAAAGCGCACACTCAAAAAGTCGTTTTCAAGGAAATTTGCGCAAGAGTTTTTCGAGGGCGAATCTTCTCCCGCAGAGGCCTCGGATTTCGACGCAAAGCCAAGCTGCGGAATTTTTAACTTTAAATCGTCGAACCCTATTTCAACATTCCAAGAAGTGCTGTTAAAAATCGCGCCGGAGCCGAAAACGCCCCTGAGCTTTTCTATTGCGCTGCGCCTCAAAAGCCTGAGCTTTTCCTCTAGAAGCTCATAGCGCATGCAGCTCTCGGTGTAAACTCTCTCAATTGAAGAGCCCGGCAAAATATCGTGGAACTGGTAGAGCAAAACTTCCCTCCAAATTTCATCTAAGAGCGCCCTATCGGGCTTCTGAATCCCTGAAGCGTCCAAAAGATACATGAAAAATTCGACTTCCCTAAGGAGAGTCTCGCAAGTTCTATTGTGCTTTTTATTCGGCCCCTGCGTAGTGAAAGTTCCCTGGTGCTTCTCCAGATACAAGTCGCCCCGCCATACGGGGAAGTTCTCGGCCTGAGATTCAAATTTCTCCAGAAATTCCGTTACGGGGCGGTTTAAGATTTCCGGAAGCGCCGAAACTCTCTTATTTTTTGCAATGCGCTCCAAGTGCTCAACTCCCGGGCCTCCCCCGCCGTCGCCTATTCCAAAGGCCATGAGAGCAAAGTCCGAGACGTCTCGCTGAGCGTACTCTCTGCTTATCTTAAGCAGGCTTCGCGGCGCCGCCGGGCTATTGTATGTTTCTTCGGCAAGCATATGCGCAAGCACCCTGCTTGAGTCTATGCCCTCCCACCAAAAGCTGTGGTATGGAAAGCGATTTATCATATTCCACGATAGCTTCTGGGTTATGAAATATTTTACGCCGCTTTTTAAAAGTATCTGCGGCAACTGCGGAGAATATCCGAAAGAATCCGGTATCCAAAAGAAGTTCGGCTCAATTCCGAATTCCTCCCTAAAGAATTTCTTTCCGTAAATTATTTGGCGCACGAACGACTCGCCTGATGGCAAGTTGCAGTCGGGCTCAACCCACATCGCCCCCAGCGGCTCTATATTGCCGCTTTTTACAGCCTCTTTTATTTTTGAGTAGAGCTTGGGATAGTCCTGCTTCATCCACTTGTAGCCCTGGGGCTGACTTGCGCCGAAAACGTACCAGGGATACTTTTTTATGTTGCTTAAAGCCGTGGCAAATGTGCGCGCGAGCTTGCGCTTGGTCTCGCGTATGGGC
>OJMH01002194.1_pt1 | contig 16940 bp, 26 predicted proteins | sample 1597111 | NCBI WGS metagenome assembly OJMH01 (sample SAMEA2452115, study PRJEB22498) | human gut metagenome | reverse complement strand
TGAAAAACAATGCTCCGAGATACCTGATTATCGACTTCAGCAAGGCAGAAGCAAATGCGGAGGACCCAGATGAAGATGTGTTGGCCGTCTCCCGAAAACTCATTGAAAAGAACCAGGAAGCCTATGAGGTACTGGCACAATGATTCGTCTGGCAGCATCACAAATCATAAACGGTTTCTCTCATGTCTAAATTGACTAATTTAATATTATATGGTATAATATGTTAAACGACTTGACTACTAAATTGCGAGGGTCAGGAGGAATTTAACCATGTTCAAAAACGTACCAGAAGGCGGTGGCTTCACTATTTTCCGCAACGGAGGGGCCTATGATGGTAATGAGACCGCTGTCCACCAGTATGAGCTGAATTCGCAGGTGGGGGCCTTTGAATACTTGTATGAGTCACTCCATTCAGATGTTCTTTTCCAACCAGAAGTCCAGGTGGTCAACCCCCATCCCAGTATCCCGCAGGGGAAGTACCTGTTCCCACGCGACTATTTCCTGACCATAGAGGGCGAAAAGTTGATGAGGATGGAGAAGGACGAGTTCATCCGCTACGGGAAAGTTCTTATCAAAAAGAAGAGCATCACCAATTTCACTCTGGTCGGCGGCCTGTTTGGGCGGGATATGGTCCGGCTCACCCTTGCCCTTGACTTTGACGGCTCGGAATCGGAATCGGATTGCACAGTCTATGTGACCGAGACTGTCAGCGGCGGGACGGCCGGGAAGAACAAGCAGGGAATGGACCTGTTCCGGGCGGCAGTCGCGGCCAACCGCTCGAATCTGAGCTGATTGTCAAGGGAAGCTCCTTGTAGGCTAAATTGACCCGCTTTGGAATCCATGATATAATAATCTCACAAATCAAGGAAGTATACACACAACTTTTACATATTGGCAAAGACTCAAGACAGCCTATCCGAAAAAATGGAGGGCTGTCTTTTTTTATAATTTTTTTGCAAAGGAGATTTCTACATGGAATGCGTCAATCAACTGCGGAGGCGGTTATTTTCCGCTTCTGAACCGGAAAACTACATCGTTCACAACCTTCGGACCTCTCTGAGCGTGGCCGAGCACCAGCGAGATACCGCTCTTGCCCGTCTGGAGCACGCGGAAGCAGACCTGGCCAAGGCACAGGCAAAGCATCAGTGCCTAGTCCAGAATCTGCAGCTCGTCGCCAAGGGTCAATACCAGGCAGTCTATGAGAACATCAAGGACAGCCTCGACCCGGAAGGATGGGCACTCTATCGGGCCGCAGAGCGCCGCTGTAAAACCTCTGTTCATGAGTTCTTCTCGACGGAGGATAACATGGGGTGCTTCGAGGTTATGGATGGAACACAGCTCCTTCCTTGGCTTGAGTGCGCTAATTTCGGGACCTGCGACTGGAGACAGTTGGATTGCCCTGGTGGTTACGAGGTATCCGAAAACCGGCGCATCAATACTGCCAGCGAGGAGTACATCAATTACAGAAAAGAAATTTTTGAGGAAGCAGTCAATGCACTGCTCATCCAGTAAGCAAAGGGGGAATTTGTCATGTTACCGGAAAAGCGATGGCAGACCTACGATGAGGCTTTGCGAGCAATGCAGGCTCCCGGGCCTGCTGTCCATTACCTCAAGGAGGTTTCTACTCGGTTCTACACGGAAGAACTGCTAAGTGCGGCTGTGAAAAACCATCGGGGGTCTCTGAGAGAACTCCGTAGGCCAAAGCGCACGAAGACACTCTGCCATGTGGTTCTGGAAGCCTGCCGGGATGCGGAAGTCGAGTTTATTCCTGAAGAGTATTTTGACCTAGCCTTCGCTAAGAAGGCAGCCAGTTTCTGTCCCAAGGCTCTGAGAACTATCCTGTATCGGTTCCGCAGCCTGCAGGGCAGAGGCCCCTTTACTCCGTATACTGTCGAGGATGTCAAAATCATCGCAGAAGCAGCCTGCCCCAAGGGATTGGGTCAGTACAAGCTGAGTGGGGTCAAGAACCAGGAACAGGAGCTGGCCGGTCGCACCTTTGAGCAGTATTGCTCGGAGGTATATGGCTATGTGGATGCGGCCTATACGTATGTGTATAAGCAGGCATTGGATGTTTTGCTTCAGCATGATACAGCCACGTCCAAAGGAGATGAAACGGCATGACCAGTCAGAAGAAAATCAAAAACCTCGTCAGTGCCTACTCGGCTATCCGCATCGACTACGGCGATTTCATGGATGAAATCCTGCTCGACCTGAAAGAGCATGGATTCTCGTCCGAGGCGCTGCTGCGGCTGGGGGTCATTGATATCCCTGGGAAAGCAGCCTCACTCACCGCTGCGGGCAATGAGGAATTTGAGAAAGAGTCTGTGTATTGGCTCTTCAATGAATACACCTCACTGTGCCAGGATGCCGGAGATGAGCCGGAGGATGTCACAGACAGCCTGGAGCGCATGGGATTCACCTGCGAAGAAATGGCCGAGTATGGTTTCGAAGGGGTCGCGGCAGAGGATGATTTCCCGTATGAGGAGGATGAGGCTCCGGCGGTCGTCGATGTCGATATGGCCGCGAGCTTTATGCAGCCTCCAGTCAAGAGGGACAGCCATCCGCTGCGGTTTGAGGACTATACCCTGGAAGAGTGTCCGAACTGTGAGAGTGAGGTCATTATCCGGGCAACAGGTATCTCCAGATGCCCGCGCTGCGGGAAGCCAATCCTGCCCTGCACGACCTGCAGTAGCTGTACGACACCCTGCCCTTATGGGTATACCGGCAGGTTTAATGAGCGGCTGAAGCCCACGAATCCGCCTATCACACAGAGGGAAGTGGATTTCTACATGACAGAGTTGAATAAGCGGAAGGAGCGGTAAATTTGAAATTTTTTGTGCAGTGTAAGCATCCCAATAACTCCGTTGACTGTGGGATGTTTACGGGACAACAGGTACTCGAAATGGTGGGCGCTCGTGGCCTCACTGGCTGCGAGTACAAAGTCTACGATGTGAGCCGGTTTGGGGAGACAGAGATGCTGACCTATGTCAAGCCGGTAGACGCTCCGTCCAATTTTCATGATTTTCATAATAAACGGGGAGACAGTTTGATTTCCGGGTACTTCCCGGAGGCGTGAGGAGGAACTGCCTTATGAATAGAACAGAGTTTTTGGAGTTTGTCAGTAAGAACTTCAATATTGGCGGCGATGCCATGCGCCTCATTGACAACATCCTGCAGTATGCGGAAAGGATTGTCGACCTGGCTGAGCGCCGGGAGTTCTTGAACGACACGCTCATGGGCACGATTGGCCTCACCGAAGAGGAAATCGCAAAAATTACACTGTAATGGAGGAACCGGCTATGACCGTTCATGAATTGACGAGGGAACAGCTTATTGAACTGAAGCAGCATATGCTCTGCGAGCAGGGGTCGCCGTCTTACGGCGAGCTGGCTGATGCAGATGAGTTGGTTTCGGACGAGGCCGCATTTGCAGAGTTTGACGCGACCGATTTTTCAGAAGATGACTTCTTCTGTACGGCCGGGCAATGAGAGGAAGGGAGTATTTTATGAGCAGAAAACACCATATTCAGGATACCACGACACGGTATGGGTTCACACTGGAATACGTAGAACGCCAGGAGACGAACTTGGATGGCCTTCGGGACTGGTACAAGTGGAACAGCGATGATGGCCGCTTTACCGTCTGCTGCGATGATGCCTGCGACGACAGCGGCCGCCACACCATTCACATCTTCCAGACCGGGGACTTCAAATACCGGCCAGAGGTGTATGTCAGAATGGATGACGATACCGGGAAAATCGGAAATATCGTTGTCCGGCGTGGCTCAGATGATGGCGGCCTAACCAGCCTGGAGCAGATTGATGCGTACATCGGCGAACTGGTCGTGACGCGCAAGGCGGTACAGGCGATTCAGGTTCTGTTCATTGACGGCTGGAAGAAGGTCAAGTCCAAAGTAGACCTTGACTTTGCCCTTGTCAGGCAATTTGGAGAAAATAGGTTGCCTGCAACAAGCGAAGAGTTCTGGTCCCAAGTCATGAAGGAGTGAGATATATGAATTTGCGAGATGTTGCCATTTCCGGCGCGAAGAAAATCTGCGGGACAGGCCAATGTATCTGCGGCTTTGATTGCGGCCATTCGAACAAGGCCCCGACAGCCCTGCCCAAGGTCGGAACGGAGACAGTTTGCCCTCTGGCAAGATATGAGGTTGAGCCTCAGCCAGTTTCGGACCCATTTGGGCCTCCGGTGACGCAGGATGAAATCTATGCGCTTTGCCGTATGTGCCCACATGCAAAGGTCGAGTCCGAGGAGGACGGGCTGGAGCGGCTGACACGTGTTGACTTCTACGAGGCTTGCCTGGATTGCCCGGTAAAAGCCTGTGAAGACGCTATGCAGGAGGCCGAGGCAGAGGGGAGGTTTGGATAATGCGGTACATCGGCAGTATCCAGAGACAGAACGGGATGCTCGTCATCTCCGGTGTCATTGGCGTCCGGCGCTATCTGTGGTATAGCAAGCGCGAAGCTATCGTGCGCTACAACCAGGAGTGCCGTGAAAAACTGCAGCCGGAGCACCCGTCGATTAACGGAGAGCCTCGATTTGAGGAAGGAGATGCCGTCAAGGTCATCTCCAAGAAGTCCAAGTTCAATGGGGATACCGGCGTTATCACCGGCTACTGCAACGGGCAGTATCGGACGATTTGCCGGGTCCTTTTGAACAATGGGCATCTCATCAATATCTTCGACCACAACGTCGTACCGGCGTAAGCACTTGGGGAGGCTCTAATCAGAGCCTCCCCTCCATGTATATGGAGAAACTATGAGTAAGAAAAAAGAGATTTTGGATTACATCAAATCCTATATCAATGAGAAGGGATATTCCCCAACAATTCGTGAGATTGGAATGGCAGTTGGTCTCCAGTCTACATCGGCAGTATCCTTTCATCTGGTGAAGCTGCGCAAGGAAGGAAAAATCGACTATGAGGAGGGTGTTCCTCGGACAATCACAATTTGTTTGGGGGATAAAGGCCGCACGACCAAGTTCGACCGCCTGGTCACGCAGCTTCAGGCGAAGGATGGCCCGCTTCATAGCAGGCTGAAGATGGCCGCTTTCTTGGCGCAAGTCCAACTATCGGACACCAGAGACGCCATGGGGTGGCTGGAGTATCTGGCGAAGCCTGCGGAGAAAGGAGCGCAGCGATGACGACATTCGAAATGCTGGAGCGGTGGGCGCAGTACACCAAGTTTGACCCGGGGCAGACCCGGTTCAATTTGCTCACATCGGAGTACACACTCAACCGCAGTAATAAGCGGATTCAGGAGCTCTTGAACAACTATGACCCATCCGGCACCCTGGCAGTCGTGTATGCGAAAAACATCTGCCGGGAGCTACTCCAGGAGAAAAAGCTGACACTGTTCGAAGCCCTGACGGAGATGGATAAGTACCAGGAGACAAAGGAAATCTGGGATATGTTCAGCAGTCAGGAAGTAAGGGACATCGAGGATGTCTACCTCAACGCGGTGGACGAACTGGTCCAACAGGTCACTGGGAACAAAATGCTCGGTCAGAGGGATATGGACACGGAGCGGGATACGTTCTTCGCGTCTGTGGATGCCGTGGTAGAAGAACTCCACATTGGAATCGGCGGCTGCAACGAGGAACTGTACCGGCGTGGGGGAGAGTTCAAGCCTGTTGGAAAATTCTCGACCTACATCCATGTGTTCCAGCGGCTGGCCGACTGCCTGATTTCTTTGGAGTCCGCTGCGGATGGCATCTATCTCTGCTACATCGCGGAGCATGGTTCTGCCGCCGGGTATTTCGGCTTCTATCTGAAATCGAACGGGAACCTGCTGGAAAGCGCCAGCAGGATGGGCATGGCCGTTACGAGAGCCAGCGAACCAAGCGAAACGAAGCCGGAACGCCAGATGGACGGATGAGAAAAAGTACCGTCTGTTCCCGTACAGCTTCATCATGCAGTTCAGTGAGCACGACTACAAGGGGTATGCGACCAAACATATCATCGACGAAGACAAGCTCAGCTTTATGGAACTGGGTTCGGACGCATACATGCCCCTGATTTTGGCCATGGTTATGCTGAACCAGAAGTATGTGGGACGGGGATTGGATGACCTCCCCCTGATATATGTGGACTCGCTTATGCCGGTCAACCTGAAGCATATTGAATCAGGCAGCCAAGCCCTGATGATACCTTCTGACAGCGCCATTGCTCTTTCTCACCGGGAGTTCCAGTTGGATTTCACACCGGAGAAAGTGCTGGATGGCTTGCTGGCAGACAGATACAACATCGACAGTCCTGGCGCGGCAGGGAAACCTCCCCGACATACCGGGCATTTCAGCAACCGAAACCAGATGATGGTCGATATGTATGGGCAGGGGTTCCAGTTCGATGTGAACACCCTGCTCAGGGCAAACCAGCACCTGGAGTTGCCAGGGCGTAAAGAAGACGACCTGCCAAACAGTGAGTTCGTCGGAGACCAGGCCCGTATGGAACTTCAGGCGTACTACGCGGTCCGAAAAGAACTGGCAGAGTACATGCGGGATAGAATCCACGAGGAGTATGTTGCTTACGGTGGGGTAGAGGCTATCAAAAAGTGGTGGCGTGCAGTTCTGAAGAAGAATGCCGAGACCATTGACAAGCTGGCCATTCAGAAGTTTGTCGGCCTGCCAAAAGACCCGGATGCCCCCGTGTACCAGGAGAACACCTCTGATAACCCGCTGTTGCGGCGCATTACCTATTGCACGGGAAATTTCCCGTCCGGTAACGATATCGGCTACGACCAGGTTCTGAATTACGGGGAAGGCAAATGGTATTCTAAAACCTACTATTGTCCCATCACAAATGCCAAGGCCAGCCATTTCTTTGTATTCAAATTGGCGGACTGGATGGAGATGGAGGCCCTGATTGGAGAAGAGGTCCCCCGTATCCTGAAAGGCTGGCGGCTTGCCGGTCATGACTATACGGGAAACCAGCTCCTGTATCCCTGTGACGAGGTAGATGCCGTCGGGACGCCGTTCGAGAAATACCAGTCCCAAAACTGGCGGTATTACGATAAGGATGCGCGTATCGACCGATACTCGTATGGCCCCGCCTACTTTAACTTTGCCTTCGCGGTAGGCTACAGTAAGAGCGGTCTGAACAAACTGCAGAAGCAGTACTTAGCCTAATATCATACAGCGGCTCCTCATATGAGGGGCCGCTTTTTGTATATTGTAATATGCACTGTTTACATATCCCTCCAGATATATTGACTATTATATTGTTATATGGTATAATATTGCTGACTCTATGGGGGAGGGGATTACCGTGGGACGCAAGGCGAAACCAAAGGTCGAATTGACCGAAGAAACAATCCGAAAATTGCCTGCAGCGGCTGTGATTGAGAAGCACCGCAACCTGCGGGTTCTTCTGAAAAAGGGGTTAAATGAGGGGAAAATTCAGTCAGATGCTTTGCTGAAGGTTCTCAACGCCATCAACCTCGACGAGGAAAGCGAGGCAGAGGTCTACGGGGCCATAGATACCCTGGGCATCCCTATCAGCACATCCGAGGAAGATAACCCCTCCGAGGATGGCCAAGGGCCGCCGGAGGCAGAACTCTCGGACGACCTGCTACCAAAAGCAGATGATTTCCCGCTGGATGATTCGGCCGCCTACTTCTTCCACGAGATGGCTGAAATCCCCAGGATGACACGGGAAGAAACTCTGGAAATGGCCAAAAGGGTAGAGGCCGGGAAAACAGCAGAGGCCAAACTACAGGGAAAAGGGGATTCTCTGACCGACGAAGAGCGCTCCAGCCTGGATAAAATCGTGAAGAGGGCGAAAGCAGCCAAGGACCGGATGATAGAGTCAAATATACGCCTGGTCGTCTCAATCGCCAGAAAGTACGCTCCCAGCACCGCCTCTATGACAATTCTGGACCTCGAACAGGAAGGCGTTTTCGGCCTGATGAAGGCTGTCGACCGCTTCGACTATAAGAAAGGGTTTCAATTTTCAACCTATGCTACCTGGTGGGTCCGGCAGGCCATCACAAGAGCCATGGCCGACCAGGACAAATGTGTCCGTATTCCAGTCCACATGGTAGATACCATCACGAAGGTCCAGAAGATAACTAAATCGCACGAAAAGTCCCTGCAAGACATTGATGAGGAAGCACTTGCCATCCATATTGCGGGTGGGGAAGACAGGTGGTCTGAACTAGGGCCGCGACAGAAGAAAAAGTACCGTGACAAAATCCATGAGGCCATTCGGTTAAGTAAAAACAGTGAGCCGGTATCCCTGGACCAGCCGATAGGGGACGAAGAGACTGCGGATACCGTGGTGGGAGACTTTATCCGGGACACCAATACCAACATCTCACCGGAGGTTGTGACTGACCGGCTTCTCTTGTATGAACGCCTTGATGCCCTTCTGATGACCTTGCCGGCCCGGGAGTCAAAAGTGATTCGCCTTCGCTTCGGCATGGAGGATGGGAAACCACGCACACTGGAAGAAATCGGCCGGGAATTCCGGCTGACGCGAGAACGCATTCGCCAAATCGAGGCCAAGGCTATGAAAAGACTGAAATCCCCCTATATCTCAAAGCACCTTGGCAGTGACGCGGAGGATATTCTGGGTACGTATGAGGAACCCCCTGACCACTTTGAAGAACTGGATTGGAGCGACTTGGATGATAGTCAGTTTTGATGTTGTTTTCTCCGCTGTTATCTCCATCTTAATCGTGACTTGTTTTACCACCGCGATTTCTTTTCTGTGGGAGATGAAAAAGGTTCCGAAGGATACTGATATCGACGACACGATACACGCTTGGTCTGGCCTCGTGACCGGGTTCTGCGTGTGTGTCCTTCTGACTGTCGTATTTTCGGTATTTGCGTATATCTTCGCTCCGTACGACCTGTTGCTCAACGACCTCCTGGTTTTACTGATTTTCTTTGCACTCTACAAACTTCTATACCGCAGCATCCGCCGTTGGACATGTAATGCCATTGACGGCGATGAATACAACGATTAGACCAACATCAGCCGTCCACAGTGTACTGCGCGGCGGCTCCTTATCCGGGTGTAGCGCAGTTGGTAGCGCACATGGTTTGGGACCATGGGGCCGGGAGTTCGAACCTCCCCACTCGGACCAATTACAAAGCGGAGGTACGTATGGATTTGTTGCGAATGGCAATCGCGGCAGTCGTAGCGATTGTAGTAGGTATCCCCTTTATCCTGGCGACTCGGCATATGAGACCAGCCGGGGAAAAGGAATGGCAAGACGCCGCTCGGGCTGGACGTGTAACAATGGGCACACTTGCAGGAAAAACGTTCTTGCCGCCGGATATGACTTCCTCACATTCAGCAATGCGTCAGGCACGTTGGAAAGTGAGGTACGACTATACGGTGGATGGGGTACAATATGCCTACTTTTGTACACTGAAAGCTCCTGTGCCGGAGCGTGTGGACCTGTATTACCCCGAGGGACGGCCTGACCGTGCTGCGTTGCGCAGTGCGATGGTGCGTAAGCGAGGCCCGGCCTACACGCTCTGGGCTTTGATTCCCGTCGCTATCTGGATTGCCGTCTATTGGATGCTTCCGATTTTGGGTGTATCAGGAACATGAGCACCTGAAGCAGTCGGATTCTTTCGTCCGACATGTCCTCAATTTGACGTTCAACTATCTGAAATGGTACAATGAATGCGTCAAGTAAGGAAGTATCTATCTGAAACAGCATGATTCTAAAGGTTCAGACAGCACACCGATAACAGGTGTGCTGTCTTTTTTATATACACAAACGAAAAAAATCTAAGGAGGTATCATCTATGGAAGCAAGAGAATTGAAGGGATTGGTCTATCGTGTCCGTACCAAGACGGCCGCATGGCTGGTCGAGGTTCCTGACAGCAACGACCCTATCCAGGATTTGGCGGAGTTTTGCGCTGAAAAAGCGGTGAGCGGGTATCTGATTACTTCTGTGACCCGCATCTTCGACTGCAGCACGGACAATCCCAGAGTAGCGGTGCTCTCATCCCCAGAGTACAAGGAAGCTGTCAAGCGTGCTCGGGCAGAAAAAGCATATCAGGAGCAGGCAGAAACCTACCCTGAGACTACTGAGGAACTGATTGCCCGTGCGGAGGCTGCCGGATGGAATGTTGACCAAGACGAAGATGGAGCTGAAATTCGCTTGTCATTTGTCCAGACCAGCCCGGCAGGAGAGGAGTTCGGGTTTGACGCTTACGGAGAGGATGTAGAAGAAGTTGTGGACAGCGTACGGCGTTACGCTTTGTGCTTTGACCTCGATGAACACGTCAGAGAGGTCATGAACAGCCAGGGTGTGCCTGATTTGGCGACACTGGTCGAGGATGCCAATGCTATCCAGGAAATGCTGGACGAACTGGCAGACAGCCTGATGCGCAAACTGATTTGACGGAGGGAGCAGCATGAACAGAATGAAAAAGTTCGAGGTCTACAGCCTTGATATGCTGCCTGATGAAAATGACGGATGGGTCGAGAACGAGCGCCAGAAAATCGGCACCATTGAAATCCAAAGCGGTGAACAGTCTCTTCCGGCTGCTATGCTGGCTGCACTGCGTAATCTCACATGTAGGGACATCGCGGGTAGAGAGCACTATATCCTGAACACTACGGACCGGCGGTGCATCTACGTCGAGGACTTCTACGGAACCGGCGAGTGGTGGGAAGTTGGCACAAAGAAGGGCCGCAAGCCTTTCCTGGGCCTGCAGATGGTGAAGGAGGCGGACTAAATTGGCCACCTGTAAGATGAATGTTGTTGACCGCAACGGGCGGAGCGCCCCGGAGTGTACAAATTGCGGCCATCGCTTTGATACGGACTACGCAAAGAATCCGTATGCGGAGATGTGCCGCATCGCAAAGGGGAAATTTGCCTATTGCCCAGTCTGCGGAGCCAAGTATGCTGGCTGTCAGATTGAGGGCGTGGACTTCGATAAGTGTGACCCCTATGAGACTGACTGGATTATGAGGGGGCTCAATACCTAACCCAAGTTCACTAAAATTTGGGCTGAGAAAGGAGAAAACTGGTCATGTATAAGGAAATGAAGGTGTTTGAGAGCCATTCCTATGGTGGATTCACCTTTGTATGTACCTGTGAAGGTGTAGCCAGAGAAATGGGCTATGGGAATGTGACCCCTTCCAGATTGCTGTATAACAAGCAGCACGAATCGGAAATTGAAGACGGTATCCTCGTGTACCAAGGCATCATCGAAATGACCGGAGAGAGAACCAGTTGGTTTCTTACTCGTGATGAGGCGGATGAGGCAGCGAAAAGGCTTTCTGGCGAGTCGGCATATTATGTTGATTATGCCACACTGGACACAACGGAGATTGCCCCTGTCCAGTTCCCTCTGAACGTCGTATTCAGTTCGGACAAAGCGGGACGACCGTATGTTCGTCTCCATCTTCATCCTGAAGTGAGTGGACGAAATGGTCCCGGGAAAATCTACTTCCCGGACCGCTCCATGGTAGGGGCAGATGTGGGCGAAGCGGTCATCACTGGCGTCAAAGAGTTCGATAAATATGGATTTCTGAAAGGGGAAATGAAAAAGAACGAGATGCCAGATATCGCGTCTTTTGCAGATTGGGCCTGGGATAATATGGAGCCGAATACTATCATTCGGTTTATCAATCATCCCGGTCGGGGCAAATACCTGGCTACGGAATACGGGACTTATTTAAAGCCGTGTGAGGACGGGTTCTGCCCCATGTATACATCTTACGATGACAAACAGTATACAGAACAGCAGATGAGCCTTGCTGACCTCTACATCGGTCTTGCTTTTGATGGAGAGACGTCCAAATCCATGCTGGACAAATTCAAAATGAGCAAATTTGTATTTACAAGGTTTGCGGGAACGAACTGGATTTTTGATGATAAGTACTATTCTGACTTGGTAGACGAGGCAATCCAGTCGAGTGTTATCCAGGCGGCTCGGCTTGAAGGGACGGACGTTCGGATTCTCACGTGTCCTTATGCCAATGTATGGAGGTTGGCGTCGTTTTCTCAGGAAGAGATAAACGAGTTGGTCAGTATCGTGGCTAAGGTCAACACTGCTGCCGACGAAGCGATTCTTTCGAGGCTTCGCAAAGGTAAACTGCGCATTCTTTAAGGAGGTAAATTAGATGGAACAGACAAAAGAGCTGAACTTTATGCTTCATTTTGCAAAAGAGGCATTTCTGGATGAACAGATTTACGCTGACCAGCTCAGAAGCCTGTGGACAGCGTATTGCCTGCACCATGGCCTCGATGCCGATACCAAGGCGTATGACGATGACCTCATGGAGGTTTGGAAGGTCGTTGCTGAGGAGGAAGCAGATACGGCAAACTGGAGCAGTTTCGGCAGCTTCGGCACATTTATGTGTGCTGAGCTGGTGTGAGAGGGGAGTGAACTTGTATGGGGCGCGGCAACTGCTGCACCTTCGGGAAACACGAAGGTCTGTTCTATGTGGACAACGATTATCTGGATGTCTTTTCCCGATATATTGAGGAAGATGACGCATGGGAGTCGCGTCTGAAAGGCGAACTGGATTTCAATGAACTCACTGACCCTGCATGGGGTTACGATGAGACTGAGAGCCAGTACAACCTAGATGCCGCCATCTCGAACTTCAAATCCCGTATCATGGCCCGCTTCAAAAGTTTCCGGCCCTGCGATACCTGGGTGAAGTATCGAGAGGCCCACGCGATTCTGGAGAACTCCCTGTTCTATATCGCTGTCGAAGACAACGAATGGAGCTGGGCGTTCGAACTCATCCAGAAGGAGGACCCATACGACGACCACTTGTCCGGTCTCCAGGCAAAGCACTGCCAGAGATACCTGGATGGCATCCGGGACGCCCTGTTTGAGGACTTTGAATCCCTGGGCACCTATGGATGTGCGTGGACGCACGGGACAATCCATCGAGAGGATTTTCGTAAGAGTGCTTAGGCACTTAGGTGCTTAAGCACCAATATACCTAAGCACCGATGAGCAGCGGGGCCCCGTGGATTTATCCATGGGGCCTTGCGCTCTAAAAAAGGAGGTCAAAATTTCATGTTAGAAATCCGAAAAATGTTGGTAGGCACTGTCGAGCTTGGCAGTCTATTCGTTGGCCGTCAGGCCCAGCAAGTCCCACAGAACCCTATTGCAAAGACTGGAGATATCCCTATCTATTCTGGAGGCCAAATCACTATTCGAAATACAGTCCCCGGGAAGGCCATTACCTGGGTTGCGGCGGGCGATATCCTGATTGCTGACAGATGCCTGCTCAGTGATGTGACCTGGAAGGAACTTGACGCTGCCGGACTCATCGCAGGCCGTGGGGTCTGCATTGACGGCCACAAGTATCTGTGCCGTGCCCCCAAAGTGGGATACGACAGCGACCGCCAGAATGAGTGGGATAAGGCCCTTGCCATTATGGGTGCTGACAACAGCCTCTGGCATTGGAAATCTATGTATTTCTGGGGGGCAGATGGGCTTACTACCGTCACACGGATTGCCCGGGGCTGTATCACGGCGTACACCAGAGATTTTGCGGATGAGGATTCGAGGTACTTCAACGTCGGATTCCGCCCCTGCCTGATACCCTTGGAGGATGACTTTGCCTCCTATCTGGTGGGAGGTGAAGCGCAGTGAGCTATTACAGCATCGCAATCGACGGCCCTGTCGCCGCCGGGAAGACTACGCAGGCCAAGGCTTTGGCCAGTCGGCTGGGGTTTGTCTATGTGGATACCGGCGCGATGTATCGGGCCTTTGCGGTCCATAAGCTGTGGCTGGAAAAAGAGATAGGCGAAGAAATCGAAGTTGAGCGGGCGCTCAGAACCTTCGATTTGGATATTGTCCAGGATGAGAATGGTCAACACATTCTGATTTGGGGCAAGGACGTCACTTCGCAGTTAAGAACGCCCGAGGTGTCCATGGTTGCGTCCAAAGCATCCGCACATTCGGCTGTTCGGGAGGCCCTCCTGAAAATCCAACAGGTTATGCCTTCAATGAACAATGTCGTCATGGAGGGACGGGATATCGGGACGGTCGTCATTCCGAACGCCACACTCAAGGTCTTTTTGACGGCCAAAGCAGAGGTGCGGGCACAGCGGCGCTGGAAAGAGCAGTGTTCGCATGGCGTGACGGACTCTTATGAGCAAACCTTAGCCCTCCTACAAAAGCGGGATTACGATGACTCTCACCGGGAAATCGCGCCGTTGGAGCAGGCTGAGGACGCTGTGCTGGTTGATTGCACGGAGATGACAATTCAGGAAACGACCAATGTGATTCTGGCTCTTTGGAATTCAAAGGCCAAAAGGGGAGGTATGAATTGATGTTGAATGGATTGTATTGTCTGATTGGTAAGAGCGGGACCGGGAAGTCTACGGTCATGCAGGCACTGCACGACACCTACGGTTACACGATTGCCCAGAGCTATACGGACCGGCCGAAGCGGACCCCGGATGAGCAGGGACATGAATTTCTCAGCCCAGCCGAGTTTGATGCGCTGAACGGCTTGATTCTGCCGCGCAGCAGTCAGGATGGCCGCTATGGGATGACCGAGGAAATGCTCGATAAGAGCGAACTCATCGTCCTGGACTATCTGGGCACGCAGGAGCTTCTGCAGTCCTACACCAAGCGCCCCGTCCATGTGATTGGCCTACATGCTGACACACATACCCGTATTGTACGGATTGATGAGAGGGGAAACACCTTTCAGGAGCGGCGAAAGCGCCTCAGTGCGGATGAGCATGAGTTTTATTCGATGAACGACCTCTGTGACATCGTTGTGCCCAACCGGGACCTGCAGCAGACGGTCGGCATCATCAAGAACTTCATCGACTTCTGCGAGGAAACGGCTTGGGTTTGCGCAGACGACGACTGCCTTCAGTTCCGCCGACGGGTTGGTGTAGACAGTAACAAGATGCCGGTCTACGAACTGGTCCAGGTCAACAGTTACGGCGATGACCTGTTTCATGTGGCGCATGGGCGTGTATATTTCAGCGATGTCGACGAGGAGGAGCTTGAATCGCTGTTCAGCGAGTATGGTTGGTCGTATTACAGCCTGCTAGGCGAGGACGGCTGGGGTATTGTTGCGGAAGCCGTTTTTGAAAATAGCGCAACAGAATACGATACCGCAGATGAGTATACAACCTTTGAGGCAGCCGCACGGGCCCTGGGGGAAATTATCGGCCGCGATATTTCATCGTACCTGTGAGGCGCTGTATGGATGACGATATCTTGCTGTGGCACGTTTCGTTTGACATAGAGCGGCCTCTGATACGCACCTATGTTCCTCTGGTTCCGAAAAATCCAATGCCCGGCGAGGACACCACGATTCCCAGAATCTGTTTTGCTCCGTTCATTGAGGACTGCCTCAACGCGATGGTCGCAGACCGGGTAGAGCGTGGCCTTGAAGATGGAAGATTCCTGGCATTTCCGTTCCGGGTAGCCAAGGATGACCCGTTCCTTAAAACGCCAGATGACATCGGAGATATGGTCCCGGACGCCTATTGGACACGGGAACACTGGTATTTAAAACCCGTCACACTGGCTGGATATCTGATGCAAGTGGACGACTTCGAGGATTACGAATTCTACGACGCTTACGAGTCCCATCGGCCGCTGATTTACAAAATCCTGCTGGAGAACGGTGTTTCATCAAAGGATTTGGCCGAGTTCGATGGCTGGAGCACGACAGAAGTGCTCATGAGTATCCCAACCTGGCTTGGCTATGAAATCGCTCTGCGGCTTAACATCCATCAGCTCCATGCGTTCGAGTGTCTGAATTATCGGCCAATAGAAAGTGCATAAGTGCTTAGGAACCTAAGTGCTTATGCGGAAGGAAAGGAGGTTGAGCGGCATCTCTGTCACGATTTGTGATGGAGATGCCGCTCTATTTTATGCGATACTCAGAATGGAAAAATAAGCGTATTGAAGCTGCCATGCAATTTAGTCAGACGCTTCTCTACTGGCGTAAACGAAAAGGAATTACGCAGAGTGAACTGGCTGAAAAAGCCGGAATAGCGCCAAATACACTCCGTCGATATGAGTCTGGGGCTACGTGTCCAGACCCCGATTCAGTTCAAAAAATTGCGGTGGCTCTAGGAGTCAAAGCCGAAGATTTGGTAAACTTGGACAGCGTTTTAAAAAATGAAACAGTATCTGAGCGTATCACCCGATTAAGAAGGCTCCGGGGTATGACACAAGAGGAATTGGGTGGGTTGGTTGGCTCTACAAAATCCACCGTTGCTAAATACGAATCTGGGAAAGGCCATATGAAAAGCTCGACGCTAACGCGGATTGCTGAGGCACTTGAGGTCTCGTATGAATATCTTGTGTTAGGAAAGCCCCAGGACACTGACTTTTTGGATGAAGGTGTTACTCCGCCGAAGAGGATTCAGGTTGTATTGGCAGCGGTGCAAAAATATGGTGAAGATGAGCACAGGCTTGTTTTCAAAACCCTTCCCTTACGTGTTCCAAACGATGGCCTAGAGTGGCATGTAGTGGGTGAGGAGAAGCGGGACAACAAATAATGTGATGCTCTAAAGCACCAAGGTGCTTAAGTGCTTGCCATCTTCAAGCGCAAATCAGTAACGGAGAAGGTGATTTTGACTTTCATCGTTATAGATGGTAGGATATTACTATCAAACAAGGAAGTATCTCATTAAACGAACATCAATCTATCAGTTTCAAGCAGCTAGGTCTTTAAACGGGCCTAGCTGCTTTTTATATATACACAAACATTTTTCAAGGAGGACGACTATGAAGTACAAATTCTTTCAAGGCGGAGTCACTGAGGTGCCGGTAGAGCACCTGATTGAGGACTACCAGAACCTGGCCCAGACGAAAGCAACTCTGAGCAGATGCATCCAGGCATATGCGCGGAAACTGCCCGAGGCCCTTGCCTACGATGAGCGGGCCAAAGAGTCTCTGGCGGCGCTCCAGGATGCCAGTGAGACGATTTCCACGGTTATGGATTGTCTTGCGG
>OJMH01002188.1_pt1 | contig 16969 bp, 14 predicted proteins | sample 1597111 | NCBI WGS metagenome assembly OJMH01 (sample SAMEA2452115, study PRJEB22498) | human gut metagenome | reverse complement strand
GCTGTGAGCCTGCCCGGACGAAGCTTTTGAGCTTCGCCCGGCGGCCTTTCAGGCCGCAAACGCCGCCGTTTTTGCATTGGGCGCTTGAGCCTTGGCTCTCTGCCTGGCTGCGCGCCGCGTTCTCTAATACGGGGAATTTCTTATATTGCTGCCGGCCTGAATATCAGGACAATTCAAACTGCCCTGTATACAACTGATAATATTTGCCCTTTTGGGCAATTAGCTCATCATGGCTGCCGCGCTCTATTATTTCGCCGTTTTCCAGCACCATAATGGCGTCTGCGTTCCGTACTGTGGACAGACGGTGCGCAATGACAAATACTGTACGTCCGTGCATAAGCTTATCCATGCCCAATTCGATAAGACGCTCTGTGCGCGTATCTATGCTGCTGGTAGCTTCATCCAGGATTAAAACGGGCGGGTCGGCTACGGCCGCACGGGCTATGGCTATAAGCTGGCGCTGTCCCTGGCTCAGATTGGAGCCGTCCGAGGTCAGGACAGTATCATAGCCGTCGGGCAGGTGCTTTATAAATGTATCGGCATTGGCCAGTCTGGCCGCTTCTTCTACTTCCTTATCAGTAGCGTCCAATCGGCCGTAGCGGATATTTTCGCGCACAGTGCCGGTAAAAAGATGCGTATCCTGCAAAACAAGAGCCAGGCTCCTGCGCAGGTCGTCCTTTTTAATCTGGGTTATATCAATCCCATCGTAAAGAATCTGCCCCTCATTAATCTCATAAAAACGGTTTATAAGATTGGTTATGGTTGTCTTGCCCGCGCCGGTTGACCCGACAAAAGCTATCTTCTGGCCGGGCTTGGCGTACAGGCTTATATCGTGCAGTACAATCTTTTCAGGTTCATAGGCAAAAGTGACGCTGTTTAAGCGCACGTCGCCTCTGAGCTGAGTATAAATGGGGGAGTTGCCATTTTGGGGCTGCTTCCAGGCCCATAGCCCCGTTCTCTTTTCACTTTCTGTTAAACTGCCGTCAGGCGCATATTGAGCGTTGACAAGAGTAACATAGCCGCCGTCCTGTTCAGGTTCGCTGTCTATAACCTCAAAAATTCTTTCCGCACCGGCAAGAGAGGCCAGTATGGAATTAAAGAGCATGCTTATCTGGGTTATGGGCTGGGAGAAGGAGCGGGAATATTGGAGGAAGGTGGCCAGCTTGCCTATATCCATTCCGCCTATGCCGGAAATAGTCATCCAGGCGCCCAAGGCTGATATGAGCGCATAATTTACATAAGACAGGTTGCCCATAATAGGCATTATAATGCTCGCATAGGTATTGGCGCTTGTAGCGGCTTGACGAAGATTTTCATTAAGCTGCGCAAATTCGCCTTCCACAACATCCTCATGACAAAATACCTTGACTACCTTTTGCCCTTCTATCATTTCCTCAATGTATCCATTGGCGCGCCCAAGAGCTTTTTGCTGGAGACGGAAATTTTTAGATGAACGCGCGCCGATGAATTTGGTTATGAACAGCATCACAATAAGCATTAAGATTATAAACATAGTGAGCAGCGGGCTTTTTATTAGCATGGCGATAAAAGTAGCGGTTATGGTTATAGCGCTGGACATAAGCTGGGTTATGCCCTGGCTCATAGCCTCGCGCACAGTATCCACGTCGTTGGTAAAGCGGCTCATTATTTCGCCGTGGGTATGCGTGTCAAAGTATTTTATGGGCAGATCCTCAAGGCGGTTGAACAAATCTCTCCTGATGTTATTTAAAGCCCTGTTAGATATGCGTATCATAAGGAACTGCTGGAAATAAGAGCTTAACGCGCCTATAACATAAACTATCGCCAATAATATTATCATTCTCAGCAGCGGCAGGAAATCTTCAAATACAGGCGAAGTGCCTACCAGAGGCAGTATTGTTTCATTGATAATAGGATCCAGCATGGAAGTGCCTATAACGCCTGCAAGAGAAGTAAAGACCACAAATATAAATACGGCTACAAGCATCCATTTAGTTTTAAGCATATAGCTCAGCAGGCGCTTTAAGGTTGCGCCGGCGTTTTTGGGTTTTCCGACTGCACGGATGGGAGGCATATTATTCAACTCCTTTCTGCTGGGAGGTATATACTTCCCTGTAAATTTCGTTTCTTTTAAGCAGCTCTTCGTGAGTGCCTATATCGCTTATGCGCCCGTCGTCCATAACTATTATTCTGTCCGCTTCGCAAACACTGGTAATCCTCTGGGCTATAATAAGCTTGGTAGCGCCTTTAAGAGCGGTTTTAAGCGCGTCTCTTATGCGTGCGTCGGTGGCGGTGTCCACGGCGCTGGTGCTGTCGTCCAGTATTAATATTTTGGGCTTGCATAACAGCGCCCGCGCTATACAGAGCCGTTGCTTCTGTCCGCCTGAAACATTTACGCCGCCCTGACCCAATTCAGTCTCATAGCCGTTGGGAAAGCTTGTAATAAAATCATGCGCGCAGGCGGCTTTGCAGGCTGCTTCTATTTCTTCATCGGTGGCCTGAGCGTTGCCCCAGCGCAGATTCTCTTTTATGGTTCCGCTGAAAAGCACATTTTTTTGCAGCACCATGGCCACTGAGCTTCTAAGGGTCTTGAGCTTATAGTCCCTGACGTTCCTGCCGCCTACCAGGACCTCTCCTTCATCCGCGTCATACAGCCTGGGAATGAGCTGGACAAGAGTGGATTTAGCCGAGCCGGTGCCTCCTATAATGCCTATGGTTTCGCCCGAATGAATTTTTACGTTTATATTTTTGAGATTCACTTCTTCAGCGGTTGAGTAATAGGAGAAGGTAACATTTTTAAATTCTATGGAACCGTCATTTACCGGTATATCTTCCTTGGCGCTGTCCTTAATGTCGGGCTGTTCGTTAAGCACCTCGATTATACGGCTTAATGAGGCTCTGGAGATAACAATGTTGGTAAAAACCATGCATATGGTCATCAGGCTCATCAGTATCTGTGTGACGTAGCTAATAAAGCTTATCAGTTCGCCTGTCTCCATGTTACCGGCCGCTATCATATTGCCGCCGAACCACAATATAGCGATTATGCAGGCATATACTGAAAGCTGCATTATTGGCATATTAAATATGACTACTTTTTCGGCGCGCAGAGAGGCGTTCATAAGGCCGTCGTTGGCATTTTTAAATTTATCCTTTTCATAAGCGGAGCGTACGAATGATTTGACTACCCTTATTGAAATCAGATTTTCCTGGACAGTTGAATTCAGCCCGTCGTATTTTTTCAGCATGGCAATAAAGCGGGGATGCGCCATTTTGGTAATTATAAACAAAGTAGCCGCCAGTATAGGTATGGTAATTAAGAAAACAGACACTAGGCTGCTGTTTATGCTGAATGCCATAATGGTGGCGCCTACAAGCATGACAGGGGCGCGCACAAGCATGCGGATGCACATCTGAAACGCGTTCTGCGCGTTTGTGACGTCGGTAGTCAGGCGGGTGACAAGGGAAGCTGAGCTGAACCGGTCCACATTTGAAAAGGAAAAGCGCTGTACGCTTTTAAATAGGCCGCTGCGCAATTCGCTTGCGAAGCCCATGCTGGCTTTTGCGGCAAGCCGGGATGACAGCGCGCCGGCACACATACCTGCAATGGCCATAATTACCATAAGCAGGCCGATTTTTACTATGTAAGCTAAATCCTTGTTGGGGATACCGTTGTCTACTATCCGGCTCATGAGTACAGGGATGGTTATTTCCAAAAGCACTTCGGCTATAATGGACAGCGGTGCGAATATCGTGGACCATTTATACTTTTTCATGTAAGGCAACAGAGTTTTTAACATAGCTGCATTAAGTCCTCCTGGATGAGTAATGATTTTTAATCCTTAGGCTCTCTTTTTTCCAGTTCCTTTGAAGTCTGCATAAGCGAACCAAAGCTTTTTCCTTCAAATTCTCCCGTGGATAAATTGGACAGCATCCTGTCCAGCATGCTGTAAAAATGTTCGGTTTCTTCAATGGTAAAGCCCTGAAATAACTGCTGGTCTATTTTGTCGCAGGCTTCTCTGCATTGCCGGCTTTTCTCTTCGCCCAGCGGCGTAAGGTATAAATGGGAGCGGCGCATATCGTCAGCGTCTTCCTTTTTAGTAATCAGCCCCGCTTTCTGCATACGCTTGACCGAAGTTGCGATGCATGGGGGAGAGACTTTCAAAAAATCCGCCAGCTCTGCCTGAGTGCACCCAGGGTGGTGCTCAACATATTCAAGCAAGGGCGGCTGCCCTCCGTACAGGCCGTTGCTGACCGCCGCCTTCTGCAAGTAAATGCGGTGCAGCAGGTGCAGCTTGTTCAGCCGCTTCATAACTTTACGATGTTCAGTAATAATTACACCCCCTTATAACAAAAAATACTTAACCAATTAATAATTAATCGGTTAAGTATATTTTATAAATTATTATACGTTTGTCAAGATATTTTTTTATTTTTTATCGGCCAGAGCGTTAATATCTTTTATAAGAGCTTCGCAGTCAATGCCGTGCGCCTGGCAGGCTTCTTCTACCGTTTCGGCCTGGGCGCTGGGGCAGCCTATGCAGAACATTCCGTAACCCGCAAATACCGCGGCTGAATCGGGGGAAATGCTCAGTACTTCCCGTATGGTCATATCCTTATCAATCTGCTTCATATAAACACTTCCTTTATTATGGTATTTAGTATTTTTAAGCTTGATGAAGCTTTGGGCAAAGATGCAATGTTAGTTTAAACAATACAATCGGAGAATAATACCTTTTTTAGCATTAAAGATGCACCCGCCAAGCTGCAAGGGCAATGGCATACCCTGGTACCTGTGCGCTTTGCGTCTGCTGTATTAGCCTTCCGGGCGAAAATATACGACCGTCTGGAAGAGCGCTTTTTTATTTGCAGGGCAGAACAGGACGCAGGAATGCTTGAGTATTTTAAGGACGGCGGCTTTTTAAATGGAAGCAAGCTCTCCATTTTTTAAGCGTATTAGACGTGGTATTGTATTGCCATCCTAACCCGCTGTTTCAATAAGCAAAATTATGATAGCATAATATTTTTATTCGTGCAAGAGCTTTTCAAGCCGGTATACGGGCGTTTAAAGCTTGCTGACAAAAGTTAAATCCATGGTTTCGTGAGTTTGGCTTGTCAGTTCCTTTAAAAACAATCCGCGCACATAGCCCCGGTCCTGGGTTGTGGAATGGATATAAAAGCCCTGCCCGTAGTAGAAACGCACAAGGGGGAACATCTTAGTGCAGGTATGCAGCGCTACGGCGGTTATGCCCTCCTGTGCGCAGCGGGCGCATACCTCGCTTATAAGCTTTCGCCCCATTCCGCATTTCTGGGCCTCTGGCAGTACGCCGAAGCGGGTTATATAAGCGAGGTTCCCCGGTATTTTTTCAAAGCGGACAGCCCCAACTGCTTTGCCATCGTAAAAGCCCAGCAGAATGGTTTTTCGCTTTAATTCGTCCAGAATGGTTTTTTCATTCTCTTTAAGAGCCATAACCTTTTCGGGCTGTCCTAAATCGGCGGCATATTTTTTAAAAGCTTCTTTTGTTATATACAGGATGTCCGGGACGTCCTTTTCATTAGCCGTGCGTATTTCTGTCATTTTTCTGGAGCCTCCCCCATAAGCAGGACCATTACGGCCTTTTGGGCGTGCAGGCGGTTTTCGGCTTCGTCAAATATTACGCTGGCGCTTGAGTCTATTACGTCAGAAGTAACTTCTTCGCCGCGGTGAGCAGGCAGGCAGTGCAAAAATATAGCGTCGGGCTTGGCCAGGCTGAACAGCTCTTTATTTACCTGGTAGGGCGGGAATATCTGCTCCCGCTTTTTCTGTTCGGCTTCCTGGCCCATGCTGGCCCATACGTCTGCATAAATTACATCGGCGCCGGCAGCCGCCTCCTGCGGGCTGGCAGTGATTAATACATTCGAGCCCTCGGCCTGCGCGTTGGCTTTGGCCTGCTCGACTATTTCAGCCTGGGGCATATATCCCTCAGGGCAGCCTACGGCGACATCCATGCCCACCTTGGAGCATCCTATGAGGAGGGAGTGCGCCATATTGTTGCCGTCTCCCAAATAGGCTAATTTAAGCCCTTTCAGCTTGTTTTTATGCTCGTATATGGTTAAAAGGTCGGCTAATACCTGGCAGGGGTGCAAAAGGTCTGTAAGGCCGTTTATTATCGGGACTGAACCGTATTTGGCTAAATCTTCCACGTCAGACTGCTTAAAGGTGCGTATCATTATGCCGTCCACCATGCGGGACATGACTCTGGCAGTATCCGCTATGGGCTCGCCCCGGCCCAGCTGTATATCGTTGCTGCTGAGGAACAAGGCGTGCCCGCCCAGCTGCTGCATGCCCGTTTCAAATGAAACACGGGTACGGGTAGAAGCTTTGGTAAATATCATGGCCAGCGTCTTGCCTTCGAGCAGTTTATGGGGGATATGCGCTTTCTGTTTTGCTTTTAAATCCAGAGCCAGAGAGAGCACCTGTAAAATTTCGTCTTTAGTATAATCCTGCAGGCGCAGCAGATGCTTTTGGCTAAAGGGTTTTTGGGGAGTATAATTTTCCAGCTTCATTTATAGATAACAGCTCCTTTTATTTAATAGTTGTAAAAATTTCGTCAAGCGCGCCTATAAGCGCGTCTATTTCTTCCTTGGTTATGATAAAGGGCGGGGCAAAGCGCAGGGTGTTGTGTCCGGCGCAGTTAAGAATAAAGCCTTTTATAAGCGCTTTGGCAACTATATCCTTGCCCGAAATATTCTGCGATAATTCCATGCCCACAAGCAGGCCCTTTCCGCGCACCTCTTTTATGAAGGAATATTTCTTAGCCAATTCCCCAAGGCGGCTTTTTAAATATTCTCCTTTTTGCGTTACCTGACTGAGCATATTTTCGTCCAGCCTATGGGTCACATATACCGCGGCGGCGCAGGCCAATGGGTTGCCGCCGAAGGTGCTGCCGTGGTCGCCCGGCGCAAATGCATCTGCTGTTTCGGGCCGCGCCAGCACTGCACCTATTGGAACTCCGCCGCCTAAGCCTTTAGCCAGGGTAAATATATCTGGTTTTAAATTATACTGCTCGAAGGAGAACATGGTACCGGTGCGCCCCATGCCTGTCTGCACCTCGTCTACTATAAGGAGAATGCCTTCTTTTCTGCATAATTCGCTTACTGCTTTAAGATATTCTGGCCGGCCCTCTATAACGCCGCTTTCTCCCTGAGCGGTTTCCAAAACAACGGCGGCCGTATGAGGAGTGAGCGCGCTTTTTAATGCGTCTATGGAGTTGTATTCCACGTTTATAAAGCCCGCGGGCAGGGGAGCGTATGGCAGCTGGTATTTTTCCTGTCCTGTGGCGGCTATTGTGGCCATGGTCCGGCCGTGGAATGAATTTTTAGCCGAAATTATCTCATATCTGTCTATGCCTTGGGCGTAAAAATATTTGCGCGCCAGCTTAAAAGCGCCTTCGTTGGCTTCAGCGCCGCTGTTGCAGAAAAAGCATTTGTAACCGCCTGAAAGCTGATAAAGCTTTTGAGCCAGCTCGGTTTGTTTTTCAATGTAGAAGAGGTTGGAGCAGTGAATTAATTTCTGCGCCTGCTCGCTTATAGCCTGAGTGAGCCCCTCGTCGCCGTAGCCTAAGCAGTTTACGGCTATTCCGCCCAGGAAATCAATATAGGCTTTGCCTGATTTGTCATAAAGGGTGCTGCCTTTGCCGTATTCAAAGCAAACAGGCGTGCGGCTGCCGAAAACATTCATATAGCAGCTTTTATCCAGCTCAATTATCTGTTCCAGATTCATTCAGACGGCCTCCTTTTCTGTCACCATTGTGCCAATGCCCTTATCGGTAAAAATTTCAAGGATAAGCGGGTGGGGGATAGTGCCGTTTAAAATATGGGTATGATGCACTCCTGATTCAATTCCTTTAATGCAGCCGCGCACTTTGGGTATCATGCCACCCTCAATGGCGCCCGAAGCTATCATCTTATTAATCTGATTGATGCTTATAACGCTCATAAGGGAGCTTTTATCCTCATAATTCTCATATATGCCGTCGGTATCTGTTAAGAAGATAAGCTTTTCCGCTTTGAGGCGGGCTGCTATTTCGCCTGCTACGGTATCGGCGTTTATATTATAGCTGTTTCCCTGCTCGTCTGCGCCAACAGGCGCAATTACCGGGATATATTCATCCTGAACCAGTTTTTCCAGCAGTTTTGTATTAACTCCGGTAACTTTGCCTACAAAGCCCAGGTCAACTCCGTCCGGCGTAGGAGGGTTCTTTTGAACGGTTATCAGAGAAGCATCCTTTCCGCTCAGGCCGATAGCTTTGCCGCCCAGAGCGTTTATGCTTGAAACTATGTCTTTATTGATTTTGCCTGTAAGCACCATCTGGACTACCTCCATTGTTGCGGCGTCGGTAATGCGCAGGCCGTTATGGAAGGAGGATTTTATATCTAATTTAGCCAGCATTTTATTTATTTCAGGCCCGCCGCCATGTACTACTACAGGATTTACGCCCACATATTTAAGCAGGGTTATGTCTTGAAGAATAGTTTTGGTTATGCTTTCGTCGGTCATGGCGTTGCCGCCGTATTTTATTACTATGGTTTTGCCTGAGAATTTTTGTATATACGGCAAAGCTTCTGTGAGTATATTTGCTTTGGCTATATATTCGTTATAAATATCGTTCATTTTTCTCTCTCCTTTTTACAGATACCAAGCGGGCATATTAAGCGCGGTTGTTTCATCCAGTCCGTATATAAGATTCATATTTTGGATTGCCTGGCCGGCGGCGCCTTTTATAAGATTGTCAATTACAGAAACAACAATAATCCGTTTAAGCCGCATATCCAGCACAAAGCCGATATGAATATAATTTGAGCCGGCGACATGCTTAATTTCGGGCAGCTCGTTTTTTTGGCATATAACGACGAAGGGATGGGATGAATATGCCTGCATATAAAGCTCGTATACATAATCAAAATCCACATCAGCAGTGAGATTAGCGTAGCTTGTGGCAAGTATGCCCCGGTTAATGGGCAGAAGATGGGGAGTAAAGGAAAGCTGGATGTTTTCCTTTGCAAGCAGGGACAGTTCCTGCTCTATTTCGGAAGTGTGGCGGTGGGTTGCCACTTTGTAAGCTTTTACGCTCTCATTTACTTCGCAGAAATGCATTGCCTGGGAAACCGACCGTCCCGCACCGGTAGAACCGGACTTTGCATCAATTATAATGCTTTTATTATCTATTATTCCGGCCTTGGCTAAGGGAGCAAGAGCCAGGATGGAGCAGGTGGTGTAACAGCCAGGGTTGCCTATTAGCTTTGATTTCTTAATTTCTTCTCTATGCAGTTCGGGCAGGCCGTACACGCTCTTTTTGAGCAGTTCGGGATGGGGATGGGCTGCTCCGTACCATTTTTCATATAAAGCCGCGTCGTTATAGCGGTAATCCCCGCTTAAATCTATGACTGTTTTGCCGGCATTGTAAAGCTGGGCTATAACTTCTCCGCCCGCTGAATGGGGCAGGCTGGTAAAAATACAGTCGCTGTCCTCAATCAGCATATCTATATCTAATGGGTCCAGGGTTTTGGAAAACTTTCCTTCAAAATTTTTGTATATCTGATTCATATCCTGGCCTGCATAGCTATGCGAGACTAAATGGGCTATTTCCACTTGGGGATGAGAAGCAAGAAGTCTTACCAATTCGGCTCCTGCGTAGCCTGTTGCGCCAATGACGCTTGTTTTAATCATAATCTATCATATCCTGTCCTTAAAATTATAGATTGGATTATACATTAAAATGAATATTTATGCAAGCGCTTTTTGCGTTTTTATTGGCAGGGGCTTTATTTAATGCTGAAAGGCTTAAAAGCTTTTGGGGAGGGGCGGCCCGCAGGCCCGGCCTTCCGGCCGGGCTGGGGCCTTGCCGCTGCGCGGCAAGGCCCCTCTTTGGCCGCGGCAGCGGCCAAAGCTGCGGGCCGCCCCCTTTGCTGCGTTTTGAGCCTTTCAGCATTAACTCAAGCCCCTGCCGACCTTTTGCCGTGCATCCCAAAAGCATTTGATTTTTCTGCGGAAATATAGTAAAATTTATAAAGCATATTTTGTATTATATTAAGGAGGAAGCGCATTGGAAAGGATAAAGATGACAACCCCTCTTGTTGAGATGGACGGGGATGAAATGACCAGGATACTGTGGCAGGAGATAAAGGACGAATTGCTTTCGCCGTTTATAGAGCTCAATACCGAATATTATGATTTGGGCCTGCCTCACCGGGACGAAACGTATGACCAAGTTACCGTTCAGGCCGCCGAGGCGATAAAAAAATACGGCGTAGGCGTAAAATGCGCTACCATTACCCCCAACGCTCAGCGCGTTGAGGAATATAAGCTTAAGAAAATGTGGAAAAGTCCTAACGGTACTATAAGGGCGATATTGGACGGAACAGTTTTCAGGGCGCCTATAATAGTAAAGGGCGTTCAGCCCAGCGTGCGCAGCTGGAAAAAGCCAATAATTATAGCCCGTCATGCGTACGGGGATGTTTACAAAAATACCGAGCTTAAAGCTCCTGCGGGTTCTAAGGCTGAATTGGTGGTTACTTTGCCCGACGGAAGCGAAAAGCGCGCCGAAATACATTCCTTTGACGGCCCCGGAATAATTATGGGCATGCATAATACCGACGCTTCCATATCCAGCTTTGCCCATGCCTGCTTTAATTACGCGCTGGATCAGAAGCAGGATTTATGGTTTTCTACTAAAGATACCATTTCAAAAACTTATGACCATCGCTTTAAAGATATATTTGCAGAAATATATGAGGAATATAAAGAGCGTTTTGAAAAAGCGGGCATAGAGTATTTCTATACGCTCATAGACGATGCCGTGGCCAGGGTTATACGCTCTGAGGGCGGTTTTATCTGGGCCTGCAAGAACTATGACGGAGATGTTATGAGCGATATGGTGGCGACAGCCTTCGGTTCGCTCTCCATGATGACCAGCGTTTTGGTTTCACCCGACGGCAATTATGAATATGAGGCCGCTCACGGCACTGTTACCCGCCATTATTACCGCTATCTTAAGGGAGAGCGCACCAGCACTAACCCCATAGCTACAATTTTTGCCTGGACAGGCGCGCTGAGGAAGCGGGGCGAATTGGACGATATTCGGGCGTTGTGCGAGTTCGCGGGCAAATTGGAGCAGGCGGTTATATCCACGGTGGAATCGGGTATAATGACCGGGGATCTTTACGCCATGAGCAGCCTGGAAAATAAAAAGAGCGTTACGTCCTCTGAATTTATTTCTGCTATCAGGAATACGCTGGAAGCTAATTTATAATTTGATGAGAGGTTAAAGGATATGAAAGTATATGAGGCATGGAAAAAGAGCCTGGAGCTTTTAAACGGCGAAAGGGAGGAAGCTTTATTCTGGGGAGAATACTATGATAAGGAAACCCAGAATTATAAAAAAATCCTGGGAGAAAAGAGCTTTGCTTTAAAGGGCACCGAAGCGGAGCTGGCGGAGCAGTTTAATATGGAACCCCCTGTGTTCGCGGGTTTTATTGACGGAGCCAATACCAGCCTGAAAGAGCAGGTGGATTTGGAGGCACTGGAGGATACTACTGAGCTGGATATGGAATTTGAGCCGGAAAAGCTCTATTACAACATGCTCAACGCGCGTGCTAAATGGCTGTATAATCTTCCCGAGTGGGAGGATGTCCTCTCTAAGGAAAAGAGACATGAAATCCTGGAAAAATGGAAAGATGAAAATATAGCCAAGAGCGTTAAGGTGGGCAGAAATGACCCCTGTCCCTGCGGCAGCGGCAAAAAATATAAATTCTGCTGCGGGAAATAAGATTTATGGCGTTAGATAACAGAATGCAAAGAATACGCAATTTCTGCATAATTGCGCATATAGACCACGGCAAATCCACGCTGGCTGACAGATTATTGGATTCCACCGGCACCATTTCGGCACGGGATATGCAGCAGCAGGTCCTGGATGATATGGAATTGGAGAGGGAGCGCGGCATAACTATAAAATCTAAGGCCGTGCGCATGTTCTACACCTGCGAGGGGGAGGAATATATCCTCAATTTAATAGATACTCCCGGCCATGTGGACTTTACCTATGAAGTATCCCGCAGCCTGAACGCCTGCGAGGGCGCGCTCTTAGTAGTAGACGCCACCCAGGGTATAGAGGCGCAGACATTGGCCAACGTGTATCTTGCGCTGGAACAGAATCTTGAAATCCTGCCCATAATCAATAAAATAGACCTTCCAAGCGCGGATGTGGAAAATACAATTAAGGAAATAGAGGATATTATAGGCTTGCCCGCTCAGGACGCGCCCCGGATTTCGGCTAAAGAGGGCTTGAATATTGAGGATGTGCTGCATACCATAGTTAAAAACGTGCCCCCTCCGCAGGGGGATGCGCAGGCTCCCCTTCAGGCGCTCATCTTTGATTCCTGCTATGATAATTTTAAGGGCGCGCTCAGCTTTGTGCGCATTAAAAACGGTTCGGTCAAGGTAGGGGACAGAATACGCATGATGAGCACCAATGCGGAATTTGAAGTTACTGAAACGGGGGTATTCACTCCTCATTATACACCGTGCGATATGCTCAGCGCCGGGGACGTAGGCTATATAGCCGCCAGTATAAAAAACGTGTCCCAGACCAGAGTGGGAGATACCATTACGGGCGCGGACAGGCCGGCAGAAAGCGCGCTGCCCGGCTATAAAGAAGTGCAGCCCATGGTTTTCTGCGGAATTTATCCGGCGGACGGCTCGGAATATGAGGATTTAAAGGAAGCTCTTGAAAAGCTCAGGCTTAACGATGCTTCGCTGGTATTTGAACCAGAAACCTCCGCGGCGCTGGGCTTTGGCTTCCGCTGCGGCTTTTTGGGCATGCTGCATATGGAGATAATCCAGGAGCGTCTGGAGCGGGAATTTGATTTTGACCTTGTTACCACGGCTCCCAGCGTTATTTATAAGATTAAGCGCACGGACGGTTCGGAGATGGTGCTGGATAATCCCGCGGATATGCCTAGGCCTGAAGAGGTCCAAAGCATGGAGGAGCCTATTGTCAAGGCGGATATAATGACACCGCCCGATTATATAGGCACTATTATGGAGCTTTGCCAGGAAAAGCGCGGCGTATATATCAACATGAAATATATAGAGGAAAACCGTGCCGTGCTGGAATATCATCTTCCGTTAAATGAGATAATATATGATTTCTTTGACTCTTTAAAATCCCGTACACGCGGATATGCCTCCTTTGACTATGAAATAATCGGCTATCAGGAGAGCCAGCTGGTCAAATTGGATATACTGCTTAACGGGGATATCTGCGATGCTATGAGCACAATAGTCCATAAGGATAAAGCGTATGCAAGGGGAAGGGCTATTGCCGAGCGCTTGAGAGAGGTTATCCCGCGCCAGATGTTTGAAATACCCATCCAGGCGGCAGTAGGCGGCAAAATAATAGCCAGGGAGACGGTTAAGGCATTGCGCAAGGACGTGCTGGCCAAGTGCTACGGCGGAGATATAACCCGTAAAAAGAAGCTGCTGGAAAAGCAGAAGGAAGGCAAAAAGCGCATGCGCCAGATAGGTACCGTAGAGGTGCCGTCCGAGGCGTTTATGGCTGTGCTTAAAATTAACTGATATGGCTGGTCTGTATATACATATTCCTTTTTGCGCTCAAAAATGCGCATACTGCGATTTTGTTTCCTTTGCCGGGAGAGACTGCGAAGAGGAATATATAACTGCTGTTCTGTCTGAAATGAAAGCATATCCGCAGCAGGATATAGACACTGTCTTTATCGGCGGCGGTACTCCCAGTTATATTTCAGAAGACAATATCGCCCGTCTGCTTAATGAGGCGGGCGCTCATTTTTATCTAAAAAGGGATGCGGAAATAACATTGGAATGCAATCCCTCCAGTTTGTCCTGCCAAAAGCTGCAAGTTTATAAAAGTGCCGGTGTAAACAGGCTTTCAATAGGGCTTCAATCCTCATTGGACGAAGAATTAAAGCTGCTGGGGCGCCTACACGACTATAACCGCTTTGTTCAGGCTTATGAATGGTCAAGGCGGGAGTTTAGCAATATCAATATAGACCTTATATCCTCTCTGCCGGGCCAGACGTGGGAGGATTTTGAGCTTACACTTGAAAAAGCGGTTAGCATTTCTCCTGAGCATATTTCGGTTTATTCTCTTATTATAGACGAGCATACCCCTTTGGGAGTTAAGGTAGATAAAGGGGAATTAAAACCCATATCCGAAGAAGAGGACAGACGCATATATCATAAAACTGGCGGATTTCTTGAAAAAGCGGGATATGCGCGCTATGAAATATCCAATTATGCGCTCTCCGGCAGGGAATGCCGGCATAATCTTAATTACTGGCTGGGCGGGGATTATATCGGCCTGGGCTGCGCCGCGCACTCCTGCTATGATAATAAAAGATATCATAATGCCTGCGATTTAAATGGCTATTTGCACAACCCGCATGCGCGGTACGAGGTTCAGGAATTAAACAGGGAGGACCGATTGCTGGAATGTATTATGCTTGAACTGCGGCTAATCAGCGGCATTGACCGGTCCCGCTTTAAAGCGCGCTTTGGCAGGGATATATATGAATTATATACCCAAAGAATTGATATGCTTGTTCAAAACGGGCTTTTGCAGCTCACGCCCCAGGCGCTGCGGCTCACTGATAAGGGATTGGATTTGGCCGACTGGGCCGTGCTTCAGCTTATAAGCTGAAAAAAAGTTTATTATGTGCAAAAAACGCTGAGGATAAATATCTTCAGCGTTTTTTATGATAAAACAGCAATTTGTCTTAGCCTGCTTCTGTTAGCAGGGAGGTTTCCTGCGGGCTCGGAGCTTTAAGCAGCTTGCGCTTATTATAATTATAAATGATAATAAAGCAAACGAAATGAATAAGCAAGGTTATTATCCAGGACACCGGATAGGATATATAAAGAGTGGTAAGGGTACGGTTCTGAGCGAAAACTGTATATATCCATACTACCCTGAAGGCGCAGGCTCCCAGCAGGGAAACAGTTGTAGGCAGCAGCGACTGCCCCATGCCGCGCAGCAGTCCTACTAATACATCCATTATGCCGCAGAGAAAATAAGTAGTGCATACAATGCTGAGCCGTGAGATGCTTACGTCAATTACAGGCTGCTCAGGCGAATATATGCCGCTCAAAAATTCCCCCAGGAGATAGACGATGTTGCCTAATACCAGGCCCACAACTGTAACGCTGAGCAGGCATATGACGGCTATGCGCTTTATGCGCTTAATCTGCCCTGCGCCGAAATTCTGTCCGGTAAAGGAAAGGGCCGCCTGATACATGGAGTTCATGGCGGTATATACAAACCCTTCCAGGCTGGCCGCCGCGGTATTTCCCGCCATTACTGTTGAACCGAAGGAATTTACCGAGGATTGAATAAGCACATTGGATATGGAAAACAGCGAGCTTTGTATCCCGGCAGGCAGTCCGATTCGTAAAATAGCGCCCAGCTTTTTGCGGTATATTCTAACGTGCTTCAGGCTGAGCCTGCATGCGCCGCCGCTTTTAACTAGGCACCTGATTACAAGAGAAGCGGATATATACTGGGATATTATAGTAGCAATGGCTACACCGCTCACGCTCATATCAAATACAATTACCAAAAGCAGATTGAGCAGTATATTTACCACGCCTGAAATAGTAAGGTAATACAGGGGACGGCGGGTGTCTCCAACCGCCCGGAGCGCCGCGCTGCCGAAATTATATACCATAAATGCCGGCATGCCCAGAAAGTATATTTTCATATAAAGGGTGGCCTTGGGCAGGACGTTATCGGGCGAATCCATCCATTCCAGCATGGTGCCGGCGAATATGAAGCCGAGGATTCCCACAAGCACGCCGCATATAAGGCTCAGGCCGATGGCTGTATGTACGGTTTCAAATATATCCTTCTGCTGGCCTGCCCCGTAGAATTTTGAGATAAGCACGCTTACGCCAATACTAAGGCCTATAAAAACATTAGTCAGCAAATTGATAAGGGAGGAGGTTGAGCCTACGGCGGCCATTGCGTCGCTGCTGGAAAACTGCCCTACCACTATAATATCAGCGGCGTTGTATAAGAGCTGCAGTATTCCCGATATCATCAAAGGAAAAGCAAACAAGACTACCTTTTTAAATATCGGACCGCTGCACATATCTATTTCATAGTTTCCCGTTTTTCTGCCCATACCGCAATAATTACCGGCAAAGATCGGCCGGCCCCCTTTTTAATATATACAAAAACCGCCTGAGCAGTTAATCTTATCAGGCAGTTTCTAATTTAGCATTGCAGAATAAAAAGCGCAATCCGCATTACTTGGTATTTTAAGCCGAATTGCGCCTAAAAGCTTTATTTATTTGAAGAAAGATATTTATTGCTGATTTTATCTAATCCCCATGAGGCAAAGAAGCCGGCCACGGCGCAGACCAGGCAGATAATGAAATGTCCGGCACTGCTGAATTGATAAGGAATTATTGAGAATGTAGTGGCCAGAACGGCGGCAAGGATTATATGGCTGGCTATGGCGTAATGCCTGTCAAAGAGGTAATTTACCGCGCGTGAAAGAATGACTATGACCAATACCGTTCCTATGCCTATGGGAATAATGGCTTCAAGGGAAAAAGCGGTTATGGAGTCTATCATGGGCTCGTAAAGGTTGAGCGCCATAAGGGGGGAGGAAAAGGACATGCCGGGCACGATTATGCTTATGCCGAAAATTATGCCGCAGAAGAAATACCACCATATATTTGGAGTTATGTCTAACTGCCCGCCCAATTTTAGGAACATAAGCAGGGCATACAGCACAATAAAAGCGATGGCAAAGGCTATCCAGGCAGATTTGGGATGCCCCTTCTGGCCGGTCTCGCGGTAAAGAGAGGGCAGAGTCCCCACAATCAGCCCGATAAAAATACAAATCATGATAGTTTCGTTTGCGTTGAACAGCAGGCTAAGCAAACGGGCCAGTAATAAAAAGCCTG
>OJMH01002177.1_pt1 | contig 17026 bp, 16 predicted proteins | sample 1597111 | NCBI WGS metagenome assembly OJMH01 (sample SAMEA2452115, study PRJEB22498) | human gut metagenome | reverse complement strand
GACTAAGTTTCCGTCCTCATCATACTCCGCATCTTCAGGCGGCGGGTACACTCCAAACGGCGGCGGAGGTGGAGGCGGATACATTCCAAATGGAGGCGGTGGAGGAGGCGGTGGAAAGCCCTGCTGAAAGGGCGCGCCTCCCATAGGATTTCCGGCCGGAGTGGACGCGCTTTTCAGACGCCTATTAACATAGGCCGGATTTGCATAGGCGGGCTTGTTTGGCGAGTGCGCAGCCGAGGAATCGGAAGCCTCCGCGCTTCGCGATTCCAAGTCTTTGCTGTCGCCATCTCTCTCCATTTGTCCTATTGCAATCCAAGCCTGACTTAGGCGATCTCCTCAATAGTCACGCTGTGCGAAACGCCGTCTACATTTACGGTGAACTCGCCCTTGCCCTTGCCAGATAGGGCGGACTTCGGAGCGGGCTTCTTAAGCTCGTAAGCCGAGCGCGGTTTTTTGTAGAGATCCTCAAGCTGCTGCGGGAACATCGCATATATCACGCAATGCTCGTCGTCGTCTTTTAGACCCTTCTCGCGCAAGGCCTTGCGCAAGTCTTCCATACCCGGCTTTTTGAGGTCTGCAGGCCTTACTGTTATGGGCTCTTTGCCCGACATCTTTGCGGCCAAGGCCTTGACTTCCTCGTCAACAGGAGCGGGAGTTCTGCCATAGTAGCCCAAAGCGATATCCATAGCCTGCGGCGAAAATACCTTCCAGCGGCCGAACTTCACGTTCAACATAGCCTGGGTTCCAACAATCTGGGAAGTCGGGGTAACTAGCGGAATCCAACCCAGCTTTTCGCGAACATAGGGAACCTCCGCGAATACCTCGTCAAACTTGTCCTCCATCTTCTGCTCCTTGAGCTGGTTGCGGAAGTTTGAAAGCATGCCGCCCGGAACCTGATAAATCAGAGCGTCTGAATCTATTACCTCGTTTTTCTGCATCGTGTATGCGCCGAGCTGCTCATAGACCTTATTGAGATGCTTGCGAACCTCAGATAGAGCCTTTACGTCGTAATCCGGACGGCGCTCGTGATCCGTAAGCAGCGCCAACATCCTGGCGGCGTCCGGCTGGCCCGTGCCGTTTGCAAAGGGCACTACCGATACGTCTATGGCGTCTACGCCGGCGTCAACTGCCGCGTAATATGCGGTTGCGCCCAAGCCTGCCGTATCGTGAGTGTGGAATATTACCGGAATTTTTATGTTCTTCTTTAGGCCGCTTATGATTTTGTAAGCCACCATCGGGGGAACCAAGCCCGCCATGTCTTTTAAAACGACTGCATCGCAGCCCATTTCCTCAAGCTCGCAGCCCATCTTTACGAATTTTTCGACAGTGTGGAAGGGGCTTGAAGTGTAGCATATCGTTCCGTGCGCCTCTTTGCCCGCGCTCTTTGCAGCGTCTATGGAGCACTTCATATTGCGGGTGTCATTCAGAGCGTCAAAGATTCTCCATTCCGTGCTTTGCGGAAGTAGCGACAAATGCCTGGACGACATCGTCGGGATAGTGCACATAACCCACCATGTTTTGCCCTCTAAAGAGCATCATGTGCTTTGTTTTGGGACAGGCCTTCTTTAGAATGTCGAGTCTGTCAAATGGAAATTCCCCGAGAAAGCGCAAACCGCTATCTATGGTTGCACCGCCCCAAGTTTCAAGCGCGCCGAAGCCCATATTGTCCAAAATCGGGCAAATCGGCAGCATCATATCGGTTTTCATTCTGGTTGCCGCGAGCGACTGATGCCCGTCGCGCAACACTGTATTATTGAATACAACAGGTTTCATAAAAATATTTTCCTAAAAAAATTCATCTTAACACTAAGCACAATTTAGCATCTTTCAACAAAAATTTAACACCCGTGTCTGCGAAGAACCACAAATGGAAAGATCAAGCGCTCAAGCTCGCGCCAAAGCCCCTAATCAAGCGACCTTAAAAGCCAGTCCGACACGCTGCAGTCGGACTTGTTTTTAAGCATGGAGCGCAAAGTCTTAGAATCGCTCTGAGCCTGATTTATGACCTGCTCGTCCTCGCAGCACTCGCGCATGCGCTTTGCGATGGCTCTTGGCCGCGCAGCCCCCTGTATAAATTCCGGCCAGGCGGGCCTATCGAGCAGTATGTTCGCAATTCCCAAGTAATCCACCGCAACGAGCAAGCGACCAACGACGTATGTTATTGGGTTTGCCCTGTAAACGATGGCCCCCGGTATCCCTTGCAGACAAGCCTCTAGCGAAATTGTTCCGGAGCTCATTAACACTGCCTTTGCCCCTATCTTATCCAAGTGCGATATTTTCTGCAGACTGACGCGCTGCTTTAAGTCCGGAAATTTCTCGAGCGCCTGCTCCAAAACCTCCAGTATGCCCTTGCTCGGATACGGAACTAGCGCCCTCTGCCCTTCCAAGAGCCTGAGCGTTCTGAGCATTATCGGGAATATTTTGCCAACCGCTATCTTGCGGCTTCCGGGCATAAACAGTATTGGGCCGTCCTTGTCGTAATAAAACTTTGATTCGTACTCCGGCGACAAAAACGGATGCCCTACAAATGTCGTATCCAAAGTCGTGTCGGCATAGCACTTTGTCTCGAACGGAAATATCACGGCAAGCTCGTCCAATAGCTCCGCCATTTTAAAGCGCCTGTGCGCTTTCCAAGCCCATATCTGGGGGCTTATGTAGTAGAGGAGCTTGACACTGCCGCCTCCCTTTTTGCTGAGGCCGCCGCTTTTTAGCATTCTTGCAAGCTCCAGATTAAAGCCCGGATAGTCCACAAAGCAAACGGCGCGCGGCTTGTATTTTGCAATCCACTCATAGACTTCCGCCAACAACTTCTTGAAGTAGGAGTAGTTTTTTAAGACCTCCATAAGCCCCACGACGGAAAACTTCGTCATGTCAAACAAAAGCTGCACGCCAACTCGCTTTAGGGCTTTTCCGCCCAAGGCGCACACCCTCAAATCCGGATTTTTCTCGAGGACTCGGCGCATCATGCGCGCGGCCTGCTCGTCGCCGGAATGCTCGCCGGCAATTATTAGCAGATCGCACGCATCGTCCTCCGGCGGCGGCAGATTAAAGCTCTCGGGTGTCTCAAGCCTCGTCATTTCTGCAAATTTACGGCTATCTGATTTGTTATTTCCAAAGCCACCTGCAGCGCCAAGCTGCCCAAATTTGCCCCGACCTTCGGCTTTTTGTGGTTTAGCACGCAATCCGCAAAGCTCGCGAGCTCCGCCTTCAACGGCTCTTCCTTTTCAAAGGGAACTTCAGAGCGCTCTATGCCGTTTTCGGTGACCTTCACAAGGTGCCCCGACTGGTTCATGAAGTCCAGAGACATATAGGCCCCGGGCTGGAAAATTCTAATTTCCCTGACCTTCTTTGCACTGACTCTGCTTACGTTTAAATTTGCGACACAGCCGCTTTTAAATTTGATTCTGGCATTGCCTATATCTTCAGTTCTGCTTACGACATTCACGCCGACAGCCTCTATGGATTCTATGGGGCTATTTGCAAGCTTTAGCACTATTCCTATGTCGTGTATCATCAAGTCGAGCACGACACCAACTTCCGAGCCCCTAATGTTAAACGGAGCCAACCTGTCTGCAGTTATAAATTTGGGATTCGCCACATGCTTTTCCATAAAGCCCATCACCGGATTAAAGTGCTCTATGTGTCCAACCTGTACAATCAAATTCTTGCTGTCGGCTATGCTCATTATCTTGCGCGCGTCTTCCAAAGAGGTGCAAATGGGCTTTTCTATCAGCAAATGGCAGCCCTTTTCGAGCAGGGGAATCGCGACCTGCGTGTGCTTGTCGGTGGGAACTACGACGCTCAAAGCGTCGGTCTGAGACGCAAGCTCATCTATTGAATCGAAAGCCTTGCAGGAGTACTTGTCGGCAATCTCCCTTGCCCTTTCGCTATTCGAGTCGAAGACTCCGACCAACTGCGTGTGCTCCAACTGCGAGTAAATGCGCGCGTGGTGCTGCCCCAAGAAACCGACGCCAATTACGCCGCATCTAAGTTTGCCATTATTATTCATACGCCCTTTTTACGCCCACCTTGGCAAAAATTCAAGAACTATCTAGCCCCTAGAATGGGGCGCTATTTTTTAGACTTCGATTCCTTCTCTATGCGCCTGCCCATATCCATGAGGATATTTGCCTCCTTTTTAAACAAGTTCAGGGGCTTTATGGAAAGAGATATGTCCGGATTTTCAAACTTGCCGGAAATATCTATCTGCACGACACTCAATAGCGGGTCCGCCAGCGAAACTATCTGCGATAGAATTGGGAATTTAACTGCCGCAAATGGCGCAAATATGGCCTTTGCGAGTATGTCTCCGCTCAGAAAATCGTACTTTGCATTTCCCGTAACTATGGCGGTATCGCCAAATATTTTTAGGTTCGGCAAGCTTACGGAACCGTCGGAGAGCTCAAAGGAGCTCAAGGCGCTTCGCATGTCGAAACTGCCAAGCGGAATGTGCATGGCGTCTGCCACTCGGGAAATTGCACCGAACAGATGTATCGCGGCCAAATCCTCATTTTCAAGCCTTATGTTGCCCGAGCCCTTCAAGCTCTTTGCATCGTCCATAAAGCCCTCTATGTCGGCCCCGCCGAATATGCTGCCCTTTCTGTAACTTTCCTCTATGGGCTCACTCCCCTGCCCGTCGGCGGAATCGCCCAGCGACTGCAGAGTCTCGACAAAGGTGTATTGATTTGCGCCGTTTAAGCTAACGCTTGCGGAAAACCAATCTCTGGAATCGACTTTGGATAGTTTGATATCCCCCTTTCCGGAGCCTCCTCCAAAATCAAATTCGGCGCGATTAATTTCGATGTCGTCGCCGAGCGCGTAGGCGCTGAACTTCAAATTTTGCAAATCAAACTTTGAGGCCCTGGTAAGCCCCGGAGAGAAATATTGCAAATTTGCGCTGTCTTTGACATCTCCGCCGAGTGCGGGATTCGGCATAAAAAGCTTAAGTTTTATGGTTGGTGGCTCCGTAAAATCCAGTATTTTTACGACATCTTTAACCCTGTCGCCACCCATTGCAATGAGCTCGCGCTTATTTAAGGTTGAATTGGCAAAGACCTTATTTACGGCGTACCTAGTGAGCTTGTGCTCGGGGTAGGTCCAATCGAGGGCCCCCGTTAAAACCCTGTCGCCATTTGCCACGTATAGGTTCAAGATTGAGATGTGAGATGGATTCACCCAGACGTCAAGCCTCGCCTTCTCAAATTCCACGCCGTTTCTCATTCCGCCGTCGGCGTTTGCACTGCCGAACACGTATATGTATTCGGGCTCTCCCCAGCGCCCTGCGACACTTATGTCGGCATAGGGAAATTTGCCTTCTTTAAAGCTGAAGTCCGAGAATACTTCCGTCCACCACTTCTCCATAAAGTGCGCGATTGCCATTGGCCTTACGCGCCCTGTGAGCAAAAAGCGGTAATCGAAGTTTTTTAGATTCTGGTAGACGTCTCCGCCAATGTTCCACCCCTCGACGGATTCAACCTCGACATTTTTTGCCCAAAATGCCCCGCTTTCCGAATTGTATGACAGACTGCCGCAAACACTCTTTACATCCACTCCAAAAAATAGGCTGTCGCGGGCAAAGATATCGGCCTTCAAATCGAAGAATAACTTTTCAGATAGCTCGAACTCTCCGGAGCCAAACGCTATAAGAGGCGCTCCGAATGAAAACATTTCAAGCTCCTTTAGCTTTGGGATTAAAGAGCATTTGAGAAGCTCCGCGCAATCGAGCTCAGACTCAAATTGAACGCTGAATTTCTCGAGAGAGCCCTCAGTATTTGCCAGAATAAAACCCCGACCGATTTTTGCGTTTAAAATCCAGTCCTGCGCGTAGTTTTGCGCAGTTAGCACGTCTTTGTATGCCCCCAAATACTTGGCGCTAACACCTTTAAATTCTGCTCCTATAAGTAGGGCTTTTACGTCGCTTAGTTTCTCCTCTTTAAAATTGCAAACGCCCGATACCGACGCATGCTCGGCGACCAAGCCGAAGTCGGATTTCACGGAGTTTGAAACTGCACTTAGCCAGAAGCTATCTGCGGAATCCTCAGAATCGTACAGGGCAAAAATTCTCAAGTCGCAAACTTCGGCTTCCACGCCTGAAAACTTCTGCTTTAAATTCTCTGCAAAGGCGCTTGCCCTAATGCGCACGCGCCCATTTTTCTCCATGCTAAAATCGGCCAGCAGAATTGGGTTTTTGATATCTTTAAGCTCCTCCTGAAAGTCCAAAACTACACTGGATACATCGGCCCAAGCCTTCAAGAGTTCCAGATTTACGGAGCCTTTCTGTGCTCCATAAGGCTCTGAGCCGCCGCGCCTGTAAAGCAGCTCATCGACGGCGCCTCGCGGAACTTGCCCGCTTAAAATAAGGCCGAATTTGCCAATGTTTACATTTGAATTTTCAAGCCTGTACACACCGCCTCTGCGCGATATCGTAAGGTCCAAGCAGTCGCCCAGAACGCCCGATTTTTCACCCTCTACAAAGGGATATACCCTACCGCCGCGCAAATCGATAGACTGAAACTTAAAATCGCCCGCCAATGCCGGAAGTATGCGGAATTTTAACCTCGCGCTGCGCAAATCTAAAACATCGTGCTTCGCGCCCTCAAAGCCGAGCTTAACTCCCTTAAAGACGACTTCTCCGTCCATGTCAAAAATTATGCTATCTGCGCTGAATCGCAAACCGTTTTGGCGCAGCAAACCCTCAATTTTATCGCAGATTCTGCCCGGCATTTCAAAACTAGCGCCTGTCAATATGCCCGCAAGAATTAGACCTAGCACCAGCAAATTTAAAAACAGCACAAAATTTAACACCCCCACCAAGAGGCGTATCAGCGATATTAGTATGAGTTTTGCGCCGTCAAATTTCACATTCTAGCCTTAAAAAAACAGTAAAAAAGCGGCGCAAAGCAGCGCCGCGTGAACCTAATCGGCGGGTTGAGCCTCTTTAGCCGACGGAGCAGGCTGCTGCAAAACCGCCGGCGTGTTGCGCTCTATCGAAAATTCCGAAATTGCGTCAATTAGCTGCTGCGGCAGCTCAAAGGGCATGGCCAAACCGTCGAAGATTCCGTACTGAAACCTTCCGCCGACGCGCGGAGTAAATTTCCAAACTAGCTTTTCGCGCTTAGCCCCACCGGTTCCGGGCAGCTCTATCTCGGCCGACAAAGTGTAAGTCCAAGGCAGAAGCTTCCCCTGAATTTCAATTCCATTTGGATCGAATTTAGCGCTGCTGTACCTGAGAACTATAAATTTGCCAATCTGGTTTAATATGTCGCCGGCAGCTTTCTTTGCCTTTTCATCCAATCCGGACAAAGCGGAATCAATCTGAGCGGAGTCCAACTTAAGAAGAGTCTTTGATGCGTCCGATAGCTCCACGGATAAAATTTTTGATTTTTCCGGCAGCGAACTTAGTATGCGCGATTTAAAGCTGAGCAAATCGGTGGGAGTATCGCTTACTATATTCGGCAAGACTCCGTAAACGGGAGCCTCTCCCTCAAGTTTTGCGTAGTATAGAGTTGCAGATGATGAATCCTTAAACGGAGAGCCTATGACTAGCGTCTTCTCCTGCCCCGTCGACTGCTTTAAAGTTATCTTTAACTTTGGCGAGTCAAAGCCGAAGCGAGCTATGTTGTCTCCAGGAGCGTCGGTTACAAACACCCTAGCTCGCAAATCCTTTAGCCTTGAAATTAGCGCATTTACCATAGCAAAATCGGCCTGAGCCACGCCTGATTCGCCTCCGGACAAATCCCACATGCCGCTGCTTAGCTTCTTTAGGCGCACAGATGAATCCGCCGCAGATATGTCTATTTCAGACAAATCCATCTCGTCAAATTTTAAGAAGGCCTTGTCGCGCAATGTGGTCTGCAGCTCGCCCAAGTTGGAGAACAAAGAGGCGTCAACTACAAATATAGTCGGGTTTTCCTCAAGCCTGGCATATTGGTACTTGCCGCCGTCGAATGTGTTGCCCAAAAGCAAAGTCTGCTTTCTGTTGGTTCCCTGCAAAGTTATGGCCGTCGGGAAGCTCGACATGTCAAGCCCTGTATTCGGAGTTGCAGCCGGCACAAATCTGCGCGCGCTAACAGAGCAGAGCATATCGAGGAAGGCACCGACCTCGCGGGCGTCTGCAGTTGCAACTATCGGCGTTTCAAAGCTCCACTTGGAGCCGTCTCTAACAAGGCCTATGCGCCTCAGGTTTGACCTGAGCGCCCCGCCTGAATCCGATAGGCGTATAGAGAACGACGACACCTCAAACTTAGGTATGTCAAATACGTTCTGCCCCCTCAGCGCATCTATGTCTGAAGAGAAATTTTCCATGAATGACTTGTCGGCTATTATTATCTTATTTGCGGACACATCCTGCATGTAAACCCTGTCGCCAACGGGCGCATTTTTACCTATTTTTAAAATCTTCTCGGTTTTTCCATCGCCGTACTTAAACGTAAACAGGGGATCGTCCAGCCCGTAATCGGCGAGTGTCTGGCCGTGCTTTTCCAAGTCTGAAACGGGGAAGCTAGTGTCTTTGTCGAGATACTCGAGCTGATTTTTTATGCGGTTAACCGCATAGTAATTTGCGGACCACTCTATTGGCGAAACTATGCGCCAGCGGTTGCCCTCTAGCTTTAGAACCCTGGGCTTATCGATAGACTTTCCCGAAATTTCCAGAGTTGTGAAATCCAGGAAGTTCGCTCTTACTGCAGCCGGAGAACTGGGCTTGGACTCTAGAAGCCAAATGGAAAACACCATTGCAAGATTTGCAATGAGAAGCAGTATTGTAAGTTTAAAACGCATTTACTGTCTCCTTAAAATATAAGTTACGAAACCCGCAAACAGCACAAATAGCGGCAGGAAAAGCAGCCGCAAAGCCAAGCTGTTCATATCGCCCCTGCTTAGAGTTAGAGAGTACCTCGCAGCCTTGCGCGGAGCTATGTTTAGCGACGTATTGTCGTCAAACATCCAATTTATCGTGTTCAGAGCCAACTTTGAATTGCCCAGGGCGTTCAACCTGCTGTTTGTTATAAAATTTTCATCTCCAAATACCGCTATTCTACCGCCGGGAATGTCTAGGCCCAAATCGGAACGCCCCTTTCTGGAGGCGACCATGGCAAGGGGCACGGGCCCCTTTAAGTCTGTCATATCGTTGTATTTCGCGGGGGCCGAAGAGCGATAGTTGCGCTGAGCCCAACTCGTAGGGCTTGAACCAATGAGAGTTGAAAGAGTAAGGCTGCCGTCTATGGGCGCACCCAAGTCCTCCCTGACGGGGCGCACCGAGCCAAACTGCACGGGAAGCCCCAAATCCACCAGATAGCGCACTATCTCATGCGGCTTTTGCGGATATAGCCTCGCAACTATGTCGCCGGTGGAAGACTCGTACTCGGAAGTGTCGACAACCAACATATCGTCAGCCCTTATGCCCCAATCAAAGAGGACATCTCCCAGGGCGCCAATGGGCCCGAGCCCCAAAAACATCACAACCCTGCCGTTTCTCTTTAAAAGATAATTCCGCAAAGCATCTATCTCGCGCGGCAAAAGGGCGGTCTGCGGAGCCGCAATAATTAGCATATCGGCATCTTCGGGAATGTCCCTCTTTTGGCTCAAATCCAGTATGTCCAGCTTAAAGCCCCTGAGGGCGAGGGCGTTTGAAAATTCGGACAAGCCCCTGTTGGGATCTGTTGCCACCGGATTTAACTCGCCGTGGCCCTTCAAAAAGTAAATCTTATTTACCTTGTCGTTCGAGACCGAAAGAATTGCGGAACTAACAGCCTGCTCGCCCTTAAATTTTGAATCCTTTTCGCCGAAGGAATCGTAAAAATCCGAAAGCACTAGCTTCTTATTCTTATCGCCGCAAGCTATTATCACGGAATTTTCTATGTCGCTACCAAAGCGCTGAGCCAATTCGTCGCCCATTTTTTTAGAAACAATCGGGTCTACGCTGACAAACTTTATCATCTTGCGAGCGCCGTTATCGGACTCGTACTCATAGCTTGATAGCAACCTCGAAATTTCCTTTATAATTGCGGAAGTTTCCGCACTTGCATTTGAGTCGGCCGCGCCCTTTACGGGCTGCATTGTCATAAATATCTCAACCGGCTTTTTCAGATTTTTTATGTGCGCAACACTCTCGGGCGACAGCGAATTTGCGTAATCTTCGGACAAATCGAACTTCAAAAAGTGCCTTCCGGCTATGTAGTTTAAGCCCACGAACAAAGTGGCTGCCAAAAATATCTGAAGAGCCAGGTTTAAAGCCCTAACCTTGCGGACAATCCTAAAGTTTTCAAATTTCTTTGCTATGCGCATCACGACGCCTTAAACTCTGTTATTAAAGTGGTTGCCCCGATAAACACAGCAGCCGAGCTAAAGTAGAGGAAAAACGGGCGCGTGTCTAAAAGCGCGTTCGAAAAGTCCTCCAAATGCCTAAACGATTGCGTGTAGTTTATAAATTGCTCCATAAAAAGCGCCATCGACGAATTTTCAATGGCTACCTTCCCTACTAGCGACGAACCCGCAATTACTATAAACAGTATGCAAAAGCTCAACATTCCCGCAACCAGCGTACTGCGGGTTAGCGAACTTGCAAAGAGGCCTATTGCTATGTAAGTTGCGCCGCTAACAACTATGAATATGTAGCCGGTCAAAATTCTCGATACTGAAAATAAACCCTCCTGAGCCGCCGCCTGCGGGAGCGTGAACACGGTCATAATGGGGAAGTACAAGGTCATAGTCCACATAAAGATGTAGAGCAGATAGCTTGCCAAAAATTTTGATAGCACTATTTCAAAGGCTGTTACCGGAGTTGTCATGAGAGCTTGCAGCGTGCCCATTCTGCGCTCCTCCGCTATGCTTCGCATAGTTAGAAGCGGCACTATAAACAAAACCGGAATCCAAAAGAGAGATAGAAATAGCTCCACCGGAGACTTCCCGCCGAGCGTCGCGCTAACCTCATTTAGGCTAAGCATGTAAATAAGCCCCATCAAGAGTGTGAAAAAGAACGCCGCAACATAGGTTGAGGGCGATATTATAAGGGCCTTTATTTGGTAGTTTAAAAGCGATAAAAAGCGCCTCATTTCAAATCCGCCTTTCCTTCTTTTGAGGATTCGTCAATCCTATTGGCCTCCATTTGCAGGCTGTCGTTTGACTGCTCCCAACTGCGCCTTGTCGCGACCATGAATATGTCTTCAAGCGATGGCACTTTCAAGTTTACGCGGCGCAGAGCAAAACTCGGGTTCTCTGAAAACGCCGCAACAATTCTAGCCCCCAAATTTACGCGAGAATCCGTCTTTAATAGGAAATCCGCATACGAGTCGCTGCCGCTTTTTGAGTAGCTTTCAAGCTTAAAGCCGCAATCCATCTTTGAGATTAAATCCTCAATTTGAGCTTCGCTAACTTTTGCCGAGACCTCGTAAACGCTGTGAGGCAAAAATTCGTCGCGCAGACTCGCGGGAGTGCCGGAGGCAACTATGCGCCCCTGATTTATAATCATAACCCTGTCGCAAACAAGCTCGATTTCAGGCAGAATGTGGCTGCTAATTATAACCGACATCTTGCCGCGCAAAGAGTCTATGAGCTCGCGAATTGCAATGATTTGATGGGGATCTAAGCCTATGGTAGGCTCGTCCATTATAATTACATCGGGCTTAGAAAGAAGCGCGTCGGCAATCCCGACCCTCTGCCTAAAGCCCTTTGACAAATTTCCTATTATCTTCTTCGAGGCCTTCCTATGGAGTTGGCAAACTTCCATGGCCTCCTGTACATTCGCCTTCACATCGCGCCCGCGAACACCTTTTATTTTCGCGCGGAAAGTCAAATACTCCTTTACGCGCATCTCCTCCGGCAGCGGATTATTCTCAGGCATATAGCCCAAGTGCGACTGCGCGAGCTTCGGGTCGTTTGCAACGCTTACGCCGCAAATGTACGCCCTGCCGCTCGTAGCCGGCATAAGCCCCGACAAAATTCGCATAGTCGTGCTCTTGCCCGCCCCGTTTGGACCCAAGAAGCCCACAATCTCGCCCTTTTTAATCTTAAACGAGACTCCGTCGACAGCCTTCATCGCGCCGTAAGACTGCGTAAGTCTCTCGGCTACGACCGAATATTCGCTATCTTTAACCGCTTCCGACATAGGTAGATGCGTCTATAGACAATTGCCGCGGCGCACGAGTTTCAAAGAAATTGCGCCAAATTTAAACAAATTTTGGCAAGAGCCTAAAAAACTCTTATGCGTTTGCCTTTTTTTCAATAAAGCTCTTTACGTCGCCCAAGGTGCGCAGGCTCTGCACTTCCTCGTTTGAGATTGCAATTCCGGTGGCGTCTTCAACGGCCAGAACTATCTCAACCATAGTTAGGGAATCCAGATTCAAATCTTGCGCCAAGACCATATCGTCAGACGGATTTTCGAGCAATTTGCGCTTATCAGGCTCGACAAAGCGCGCCAAAACGCCCAATACTACCGTATTGATTTTAGAAATGTCGCCGGTTTTGCGAAATTCGATAGCAGCTTCAATAGTCTCTGGAGAGCAGCGCTTAAGGCTCTCTCTCAAGGTTTCTTCCATTTCGGGGGTAAAGTTATTATTCTGCATATCTCGTTAAACTTGCACAATTTCTCCGCAAATTCAACCATTTATTTTCCCCGCATGAACGCACTTGTATTTAAAGACGAAAGAGAAGCCGAATTTATGGACTTTAACGACCCGAGGGCAGCCCACATAAAAGATGTGCTAAAAATTGCGGGCGAAGGCGAAATCTACGCCGGCATAGCAAATCGGAAGCTCTTCAAGACAAAGGTTGTAGAGTGCGCCAATGGTTATAAGTTTGAAATGACAGACAAAGAGCTCCCGAACCCCGCAAGGCAGAAACTTTTGCTATGCGTGCCCTTTACGCGCCCGCAAATTGCAAAGCGAATTATGTTTGAGGCAGCATGCTTCGGAGTTGAAAAGCTCGCATTTTACGTTGCCGACAAGGGCGATGAAAGTTACCTAAAGAGCTCCGCCTACGCATCTGAGGAAGTTGAAAAGAACCTAATAAAGGGCGCGGAGCAGGCCTGCTCGACATTCCTACCCGAATTTGCCAAGCTCACGGGCCTAGATGAAGCGATAGAGTTTTGCAGGGCTTGCCAAATAAAAATTGCGCCCGACATTTACGAAGCTAGCGCAGGGCTTTCAGAAATTGCCAAAAAAGGAATAAGGACCGCGCTAATTTTCGGAGGAGAGAGGGGATTTTCAAACTCCGAGCGCGACAGGCTGCGCGCAGGAGGCTTTACCCTAGCAAGTTTGGGCGAACGCGTGCTTAGGACGGACTCTGCGATAATTGCGGCTCTCGCACTTTGCCTAAACGCAAAATAAAAAGTTGAAAAAGCTCAAAAAAAATGCGAGGCTCAATGGCTTTAAGAGATGCAAAATACCCTGTATTCGAGATTCTTTAAGCGCGCTTTGGACTTTTCAATGGCTCTGGCAATGATAGTCGCGCTTTCGCCGATATATCTGCTTTTGTATGTGCTAATAAGGCTAAATATGGGAAGCCCCACGGTTTTTAGGCAGAAGCGCCCCGGGCTAAACGAAAAAATTTTTACCGTAATGAAGTTTAGGAGCATGAACTCAAAGCGAGGCGAAGACGGTGAACTTCTGCCCGATGAACAGAGAATTACGACTCTTGGCAAATTTTTGAGAAAGTCTAGCCTAGACGAATTGCCGCAACTTTTCAATGTTCTAAGGGGCGATATGTCTTTCGTTGGTCCACGCCCGCTTTTGCCGCGCTACCTGCCCTACTACACGGAAGAGGAAAAGTTGCGCCACAGCGTGCGCCCTGGAATCACTGGGCTTGCGCAGGTAAACGGCAGAAACGCCATATCGTGGGATAAAAAACTTGCCTACGACGTCGAATACGTAAAGAATGTGACCTTTCTAAACGATTTAAAAATCCTGCTTTTAACCGCAAAGAAGGTGCTGTTTAAGAGTGACATACAAGTTGTAAATCGCGAGGGGCTTTTAGACGTGGAACGCGCGGGCAGAGTGAAGCCCGATTCAAAGACCTAACCCAAGCAACGGAACTTTACTGCGCCACCTTTAAACTTTCATGGCAGGATTGCCAATCATGTAGCAATTATCCCTACAACCCTTATAAACTGCACTTAAGGGGGCAATTTTATTATTGTTGCCTATCTTGCACTCAGGCAAAAGTACCGAAGATGTTCCTATTGAGTTGCAATCACCGATTTTTACGCCACCCAAAATCGTGGAGCGCGGACCAAAGAAATTAAAGTTCCCTATTTCGCAGTCGTGCCCAACTATTATGTCGCCATTGAACACGTTACCGTCCCCGATCTTTATATCAACAGAAATATAAGTACTAATAAAAATATTACATTCTCCATGACAAATATCCGGATTTAAATTTGGGCGGACGGAAACTAAAGTGTAGAAACGAATTCCGGCGGACTTTAAGTCGTTAAATATTTTTTTTCTCACGGGAATATTCCCCCCGACCCCTATTACGGCAAAATCTCTTAGACCCCATGAATGCTCAGACCACTCTCCCCTATACAAGTTGCTGTAAGACTTTAAATCCATTGAACAACCGCCGTGAGACAAAAAACCGCCGAACTCGCATTCGCCTCCTTCGCGGATGACAGTCGCCAATGCGGCATAGCACTCGCGCGCAAATCCGCCGCCACCGACGATAAAAACTCTATCTTTCATACCCAATTAAAATATAATCAACATATAGCAAGGCGAGACTCTAATCGGAGGCCCCCATTATTTTAGATTTCCAATGTTCTATTAATTCCGCCCTATCCTTAAAATAGTCAGGCTTCTCAAAAATAAGAATTCCGCCACAAAAGACCTCTGAAAGCGTTAACACACACCCCGCCCAACTCAAGCCATTTCCAAAAGAATAGCACATGAGACGCTCATTATTATTTCGAGATATAAAATCAATAAGATCGTGGCATATCAAGGCCGGAATTGATGACATAGTCTGATTGCCATAGTTCTCGAAAGCAGTCCACGAAACCTTTTGGGGAGAGAATCCCGCCGCGCGTGCGACATTTTCAACAATTTGCTTGTTCGCTTGATGGAGCAACAGATATTTTATGTCGGCCTCTCCCACCCCGGCATACTCCATAAGGCTGCGCATTTCCATTGGAACGCGATTCATCGTAAAATCGAATATTGCAAGGCCGTCCATGTACGACTCCATAGCCAAACATGAAATCCTAGCGTCTCCACATTTAAATTTTTTAATAAGCCCCTCATCTTCAGTAGAATTTCCAAGAAATTTTATACGTTCTCCCATAGCGGGCTTTAATAAATATTCGAACCCATCACCATCCGCTCCGGACTCAAAATAAGTCACGGAAGTCTCGGCCTCCGAATAGTCTAAAATAGTTGCTGACGCGGCATCTCCAAACAAGGGAGCCTTCTGCCTATTTTCAATCGGAACATTCGCCGATGGAGTATCGCCGGTGAGTAAAAGAATACGTTTAAAAGCTCCAGACTCTATCATGGAATGCGCGATATGAAGCCCATAAACCCACCAGTGCAACCCTGATTTACATCAAAGCACATGCAAGTTTTCGGCAAAGCAAGTTTTGAATGTATAAAAAACGCAGTAGCAGGCTGTGGTACGTCAGGCTTTTGAACTACAAAAATTAAAGCATCTATAGAAGATTTGTCTAACTTCATGCCCTCTATCAGTTTTGAGGCCGCAAATATAGCCAAATCCGATGGCGTTACCCCTTTATCGACAACTCTGCGCTTGTAAAAACCCACCATCTTGCGCAACCTTTCAACTTTTTTAATGCTGTTACCATAATAACACGCCTCGTCGTATATGGAAATTTCACGAGGTGGAACAACGGTGAGTAAGCCACTTATTTTTACATGTCGAAATCGTGATCTGGCCATAATAAACTCAAATTTTCAATAATCGCAATTACCCCATTGAGGCGCAATCAACGACGTAATTTTGCCCTGTTATCCACTTTGCCTCGCTTGAAAGCAGAAATACAAGCAAATTTGCGACATCGTTTACATCTCCAAAGCCCATAGGGTACATCTGTCTTCTAGCGGCCGCGACTTCGGAATGCTCTATCATAGGCGTCATTATCTCGGCGGGCGAAAGCAAATTCGCCCTTATTCCATGAGGAGCCAATTCTTTTGCAATCGATTTAACAGACGCTATCAACGCAGCCTTACTGCCCGCATACACAAGCATACTTTTGTCGGGATGCAAAGCAGAAATAGAGGAAATGAATACCATAGAAGTTCCATACCCAACATTATTTCTCCTATCAGCAAGCCCCTTAGCGAGATATATGTGCGAAAAGTAATTCACATCAAAAACTACTTTATGCCTATTGGCATCAAGCACTTGCAAAGGCAGCAAACAACCAACCCCTGCACAAGAGGCAAGCCCGCTAAATTTACCATACTTAGCCTTGAGCTCTTTTACATATGCCGGCAAGCCCTCTATATCCTCGGACAAGTCGCGCTTCTCGCAAAAAAATCTCTCTGGGAATTTCAACTCCGACTTCAGACTCTCCATCTGCTCCAATCTTCTAGCAATACCAACAACAGTAGCACCGCGAGAATTTAACAAACGAACCACGCCCGCTCCTATGCCGGAACTCGCACCCGTAACCAAAAATACCTGCTCGGACTTGAAATCCACCATAAAAAATCCTTAAAGACCCGCAATCTTGAGAAGGTCTGAAACCGTTTGGATCTCCCCCAACTCCTTTAGCGATATTTTCTTTCCCAATCTCTTATCAAAAAAGGCCATTACCGCCATCTTTGATAAGCTGTCCCACTCTTCATAGTCGCTTAAATTATCGTTCTCATTCACGGCATCGTCGCGCTGAAGAACGTCCTGCATCTCATTTAAGAATTGTTCCTTATCCATATAATCTATTTTCCGTAAAAATCCTTTTTTCAAAAGGCCAGTGTATAACTGACGGTAGATGTTTTTAGATATTGTTGGTTTTTTGTAAAGATTAAAGTTTAAGTTATTGATTCATTTACTTATTGCCCCCTAGGGGGCGGCGCAC
>OJMH01002175.1_pt1 | contig 17028 bp, 8 predicted proteins | sample 1597111 | NCBI WGS metagenome assembly OJMH01 (sample SAMEA2452115, study PRJEB22498) | human gut metagenome | reverse complement strand
TTTGATTCTGAAACATATCTCAGGGATGCTCTGTCTATTAATTTCCTACAGTAAAATTCACCCGACCTTGAATTTCAAATAACTTGAAGAAACAGCCTTTTTTTAGTATAATAAAGTCGAGTTACTGTATAGAATGATAAACAGAAATTCATGATAGATTTGTTCATGGTATTTATCTGAACATGACTGGAAAATAAGAGAATATCTTTATGGGGACAGGATGTGTAACTGCACCATAATTCGGACAGGAGGAATGGTATTATGAAAAAATGGAAAGAAAGAGGAAAGCGAATCGCAGTATTGTTACTTACGGCAGCCCTTGTTGGAAGCAGCGTGGACTTATCAGCTCTTACGGTAAATGCAGCGGAGGAAGAAAAAACTCTGACCTGTGAAAAAGAGGAGCATACCCATGACGATAGCTGTTACGAAAGTGTACTGATTTGCACTGAGGAAGCAGAGGAACATGAGCATGACGATAGCTGCTATGAAGATAAGCTGATCTGTGAAAAGGAAGAACACACCCATGACGATAGCTGCTATACCATCACGACATCTTCCGATTCTGAGGACGAGAAGCAGGAGGATGAAAGTCAGGACGATACAACGGTGACAGGAGACAGCCCTGAGCAGACTACATCGGAAGAAACTGAAACCTCAGAGGAGAAATCAGAAGAAATAACCGAGACAGCAAAGCGTATCACCTCATGGACATGGAATGATGAAGAGGAAATGCTGGACTTGGAGGAAAACGTGCTGGCACTTCCCGGTGCATCCAAAGATTATATCGTATCCTTTGATGACATCGTATCATTCCTTCCTGCTTCCATCACAGCCACGATTACAACATCTGCGTCCGTTACCGAAACAGAGGATACAGAAGCAACAAACGAATCGGAAGAAACGGATGGAGCGGAAGAAACCGTGACTCTGGAAGGCTGGGTATGTGAAAACTACCCGGAGGAAGGTGCGTACAGCGGTAACTATACTTTTACTGCGAATCTGCCGGAGGGCTATGAACTCGCAGAGGACGCAGCAGCACTGAAAGTAAATGTAGAACTGGGTGGAGCACAGCTTTTGGAAGCAACCACCATCACACCAGCACAACCGAAAAATGGTGAAGGTACAGCAGAAAACCCGTATCAGATTACCTCGGCGGCAGAACTTTACTGGTTCGCCGGACTTGTAAACGGAACTCTTACAGACGTTACTAAAAATAGTTCAGCCTGTGCGAAGCTGATGAATGATATCACGGTAAATAATAATCTGCTTGACAGGATTACATATAAAACAGATGATGACGGCAATCTGACCAATGAAGTAGCAAACGGCGGGAACTTCATTTCATGGACACCGATTGGAGCAGCTAATAACGGCTATCAGGGGACTTTTGATGGAAATGGAAAGACCATCAGCGGACTCTTTTTCAATGATAGCCAAAAAAGTCATGTTGGCTTGTTTGACAATATATATATGGCAACAATTCGGAATGTCGGTGTCGTTGATTCTTATTTTTTCGGAGAACATTATGTCGGAGGCGTGTGCGCATTTGGTGTAGATGGTACGATAACTGGCAGCTATAACACAGGAGTGGTAAGTGGAGAAGGATGTGTCGGAGGCGTGTGTGGAACTGGTAGCAGTGTTACGATAACTGACAGCTATAACACAGGTAGTGTAAGTGGAAATGATGATGTCGGAGGCGTGTTCGGATATGGTGAAAATTGTACGATAAACAATTGCTATTATCTGAAAGCGGAAGGCACGGATTTGGGTGGCATTAACGGCGCAGATGTCGAAGGGCAGGCTGAAGGAAAAACCGCTGCACAGTTTGCATCCGGCGAGGTTGCATACCTTTTGCAGGATGGACAGAAAGTGGGAGAAGATGGCACGATACCACAGGTCTGGGGACAGAACATTGATAATGATGGTGAGAAACAATCTTTTCCTGTTTTTAGTAATGCGAAAGTCTATAAACCTTCAGAAAGTTCTCCTTGTAAGGCTGGATACACAAATAATGCGGAAGGCTTAAAGGAACATGACTTTGGCGACGACAAGACTGGCGAAAGCTGTTCGGATTGTAGTATAAAGAACATCAACTATTCCGGTATCAGTGTTAGCGGTGTGGATACCCTTTACTACTATACAGGTAATGAGATTAAGCCGGATATTACCGTAAAAAACGGCGAGACATCATTAACTCTTGGTGAAGATTATAACATTACTTATGGAAACAATACAGATGTGGCAGGCAGCAATGCTGAAAACGCTCCTTATGTGAAGATTACCGGAAAGGGTAATTATACAGGAGAAATTACAAAGAACTTTACCATTGCTTACATTACTGCTCCGGATAATTATATAACAGGAACGAAAGGTGCGAATGACTGGTATACTTCAGATGTCACAATCGGCGTAGCAGACTGGCAGGTATCAACGGATGGAAGCAGTTGGAATGACAGCATTTCGGTTACCGAAGAGGGAACACATTCTTATACTCTTTATTTTAAAGACAGTAACGGATACATTACAGATAGCATAAACAAAGAGATTAAGATTGATAAAGCTGCTCCAACCGGTACCATTCAGGTAAAAGAAAGTACATGGGATAAATTTTTAGAGAAAATTTCCTTTGGCTTCTATACCAACACCAAAGAAAAAATTACGATTACATCAGAGGATACCGGCTCCGGTATAGCCTCTACAGAATATCTGGTATCTGACAAGGCATATACACAAATTTCAGATATGCAGAATCTGAGTGGCTGGAAAGATTATGATAATAGCAATAAGCCTAAAATCAAGACGAACAGGACCAACTATGTGTATGCGAGAATCACAGACAATGTCGGAAATGTAACCTATCTGTCCAGTGATGGCATTTTGCATGATGATGAGAAACCGTATATTTTTGATATAACCCCGGTCATGAAGGATCGCTCCGGTAGTGTGACATTTGATATTTTTGAAGATGGAAGCGGTCTTGAGAAGGTTTATTTCTTATATAGTACGGATATAAATGAGGTAACAAGTGCTACGACAGAGAATTTGAAAGCATCTGATTATCACAATGCAACCGGAACCTTTACATTATCAGACCTGAAACCAAATACCGAGTATTACTGTGCAGTTCTTGTAGTGGATAAGGCAGGAAATGAAAGTTATCTTTTAAATAGCACATTTAAGACATTAAAGGAAGCCATCACGGGAACTGTATCCATTTCCGGAGAGGCAGTATATGGAAAAACATTGACAGCATCCTATGAGGGACTTGCGACAGATGCCGGCGAAGTTACAGTTTCATGGTATCGTGGAGAAGATACTACAGCGATTGCTACCGGAGATACATATACTTTAACAGCAGATGATGTAGGAAAAGTGATTACAGTTAAGGTTACCGCTGAAAACTGTTCCGGAGAACTGACGGATTCCACCGCCGAGGTAGCAAAGGCAGAACATCCAAATCCACCGACGAATGGAAATGTGGATGATGAAAACAATACCTTTACCTTTAACGGAACAAGCGGAGTTACTTACGAATACAGTACCGATGGTGGAGCAAGTTGGACGGATATTACGGTAGATTCCGGCACCGGTGTTGGTACTGTTACAGTTGGAAACGTGATAGTCAACACAGGAGATTTACAGGTACGGGCAAAGGAAACAGATGGATATAAGGCAAGTGATGTTATTTCCAATACATCTGCCTATACCGCAACCTTAGAAGGCAGCGTAAGCCTTTCAGGAACTGCAAAGTATGGGGAAACCTTAACGGCAACTGTAACCGGAGCACAGCAGGGAGCTGTATTAACCTATACTTTCTGTGCGGACGATACAGTGCTTCAGCAGGGAAGCAGCAATACTTATAAGATTGAACAAGAAGCAATTGGAAAACAGATTACAGTTAAGGTATCTGCGGAAGGATACAAAGGAACAGTCAATGATACTTCGGATACTGTTGCAAAAGCAGACGGAGTGCTGACACTGAAACAGACTGAATTTACCCAGACCTTTGGGGATGAGGCATTTGAGCTTGGATGTAGCAGAACCGGAGACGGAACGATTTCCTATAAGGTTTCCGATGAAAAGGTCATTAAAGTTTCCGATACCGGAGTAGTAACGATTGTGGGAGCAGGAAGTGCCACCGTAACAGTATCTCTTTCGGAAACGAAGTGTTATACCGGTGCGGCAGAGCAGACGATTACGGTTACCGTAAATCAGGCATCTGCACCAACATTAGCTTCCGAAAACATAAGCTATGTGAATACAAAAGGCTCTGGCGGAGCTGTGACCATTGATATTGCAGATAAACTGCCGGAGAATAGAGGAGATACAACTTACACAGTAACGGATACGACAGACAGCAGTGGAATTTTGCAGAATGTGGCGGTAGATACTACCGGTAAGCTGACCTACACTGTAAAATCCGGTAAAAAAGTGGGCGATAAAGCAAGCATTATCGTAACTGCCCAGATGGCAAATTATGAATCTGCAACATTTACTGTAAATATCAGTATTACGGATAAGATAGTCGTTGCATTGCAGAATGGAAGCAGCGTAACAATTAACGGAAGCAATGCCCTTACCTATGGAGATAAGCTGTCAAAACTTAATCTTGGCAATGCGGTATTTGTAGAAGCGGGAACGAATACGGTTGTTCACGGAACACTTGAGTTTGCAGCACCTGATGATGTGCCGACAGTAGGCACAACAACTGCGGGATGGAAATTTACACCGGATGAAGCAGACACTTATGCCGAGCTGACCGGAACTGTGGAAATTTCTGTAAGCAGGGCAACACCGAATGTAACCATACCAACGGTAAGTGAAACGAATATCGTTTATGATCCGGCAAAGACATTGAAGGATTACACCTTAAATGGCACAGATGGTACATGGATAGTCGGTGGAACTGAAACTTCCGTTGCAGGTAGCTGGAGCTGGAAGACGGATACAACAGTACCAATAGTAAACAACAGAGGATATGTTGCAGTATTTACACCGGCAGACAGCAACAATTACAATCCGGTAGAAAAGACCGTTACCGTAACAGTAGCGAAGGCAACACCAGTGATTACCGAAAACCCGACAGCATCAGCGATTACTTATAAAGAGTCATTAAAAGACAGTACGTTAAGTGGAGGCAAGGTAAACACCACAGGAAGTTTTGTGTGGGTAACACCGGATACCAATCCTACCGTAGCAGACAGCGGAAAGACAATGTATGAAGTAGTGTTTACACCTTCTGATTCTGCAAACTGGAATACAGCCACTACAACCGTTACCCTTACGGTGAATAAGGCGCAGGATGCTCCGAAAATGCCGGGACTAACCATGAAGCCTGCACATAGTAAGAATAAAGTAGGCGATGTGGAACTGCCACAGGGCTGGGCATGGGCTGATTCTGATAAGGAAAAAACATTGGAAGATGGTAAGGCTGTAACAGCAACCGCTAATTATGTAGGAAGCGATGCAGGCAATTATGAGAATGAGTCGGTAGTGATTACCCTGACAAGATCAAAATGTGACCATCTCAAGACAGAACTTAAAAATGCCAAACCTGCTACCTGTAAGGAAACCGGATATACCGGAGATACCTACTGCGTAGAATGTGGAGAACTGGTTGTATCAGGAACGGTAATCCCTCTTGCAAAGCATCAGGGTGGCAAGGCAACCTGTATACATCAGGCAGTCTGCACCGTATGTGGAACTTCCTATGGCGATTTGGACAGCAGCAACCATGAGCATACAGAAGTGCGTGGCAAAGTAGCAGAAGGATGTACCACAGAAGGATATACCGGAGATACCTATTGCTCTGATTGTAAAGTAAAAATCAGAACCGGTTCGGTTATTGCAGCAAAAGGACACAGCTATACAAGCACAGTAACCAAAGAGGCAACCACAAACGAAGAAGGTGTGCGTACTTACACCTGTAAGAATTGTGGACACAGCTATACGGAATCTATTCCAAAGCTGCCGGAAGAGAAGCATACCCATTCCTACAAAGAGACTGTAACAAAACAGCCAACCTGTACGGAAAACGGAACAAAGACATATACCTGCTCCTGTGGTGACAGCTATACGGAGAGCATCCCGGCAATCGGACATAATTATGTGAGCCGGGTAACAAAAGAACCTACAAAATCGCAGGAAGGTGTGATGACTTACACCTGCAAGAACTGTGGACACAGCTACACCACCGCAATCGAGAAGCTAAAGGATGATAAGAAGCCGGGAGATAATAAACCGGGAGAAGGCGGCGATAAGAAGCCGACGGAAACACCGGATACCGGAAAGCCTTTTATCAAGGATGAAACCGGAAAAGAAGGCTGGGATGTTATCAAAACCGAAACTTCTGGTGCAAAAGATGGCGATGTGGTAAAGGTTGATATGAACGGTGCTACCGTAGTACCGGGAGATGTTCTTGACACTATCGCAGGCAAAGATGTAACCATTGTGTTTGACATGAGTAATGGAATTACCTGGAGTGTAAACGGAAAGAGCATAACTACTGACAAGGTAAGCGACATCGACTTCAGCGTAAAGGTTGGAGAAGAAGCCGGCAACACCATACCTGTGGATGTTATCAATAATGTGACCGGAGAAAGATATTCTATCCAGATCAGCCTTGCCTATGACGGCGAGTTCGGATTTACCGCAGTTCTTTCTATTAACATGGAAGCAAAGAACGCAGGACTTTATGCGAACCTGTTCTACTACAATGAAACCACAGGAGAGCTTGAGTTTATCTGTGCGGATGAGATTGCAGAGGATGGAACTGCTGACCTGACTTTCACTCATGCTTCTGATTACACTATCGCGATTGATGAAGCACCGATGGACGGAAGTGAGGCAGACGACAGTACAGAAATCGGCAGTGAAGATAGCAGTGCTGACAGCACGGAAGCCGGAAGCGGAGATGTGGTGACAAAAGAAGATGCTTGGAATCCTCTCTGGATCATTATCATCGGAATCATTGTCATCGTGGCAGGACTTGGAGTGTTCTTTGTAGTTAAGAAAAAAGAAGAAAAGTAAGATAATCTGTAACAGCTAAATAAGATGCAGCATATGTGAGAGCAATTTCATGTATGCTGTATTTTTTATGTCCTGATATATGAAAGTCCATTCCTACTGTACTTTGTCCATTCTTTGGGGAACGATTTTTCTGCCCTGTTAATCTACAATAATTTCTGTAAGGAAGAGTAAAGATAAGAAAAGCCTTACCAATTAAGCAAGACAAAGGAGATTGACATGGCAGAGAAGAACCTGATTAAAGTATATGTAAATGCATCATCATCAACGAGAGTGAATCTGATCATTAAAAATTATAATGATTTTATGGGAATCGTGGAAGGATATACGGAAGGACTCAGGTACATGATCGAATGTGAAAAGGAAAGCAGTCACAGACATGATATCGGAGAGCTTGGAGTCCGTGTGCAGGGAGGCAGCATTAAGAGTGATCCGACAGCGAATAAAGCGGTTGCAAAGATCATGACAACAGAAGCCCTGATAAAATGCGATTTTTCAGGAGATGTTTTAAAGGGTGTTGACCGTGCGGAAGAGTTTGTGAGTGACGCATATCTTTTAAGAAAAATGAGAAATGATTATCAGCTGTTTAATAAGCAGGTTGAGACTCTGGGAGCAGAGAAGGATGTGTTTGAGAAATATCTGACAGGAGAAATGTCTTTAAGTGATATTGCTGAATTACAGAACATTTCCTATGAATCTGCACAGCAGAAAATTCATAAAATAAGAAGCCGTGTAAGAAGACAGGTCATCGGATTTATGGATGGTAAGATGGGAGGTATTGCTTAATGGATGGAATCACAAACAATACCAGTGAAAAGAGATGTTATACAGTAAAGGAATTACAGGAAATCCTTGGAATCAGCAGACCGACAGTATATGAACTGTTAAAGATGGAAGTATTCAGCTGGGTTAAGATTGGAACCACCTACCGCATATCGAAAAACAGCTTTGATAAATGGTTTGATGAACAGGTGTCGTAGGGAAAATTTACGTTCTAAAAGGTTTCATAGGTGCTGTGTTATTATGAACTGGGAGGAACAGCAGATTGAGTGAAGTAAGAAAAACAATGACAGTTCCACAGATGAGGAAAATGCTTGGAGTAAAGAAAACGGAAAGCTACTGGCTGGTACACCGTAACTTTTTCAAGACCGATATCGTCAATGGTCATATGATGATAGATGTGGAGAGTTTTGAGAAATGGTATGCCAATCAGGTCAAGCACAGAAAAGTGGATGGTCCTGAACCGGGTGCTGAACTGACCAGCAGGTCATATTCCTTTTCAGAGGTGGCAAAGATGCTCGGTGTCAGCAGTGCGGTAGTATATGAGATATGGGATAAGAACAATCTTGAAACATTTACGGTGGATTTTGTGAAAAGGATACCGAAGGAAGTCTTTGAAAAATGGTATGCCGGACAGACACGATATCAGAAGAGACGGTATGGAAGTCATGTGGGAGCCAAAAGGAGCAGCTACATTTCAAGGAATGAAGCAGCACGCATGGCAGGAGTGGCACCTTCAACGATAAGTAGATGGGTCGATGAAGGTTATTTCAGGTACACGAAGACAGATAAAATATTGCGGATAAAGAGGGATTCATTTGAAAACTGGTTAGAAATACGGGAAGGGTGATCAATTTGGCTTCAATTCAAAAAAGAGGAAAAAAGTACTGTGTAATATACAGAATTTATGATGATGAGGGAAAGGCACAGCAGAAATGGGAAACCTATGATACGGAGGCTGCGGCAAAAAAGAGAAAGCTGGAAGTAGAATATAAGCTGTCGGTTGGAACTTTTGAGGTTCCTAAGTGTGTGACAGTAAAGGAAATGCTTGATGAATATGTCCGGTTGTACGGCAGGGAAAAGTGGAGTTTTTCTACTTATGATGGAAATGTCAGCACGATCAACAATTACATCATTCCTACCATAGGCAATACAAAACTGAATCAGATCAATAATCATTTCATAGAAAAGTATTATCAGGAGCTTTTGGATATGCCGGCTGTAAAGAGCACAAGAAATATGGATGAAAGCGGCAAGATCACAGCAGCAACCGTTAAGGAGATACACAAGATACTGCGAAGCTGTTTCCGGCAGGCAGTAAAGTGGGGCATCATGGAGAAAAATCCTGCAACGGATGCAACGGTGCCAAAACATAAAAAAGAGGAGCGCGAGATATGGACAGCAGAAATGCTGATGCAGGCCATAGAAGCATGCGAAAACAAATGGCTTAAGATAGCTTTTCATCTGTGCTTCACGGCAACACTCAGATTGGGAGAACTCTTAGGGCTTACATGGGACTGCGTGGAGATTTCGCAGGAAGCGATAGAGAGCAATAGTGCGTACATTATCATCAATAAGGAAGTAGAGAGAATATCAAAGAAGGCAGTTGAGGTATTGAATCAGAAAGATATCATTCAGGTATTTCCATCAATGAGAAAGAATAATCATACGGTCAGAGTGTTGAAAACACCTAAGACAGAAAGCAGTGTCAGAAAAGTATACATTCCTTCCTCCGTGGCCCTACTTCTTGCAGAACTGCGGGAAGAACAGAATGAAACAATAGAGGCTCTTGGAGATATGTATGAAAATTACAACCTGGTCATGGCAACGTCCTACGGACTGCCTCTTGGCGAGAGCTATCTGCGTGACAAAATGCAGGAAGTCATAGACAGGGAAGGACTGCCGGATGTGGTATTTCACAGTCTGCGTCATACGAGTGTAACATATAAATTGAAACTGAGCGGAGGAGATATCAAGGCCGTGCAGGGAGATTCAGGACATGCACAGGCTGATATGGTAACAGAAGTGTATGGACATATCCTGGATGAAGACCGTAAGAAAAATGCACAGCTGATCGAGGATGCATTTTATAAGAAAGAAAATCTGAATCTGGATATGAAGCGGACAGATACAGGAAAGAAGAAAATCGAAGTGCCGGATGGAATTGATGCAGAGGCACTTATGAAGGTGCTGAACAATCCGGAAATGGCAGCTTTGCTGGCAGGACTGGCAAAGGGTGTAACAGTATAAATATATGTATTGAGAATGGCGGAAGATTAATCTTCTGCCTATTTTTTATGAATTGAATAGCCGATAGAAAAAGAGACAGAAGGTGAATAACTTCTGGTTGTGTATCTAGCTGGGGTGTGTCGGAAAGTTGGCGGGAATTGGTTTATTCAATGTTAATAATTATTCATAAAATTTTAATAAATACTTGAAGTAGTCGGGTTAAGAGGGTATAATAATTACTGATATAGATTAAACTTGGATGTGGGTTTAATTATTAATAATACGAATTACTTAGGAGGATAATTTATGTACCTTGTGGATTTTATTAAACGTATAACACGAAAATCTAACATACCAGTGCTTATATATCTGGTATTGAATATTTTTGTCATTGCAGGAATTGTTAGCTTTTTGTTTGGGGGAGGAACAATGCCTTTCTGGCAGGCATTATTAATAGGAATTGTTTTATATGCAATATCATTAGTAATAGCACTTTCACCGATTGGAGAATGGATTTTAAGACTCCAAACAGGATGCAAGAAAATTAAAAGAGTTGAGCAGATTAATTTCATTGAACCGATTTTTAGAGAGGTATATGATAAAGCAAAAAAACTTGATCCTTCTATTCCGGATGATGTTCAGCTATATATGAATACAGATGAGGATCCTAATGCGTTTGCAACTGGAAGAAAGACAATCTGTGTTACAGAGGGAATGTTACATATGCCAGAGAGCCAGATTAAGGCAACGCTTGGTCATGAGTTTGGACATCTTGCACATAAAGATACGGATTTAATCCTTGTAGTATCTGTAGGAAATCTAATTGTTTCAGCTTTTATTTTAGGAATTAGATTGGTTATTGATTTATTCCATCTTGTATTTGGTTTATGTACCATTTTTATGGGCGGATCAGAAGGTGCTGTTGCAGCAATTTTAAATGCTATTTATCATGCAATGATTACTGCAATTGTTGCGGGTCTTACATGGGTATGGACAAAGATAGGTGTTCTTCTTGTTATGAAGGCTAGCCGTGCTAATGAGTATGAAGCAGATGAATTTTCATTTAATCTCGGATATGGAAATGAATTGTGCATTCTTTTAGATTCAATTAGCGGCTCTCATGCAAAAGGTCTTTTTGCAAACTTAGCAAGTAGTCATCCAGATAAAGATGACAGAATTGCAAAGCTTCAGGAGTTAGGTGCAACATATAGAGCTACTTACGGAGCAAAATAAAAAGATTATTTGCCAGGAGTGTGTTTGATTACATATTCCTGGCTATTTTTTTAGGAGGAGATTGGCTTTGGATAATACAGCAATAGTCTCAGTACAGGAACAGAAACAATTACAGTTATTGAATAACGGTCTGATAACAGCGGATAGATTCATTAATAAGAATTATTTAATTAATATTTCGGAACAGAATATTGTTCCATTAGACGACTATGAAAAAACTACTAATTCGATTCGATTATTTCAAATCATCAAATTGGTTTATGATAAAACAGAAAATATAAATGATAAATTAATTAGTGTTTATAGTGCGTTGCAAAATGTTGACAGTTCAGCGCTGCTTGTGATTAATGGAAATGGTAGAGAAGTAACATTTTATATCGGTATTCGCTCGGTTGATAATGCGGCAACTGCAAGTAAGATTTTAGAAAAGAGTTTTGTTGGCAACTTTCCCGGTAGTACACTTAGAAGTATGAAAAATGGAGAAATTGCTGAAGTGATGGCAACTGTAGCAAAAACAGATAATTACAATACATCTCGTAATGTATCCTGTGTTACAGTAATTCCTTCAATGAGAGATGAAGATAAAGATAAATTTGTACAAGGAATTGAAAAATTTATTGATACAATGCAAGGAGAAAAGTTTACCGCTGTTTTTATAGCTAAACCAGTTCCCAAAGATGATCTGGAAATGAGAAAGAGGGGATTTGAAGAACTGTATTCTTCATTGTCTCCATTTGTTAAAACATCATTAGCGTATGGAGAAAACTATAGTAAAGCAGTAACTAGTGGTATGTTTGAAAACTTTTCTCACTCTGTGAATAATAGCATATCAAATACTACAGGTAAGAACTCTAGCACAAGTTCATCACGTACACATGGTACAAACAGTGGAAGTAGTATTGGCGGCGGGGGATTTAGCATTAATTCCGGAACCACTAATAGTACAACAAGCGGATATTCATCAGGTTCCTCATGGTCAAAATCTGTAACTGAAGGAACTGCAGATACAACTGGTTCGGGAACAAACCAATCAGATACGGAAACAAGAGGAAATACAAGAACATTAACTGTTGAGCATCAGAATAAATCTGTTTCTGTTTTACTAGATAAAATTGATGAGCAGTTGGAAAGAATAAAAGCGTGTGAAGCCTTTGGTGTATGGGAATGCGCAGGTTATTTTATAGCAGATGATATTCAAACATCAGTAGTAGCCGCCAATGCATATAAGGCATTAATGCTTGGAGATGAGACTGATGTTGAGAATTCTTTTGTAAATGTGTGGGGAATCAAAACTCCAAAAAATACAGAGCGTGTGTTGGAGTATATTCAGTATGGACAACATCCGTTAGTTGAGATAGCACCGGAGATGGGATATGAAATGCAATATGTTACTCCAGGCAATTTCATTAGTGGAAAAGAACTACCATTGCTTATGGGATTGCCTCATAAATCAGTAACTGGATTGACGGTAAGTAGTATTGCAGAGTTTGGTAGAAATGTTTTTATTCAAAATGAAAAACCTGACCAGAAGAAAATACAGTTAGGAAAGGTTTATCATATGGGGAATACTGAGGACAGTATTGTTAGATTAGATTTAAACAGTTTTACTTCTCATTGCTTTATCACGGGCTCAACAGGTTCTGGTAAATCTAATACGATATATGGATTGTTGGAAAAGTTTATTCAAAACGATATACCATTTTTAGTTGTCGAACCAGCAAAGGGTGAGTATAAAGAGGCATTTGGAGCAGTTGAAGGAATAAACATATTTACAACTAATCCGTTAATGGGTCAAATGCTAAAACTTAATCCATTCCGTTTTGACAAAAATATACATATTCTAGAGCATTTGGACAGACTGATAGAGATTTTTAATGCATGTTGGGAAATGTATGCCGCGATGCCGGCTATTTTGAAGGACGCAGTGGAAAAGATTTATATTGAAAAAGGTTGGGATTTATTAAACTCTGTTTATATGAGAGCTGGGGAACCAACGTATCCAACCTTTCATGATCTGATGAGAACATTACCTAATGTTATTAATAATTCTGGTTATTCTTCTGATACAAAGGGTGACTATATTGGAGCATTGGTTACAAGAGTAACTTCTTTGACAAATGGTATTTCGGGACAGATTTTCTGTGACAGTTATGACATCCCAGATGAAGTAATGTTTGATCAAAATACTATTGTTGATTTAAGTAGGGTTGGTTCATCAGAGACTAAATCGCTTATAATGGGTATTTTGGTATTGAAGTTATCTGAATACAGAATGGCAAATGCAAATCAAGCAAATTCTGTATTGAGACATATCACAGTATTAGAAGAGGCACATAATCTATTGAAACGTACAACACCAGGTGCAGCAGGAAGTAATGTGATTGGTAAGTCAGTTGAAATGATTTGTAATAGTATTGCAGAAATGAGAACATACGGAGAAGGATTTATCATTGTTGATCAGTCTCCAACAGCTGTTGATATTGCAGCTATTAAAAATACTAATACAAAGATATTGATGCGGTTGCCTGAAAAGGGAGATTGTGAAGCCGTTGGAAATGCAGCCGGATTAAATGAAGAACAAGTAAGAGAAATGTCAAAGCTTGGAACAGGTATTGCTGTTGTAATGCAAAATAATTGGCTTGAAGCTGTATTGACACACATAGATGCTTTTTCAAATCAGTATGAGAAAAAGATCCCAGTTGCAGAATATAGTTCATTAAAGAAATTGAAGGGTGCTGTTATTCAAGAACTGATGCAACAGTATATTGTTGACAAAACAATGAATATGGATAGGATGATGGCTGTAATTGATAGTGTTGACGCCGTTACATATAAAAAAGAAGAAATTCGCTGTTGTATGAGATATGTAATAAGTCGATTGCAGAAAGGAAGAGATATAGATTTCTTCTGTGAGACACTATTAAATGTTTCTGGAACAAAAAATCTTTTTGACATTATTGAAACAACAATAAAGAAGTCAGAAGTAGAAGATGAAAAATATGACAAGTCAAGCGTAGTAAAGTGGAAATCACGTTTTAGAAGTGAACTTACTAAGTATATAGACTTGCCGGATAATTTTAATAATACTATTCTCAAATACTTAATTCATGCACAGGAACTAGAACAAAATGGAATAGATTATTTTGAAGTAAAACGAATTTTATACTAGGAGGGCTGTGGTGTGAATACACTGAAATTAAAATTAAACCCATATAAAGATATTAATATTGCATCATTAGATGATAAACCATTGTCACCATATAGTGAATTAAATAACTATATGAAGGAACCATTTTTAAGCTGGGTATCAAAATTGTTGGAAGCAGCTGAAAGGGAAATCAATGATGACTATTGCTTAGAGGTAGTTTCAGAATCTTTTGAAGCGTTATTTCTTGAAGGGATGCAGAATGATTTTGATTCTTGTAAAGAGTATAGAACAGCTTCTTTTCAAGTGAATACATCAACAAGCGAAAGATTTGATTTAATTAGAAAACTTGCATCAAAATACGCCGTTAATTATTCTTTAGAAGCATTTAAGCTTCCGGTTTATACAGATGTTCAGTTATCGTTAGATACAACTATGGTTAAATCTGTAACACTCGAGGATGCAAAATTGATTGTTACAAAAGAGAAAGAAATAAAAAATCAACTAAGCGCCATGTTAGAAGGTTCCATTATATTATTGATATCAGATAAAAGTGTTGTTACTGCTATTGGAAGTCAGAAATATATATGGGAAATCTGTGAATCAGATTTGGATAAAGTTGTAAATTGTATTATTGATAGATTTGTAAAAACACCTATTATAGTAAAGATATCTGAGTTATTGAAAAATGTTATGGACACGATGAATGACGAGGATAAGAAAACATTAAATCTTGCGACAGAAATAGATCCATTTTTAGCAATTTCAGAATTACCAGAAATTGAGGTGGGTCACTCAATTACTCTTGGTGTAGAAATGATTCCCGAGGGAACGGAGTTGCCTAATTTAAGAATAGTTGCTCAGAATGAAAGCATAATCAGTATAGATGGATTTTCGATTACAGCTTTAATGCCTGGGACAACAAATATTGATATTTATAGAGCAGAAGAAAATATTCCATTTGTCAGAAAATGTGTTAAAACATATCAAGACAATTTTGTTAAGAAGATTGAATTGAGTTTGTTTGCAGGAAAAATGGGAATCGGAAGAAAACAAGAAGTAAATATTGCATTGATTCCAGAAGATGCGGAAGATATAAACTCAGTTGAATGGTCTGTTGATAATGCGGATGTAATAAGGGTAAGTCAGGATGGGGTTATTACAGCATTAAAGGATGGTGTTGCAACAATTACTGCAACAACAACCAAAGCATCTTCAAGTATTTCAGTAAAAGTTTTGCCTAATATAAGGAATATTGTATCCACTGTTACACAAAGTCATTTATATGTTGGTCAAACAGAGTCTATTTCGGTTTTGGTTGAACCCAATAATTGTTTTGATTCTTCATATGAATGGAAATCAAGTGATAAGTCAGTGGCAATTGTGGATAAATTAGACGATGGACAAACTGTAATTAGAGCAACTGGAATTGGTAATTGTACATTAACTTGTATCGCAAAAGAAGGCGGTTGTTCAACTACATGTAATGTATTGGTAGAAAGTACATTTAAAAAAAGAGAGAATGCGCATGGAATGCTCAGTTTAACAGCAATTTTGGCTGTTGCGTGTATTTTCTGTGCGGCACTATCACCAGTTCTTTGCGTGCCAGTAGCTATTGCAACCGTTGTTTGTGGAGTATTGGCCATTGCTCGAAATAAAGGAGATAGATTTTGGGCGTTTATTTTGATGGCAGCGGCTGTCTTAACGGCATTAGAAGCAACGGGAATTACTAATTGGCTATAAACATAAGAAGTGTGAAAGGAGCTACGATGGGAATAGAAGGCGGTTCTAATAGTGAAGTACAAAATCAAGAAATAAATCAAGCAAACAATGAACAAAACGAGATAAATCAAGCGGAACATCAGAGAAGCGGAGAAGAACTTGAGGGTAATTCGACAATTGATAATGAAGGTGAAAGAAAGCAGATAGAAGGAAAAGATGATGCTACTGAATCGGCTGAAGATGAATCATCACAGTTAGATAAAGAAGACAATATTGAAGATGATCCAAATACTGAACAACCTCCAGAATCAGATAATGTAGCTCCGGAACAGCAGCTAGACAATCAAGATACTATTGAGTCAGATCCATCGGGAGCTGATGAAATGGGTGAAGACAATAATGAAACTGTTGATTCGCTTGATAATGATGACGAAATAGAGGACGCTGAGGATTTAGATGATAATCAGGACTCGACAGAAGGAGATATCCAAGATTCATTAGACGCAGAAGATTCAATTGATTCAGATGATACTGATGATTCAGTTGAAGAGGATGATAATAACGAACAAGATCCCCTTGATTCAGAAGATTCTATAGAAGATGATAGTGAAGAGTCAGAGAGTCCAGAAGGAGAAGAAGATACCGAAAATCCAGAGAATAATGAAGAGCTAGAGAATTCAAAGGGAGAGGGAGATACCGAAAATCTAGAGGATGGTGAAGAGTCAGAGAATCCAGAAGGAGAGGAAGATACCGAAAACCCAGAGGATGGTGAGGAATCAGAGAGTCCAGAAGGAGAGGAAGATACCGAAAACCCAGAGGATGGTGAGGAATCAGAGAGTCCAGAAGGAGAGGAAGATACCGAAAACCCAGAGGATGGTGAGGAATCAGAGAGT
>OJMH01002170.1_pt1 | contig 17077 bp, 18 predicted proteins | sample 1597111 | NCBI WGS metagenome assembly OJMH01 (sample SAMEA2452115, study PRJEB22498) | human gut metagenome | reverse complement strand
TGTCAAACAGATTAGGATATGTAGATGATATAAACATCTTGCAAAGGTTATCATATGCTGCTTCGCCGTCCCAGAGCTTGGCGTAATGATTTATAATCCATGCCCTGCTCCATCCGGTATGACCGCCGCCATGCGAGAGTCTGCCCTCAAGTGTACGCCGCGCAGCCTCGGCAAGCTGTGGTGTTCCATCCATGGTTATCTGCGATGACGGATGAAGCCCATAGAGATGGGAAATATGCCTGTGTCCCGGCTCATACTCCTTGTAATCCTCACGCCACTCAAGAATTCTTCCATCACTGCCAATCTGTGTAGGAAGAAGCCTCGACAATGCGTCTTTAATCTGTGAATTGAGCTCGTCATCCACCCCAAGGATATCCGCTGCTTTTATGCATTGCGTGAACAGATCCCTTATAATCTGGTTGTCCATCGTGACACCTGCACCGTTAGCGCCCTTCTCACCATTCGGAAGAACATAACTGTTCTCCGGCGATACAGAAGGACAGGTCATAAGATATCCGTCAACCTCTATCATAAAATCAAGGAAGAACTGTGCAGCCTCCCTCATTATATTAAAGTTTTCACGCAGAAATTCCTTATCCCCTGTATAGAGATAATGTGTCCACTGATGTGTGCACAGCCATGCCGCTCCCATCACCCAGTATGAACCCGGAATCCACAAATCCTGGACTGATGTCTCCCCCTCAATATTTGTATTGTGGTGCGCTACAAAGCCCCTGCACCCATACATGGTCTTAGCAGTCCTCTGTCCGTTAGGGAGCATCTTCTTTATCAGACTGAACAACGGCTCATGGCACTCCGACAGATTACAGTTCTCCGCAAGCCAGTAATTCATCTCTGTGTTGATGTTGATTGTATACTTGCAGTCCCATGGTGGAAGCATGTCCTTATTCCAGAGTCCCTGCAGAGTTGCCGGAAGTCCGCCCTCCCTGCTGCATGAGATAAGAAGATATCTGCCAAAATCGAAATACAGCTTGAAAAGCTCGTCCTTCACGCTTCCTTCCTTCGCAGACTTGAGAAGCTCATCGGTTGTGTATGTGGCACTGCCAGAGGCGCCATTCTTAACAGCATCGCAATTATCCTCATCACCTCCAAGTGAAAAATCAACTCTTGCAAACAGCCTTCTATAGTCACTTATATGTGCATCAAGAAGCTGGTTATATGACTCACCTGCCGCCCTGTCAAGTACCTTCTGCAGCCTGCCCTTTAAAAGCCAAAGAGCAGCCTCGCTCTCCATAACCGCATAGCTTCCGTTATTGCCATTCTGCCTGTTCAGGTCACCGGCTGCCTCACTCTCCTTCAGTGTCTTAAGCTTCTCCGCCATTATATGTTCAAGCTCATCCTTACAATGGTATGTACAATCCGCCGCAATATAGAGCACCACCCTGTCTGCACCGGTGACAACCAGATATTCGCCAAGCTGTTCGACACTTCCGCCATCCGCAGCAGCCTTCAATGACACAGCGAAATCATATCCATGCTTTCCAAGGTCACCATGAAGCACGATGGTGTCTTTTCCTATTCTGTCGACACCGTTATAAGCTCTCTCAGGTCTTGAGAACCTTGCCTCAAGGTTAATTGTTCCCGGTCTGTCAGACTCGATGCACATAACTATACAATCAGCAGGATGTGAGGCAAATACCGTTCTTGTATAATTGACCCCTGCACAGGAAAAGCTCACATCTGCTGCTGCCTTCTCAAGGTCAAGCCTTCTCTCATAATTATAGATATCGCCCTCTATATTAAAATCGATGTATAAATCGCCAAGAGTCTGATACGGATGTGCACTCTCCGGACATCCCGACATGGTAAGGCGCATCAGTCTCTCCGCCTTTGATATCTCACCATCCAGCAGAAGCTGTCTTATCTTCGGAAGATTCCTAAGTGTATCAGGGTTATCCCTGTCCATCTTTCCGCCATACCATATACTCTCCTCATTGAGCTGGATGTGTTCATTCACAGCCCCACCGTAAACCATTGCACCCATCCGTCCGTTTCCCAGCGGAAGAGCCTCCTCCCACACCGAAGCAGGACTATTATATAACAAACCCGACATACCCTATCTCCATTCTGCGTTCCTCACCCCATGCTTCCCATGATACTCAACGCCATTTTTAATTTTCTTTCTTTTCGTTCTGCCACTCCACAAGGTCAGCAAGTGTTATGTTATCCACCACATTATCGACAGCATCGTTTATCTTCTGCCATATTCTCACCGTAACACAGCCATCTGCCCTGTCACATTCCACCGCACCATTCCCAACACAGCTAACAGGAGCTAAATCTCCCTCGGTTGTTCTTAGAAGCATGCCGACTGTATAGTCCTTTGGTTCCTTCGCAAGCATATATCCTCCCTGAGGTCCTCTTATGCTTCTGACATATCCCGCCTTATTCAGAACCGATATAATCTGCTCCAGATACTTCTCCGATATCTGCTGCCTGTCCGCTATATCCTTAAGGCTCACAGGCCTGCCCGATTTATCCGAGGCTATATCAAGCATAAGTCTGATTGCATATCTTCCCTTTGTAGATATCTTCATAAAAAAAATCTCTCCTAAATCCATTCATAATTTTCATTTAATTATTTTCCGGCATCAAGCAGCTCCTCGAACTTCTGAACCGGCATCGGTTTATAATAGAAATATCCCTGTGTTCTGGTGCAGCCACATTCTAACAGAAAATTTTTCTGTTTTTCATTCTCCACACCCTCCACAATCGTATCAAGATTAAGCTCATTCAACATGGTAACTGTATGCTTTAAAATAGTTCTGCTCTTAGGATCATCTATATCATCTATAAATCCTTTATCTATCTTAATCTCATCTACAGGCTGGTCTTTGAGCATTGTCATTGTTGAATAGCCTGTTCCGAAGTCATCCATGGAAATCGTAAATCCCCTCTGTCTTAACTCCTCCATATTATCGTATATCGATTCCTGATTTTCAGCAAATCCACTCTCAGTAAGCTCAAGCGGAACATATTCTGCAGGAACATTATATGTCTCCGACAGGTTGATTATCGTATCCTTAAATGCATTGTCATACACATGCATTCTTGAAATATTTATAGATATAGGTTCTACTCTTTTCCCCTCTGCTATTCTCCTTCCAAGAAAACTGAATACTCTTGTCCACACATACACGTCAACATCTATAATCAGCCCGTTCTTTTCCATCACAGGTATGAACTCACCCGGCGAAACCATGGTATTATACTTATACTTCCATCGGAAAGCTCTGTCATAAAGCTCCTGTTGGATTCTACATTATTCTCTGCCAGCTTGCGCAGTGAATAGATATAAAGCTCAAAATCCTTCCTGTCCATGTCAAATAGGTCTTCACATTTAGCATCTTTTATCTTGTCTAATCTCTCGTTGTCCATATACCCTCTTATATTCTGCCCGCCAACGGAACCATCCTCTATAAAATCTGATATATCACATACTTATGTATATTATACCATTTACAGATACAATTGTCATTCAAAAAAGCAGAAAACCGATTAAGGTTTTCTGCCCTTTCAACAATCCTATGTATACTTTTAATTACTGCTTCCTGTCGACACTTTGCGTGATCCGCTCTTCATAAGCTATGTGTTATATTATCTTGCCGGCTTATTTCTTCCGGCAAATGTGTTGAACCTGTCCGGTGTCCACACAGGCTCAATGCCCCTTGTGATATCCTCAATGGTAATCTCAGCGTCATTATTGTCGATGTCGATTATGGTATAGAGATCATTGCCCATTCCAAGCTCCTTCATATAGGAGAGCTGTCTGAGACCGTGGAATACTGCCGCGGTTTTTATTTGCGCGTCCACTGTGAGGTGCTTCCGAAGCTTCCCTCAATGCTCATGGATATTCCTTTATCCTCCTTATGTCTGGATGTCTTTCGCTTCTCATTTAAGAGCTCAAGGAACTTATTCTCATCAATAGGAAGAGATACCGTCTGTCCAAGCCATGCTGAGAGGTACATTGCGTTGGAAATCATCAGACCGTTGATTCCCTCGCGTCCGTCTGCGACAAGCGGTGTTCCAGCCTTTATATGGTCTGCAAAGGCGTTTAGAACACCCACATGTTGTGGATTCTCGCCATCTGTTTCAACGTCCTCTACGGTAATCTTAGGCATCGCATAGCCAATCTGTGCTGTCCTGCACCATTCTCTCTCGTCCGATTCAAGCCGGTAGAACTTTATGCTATTGTAGTCACATACAAGCTTTCCAAGTGTTCCGGTTACCTCGAGACGGTTAGTGCCCGGTGCATCTCCTGTTGTGGTTACAAACACTCCCGTTGCTCCGTTTTCAAACTCCATGTACGCAGTGACGTCATCCTCAACCTCTATGTCATGCCACTTGCCCTCATGGCAGAAGGCATGAATCTTAACAGGCATACCGAACATCCACTGAAGTAAATCAAGCTGGTGTGGGTCCTGATTGAGCAGCACCCCGCCGCCTTCGCCTGCCCATGTCGCTCTCCAGTCTCCCGAATCATAGTAAAACTGTGTCCTGTACCAGTCTGTCACAATCCAGTTAACGCGCTTTAACTGTCCGATTGTACCATTCTCCACCATCTGCTTGATTTTGCGGTATACGCAGTTGGTTCTCTGGTTGAACATAAGACCGAATGTCAATTCCGGGTGTTTATCCGCCTCTGCAATCATTTCCCTCACCTGCAGGGTGTACACACCTGCCGGCTTCTCACACAGCACATGCAGATTATTCTGCAATGCAAGAATTGTCAGCTCCGGGTGCTGGTAATGCGGCACGGCAATCAGAACCGCCTCGCACACACCGCTTTTTATAAGGTCACTTCCTTCACTGAAAATCTTAGCCCCAGGAACCTTCTCTGCCGCCCATTCACGTCTGCATTCCCTTCTGTCCGCAAGTGCCGCTATCTCAATATCAGGACATTTTCCTGTGAGAATATTATCAATATGCAGACTTGCAATTCCACCAACACCTACTATACCAAGCTTTAACATTTTTTCTTCTCCTCTCTGCTACACTATTTTTTGGATAATCTTCTTTAACGCCTCACATGCCGCATGGAACGCAGTCCTTGAATCCGGATAGCTCTCCTTATGTAAAAGTGATTCCGACTGCAGCGAACCCAGCCCATTAAATATGTGAAGATGCGGCTCAACTGTGAGTATAACCTCGCCGCTTCGCACCTTATCAACATCCTCAAGTATCTCCGGCAGATGTCCGTCACCTCTTCCGGCACTCACCACACTTCCATCCTCCTTCATGGCATCCTTTATGTGGAAATATGTGATGATGTCCTTATGAAGCCTGTAAGCCTCCAGAGGGTCAACTCCGCATTGGACATAGTTTGCAGGGTCAAACGCAACACCCATATCACCTCCGAAATGCTCATACAAATCCATACAGCGAGTATCTGTGTCGCCGTATATTCCTTTTTCATTCTCATGGACAAGCAAAACATCATTTTTCCTTGCAAGCTCAACCATCCTCTCAAGCCTTCTAAACACCTCATCGCGATATTTTTCCGGCTCCTCACCCTGCGGAATATAGAAGCTGAACATGCGAATCCTGCTGCACTCTAATACCTTGCACACCTCCATCGACCTCGCAAACTTGTCAAAATGCTCGTCAAACGAATCCCTTATCCCTATCTTTCCATAGGGCGAGCCAAGCGCCGAAAGCGTGACATGATGTGCCTCCAGCTTTTTATGAATCCTCACAGCGTCCTCAACCCCAAGTTCCGAACAGTTGACCCCGTCAACGCCCCTCAGCTCTATCATCCTGATATTCTCCTGCTCCAAAGCCTCCAACTGCTCATCTAAACCCGCCGCTGCTTCATCCGCAAATGCAGATAATATAAATTCAGCCATAAAACCCTCCATTTTCACAGGCAGCCATTCTGTACCCTTAGGTTCCTGTATGTTTTTGTTGATTCCAGTTTAACTGCATTTTTTACTTGTTACCATACAATATATGCTTGAAACTATGTGATTACTGCTCTATAATTTATTTATAAAGGCAGTCAAAAAATAATTATAAAAGGAGCTACGCATGGACTACATCGCACACTATGAAAAATCCCCAAGAATGTGGTCACAGGGTCTGCATGCCCACGATGATTATGAGATATATCTGCACCTTAGCGGCGGAAGATTTTACTGCATTGATGACACTGTTTTCAAGCTAACCCCCAATCAACTGCTCATCATACCGCCTCTTCACATGCACGGCTTAGTCTGCGACCATGACCTCGTAAACTACGAACGCTGTTTCCTGTATCTGTCGCCCGGAATGCTTCGTAAATGTGGTTTTGGAAAGATTGATTTAATAGAAATTATTGACAACGCCTATAAGAACAATATGCTTGTCGGGACACTATCTGAGGAAAATGCCCGGCTTTTTCAGAAATATCTTAAAGAAATCGAAAAGGATTCCTGCGCAGACAGCCCGGCAAACCAGTTGGACATCTACTCAAAAATCCTAAAAATATTATATATTATGGAGTTTTCCCTGGAACTATCTCACCATGAAACCTCTGTAGGTGTCCCGGACACACCAATGCACGATGTACTTCACTACATCAATGAACATTACACTGAGAACCTTACCATATCGTCAATCGGACAGCTTTTCCACCTTTCCGATTCATTTCTGTCGCACAAATTCAAGGAATACACCAACAAAGGAATCTACGAATATATTCTGTACAAAAGAATACTAAAGGCAAAGGAGCTGATGTACAGCGATATATCACTCACCGAAATTGCTTTTACATGCGGCTTTGGCGATTATTCCAATTTTCTGCGCGCTTTTAAAAAGATTACCGGGACATCACCTAAAGAATACCGGCGTAGCTAGGGCAGGGCAGCGGGCTGGTTGGGACAGGGGTCTGACCCCATGTCCCAATTCTGGGACACGGGGTCAGACCCCTGTCCCACAATCCACATCAATATGGAACCAGTCGAAATCGACAAAGCCCTCCGTCTCCTCCTTGGCGTAGGCGAAAAGACCATATCTGTACCCCATGAAATCAGGCATATCATAGTTCATCTGCAGCTGCTCACCTATCTGAACCCAGTTTACATTGTCAATGCTGTAGTAAAAGTCTGCGATATCCTTCATGTCCCTGAAATCGCAGTGAATGCGAAGATAAATCTTATCCGCGTCCTTAAGCTCCTCCATAGCACAGCAGCGTCCCATGGCATCGTCCTTATTATCCGCCTTGCGCATCACAAGGTACTTCCTGCCGTTCTCCATAACCACGGCAACATAGCCGTACTGGCGCTGGAACACTGTAAGTCCTGCGGTCATTCCATCGGCCATGTTGGAAATATCCATAACCGTTGTGCCATCGCATACCGGACCCACTGTGCGGATTGTCAGGGTGTTGCGCGCAGTTCTGATACTTTCCGAAGTTCCCACAGGCTGTAAACGCAGATATCCCGGACGCTTTGTGAGGCTCCAGAAACGGTTATCAGGATTGTGGTTCCACTGCCACTGAAGCTTAAGATAGGAGCCATTAAGGTCATGCTCACCATCACCTACACAGGCGTCCTCCCTGTCATAGCAGCGATAGTCCGCAATACTGTTCTCAAAATCATCGTCCTCAACGAATTCCCCGACAGTCTCCTTCGTCCTAACAGGAAGCTCACTGATTACAGGCATTTTGTTGTACAGAAAAGGTGTGCCCTCCCCAAGATATGTACCGATTACCGGCCAGTCCTTAAGCTCTCCCTCCGTACCCCATTCCATAGGCGACAGCATAGGAATACGCCCCACTGAGCCTGTATCCTGGAAGATAAAGCAGTACCACTTTCCGTCCTCCGTGTCCACAATGCCGCCCTGCGCGATTCCGTTATTTTTCATATATACATTGTCATCCGCATCATAAAGATGTCCCACAAACACCTTCCTGCATGTCCAGTCACCAGCCGGTTCATCATCCCAGCGCCCAACTCCCGTAAGACTCCTGCTTCTCCAGCACAGCTCCTGTCTCTGCCACTGCTGCCCCTGAATCACGAAAATATAGTAATATCCGTTATGCTGGTACACATGGAAGCCCTCTCCCCATAAGCCCTGCTTAGGAGTTTCATAGTTGGTGTTGTGAAGCACAAACCTCTTGTCCCCATACTCAACAGTATGCTTGTCTATATCGACAAATAATTCCCTGTAATATATATCATGCGTTCCGATTCCATCTCCGCAGTCCTGTGAAAAGAAGATATATTTTCTTCCATCCGTCTCATCGAACAACATTCCGTTGTCATAACACATCTCCGGGAAGGTTGTGCGGTACCAAGGTCCTCTCTCAATATCTTCTGTCATAAAAATATATGTTTTCTGTGTGGAATTACATGTAAATGCTACAAAATACCATCCTGTAGCAGAATCCTGCCTGAGGCTTGCCGCCCATGAACCAATGGAATAGTCATCCTCCCCATTCTTCAGACAATATCTGTCCCCATCCTCAAGAATCTGATACACATAATTCACCGTCGCCCAGTGCACAAGGTCATACGATTTCATAATCGGCACTCCCGGTGACAAATGCATTGTCGTGCTTACCATGTAAAACGCCTGCCTGCCCTCCCTATCCTTAGAGCGTATGATATCCATATCCGGCACATCCGCGTAAATAATAGGATTGCGATAAATGTTCTCCTCATTCATATAGCTGCCCATACCCTTTCTACCGTTTTTTATTGTAGCCCCATGAAAAATATATATGGCACTGCGCCATCTTTTGTTTTAAATGTCGCAACACTCATAAATATATGCTATTATAATAAAATATACAGTCAAAAACAAGCAATTTAGCAATAACTGACTGCAATTTAGCAATAATTGACTGAAACCTTCCACATTTTTTTTACGGGTATATATATAAAGGAATTGTGAAACGTACATTTGCAAAAATACACAACGTCCGTCTGTCACACCAAGTTTCGCAATTACCTTTTATATAGAAAAAGAAAGGAGGTATCACCATGACAGACCCGGAGATTGTTTCGCTATACTGGAAGCGCGATGAGAGCGCGATAAAACATACCCAGAGTAAATACAACGCCTATCTCACCAGGATTTCCTACAATATCCTCGCCAATTTGGAGGACTGCAGTGAAGCTGTCAATGACACCTATCTTGCCGCATGGAATTCCATGCCGGACAACAGACCGGAAGTCCTCTCGACATACCTTGGTAAGATAACAAGACAGCTCTCCATCGACATTTTCCGCAAAAGAAAAAGCAAAAAACGCGCCGGCTCGGAATATGCCATCTCCTTTGATGAGCTTGAGGAGGTCATCGCTTCATCCGGTGAGCCTGAAAAGGAATTAGATTCCAAAATGCTGATAAGCACTGTAAATAATTTTCTTCGCACGCTCCCCGAAGCTGAGAGGAATCTATTTATCGGAAGATATTACTATTTTGATTCGCTAAAATCTGTTGCCGGATATTGCAAAATGAGCGAGTCCAATGCGAAAACGCTTCTTTTCCGCACCAGACAGAAGCTTAAGGCGTATCTTGTAAAGGAGGGTTTCATATATGAATAATGACAATCTGATTGACGCAATCGGCCATGTTGACGATGCTATGCTTGAATCGGTAAATAAACTCAGGACACGCAAAAATAAAAACCAAATCATCCGTATCCTAGGCGGACTTGTGGCTGCCGGTCTGATATTTGGAATATCTCTGTCCGTTGGGATCCATAACAGAATATCGAAGGCTTCCGACACCACAATAGTCAACATCGGCGGCATTGAGCGCCGCTACAAGGCAGACATCTCAGTACTGTTCGGTGAGCTTGGAATTACCTACAGGTGGGAGGACCGCACTGTAGCTGAGCAATACAGCCGGTTAGACATAAACGATGGCGATTTCACCACAGCATGCAGTGAAATAGACGCTTCAAAGCTTGATAAATCAATCGGCGTATACACTGCCTCCGGCTACGATGACTATACCGGCACGGAATACACCCGTCCTGTAAATGTATACTCTGTAAGAGGTATCTCCGAAGATAGAATCGTTGCAGCGGAATTGGATTCTAAATACTACATTTACAAGAATAACACCTACAACCCACCCGAAAACCTTGGACAATTATTCGATGAGGCGAATCTGTGGGAGAACCTTAAGCTTGATTATTTCTACGATACCAAAGATTATATTGAAAATGGAAGCTACAGCCTTAATGGCTCCGGATATATATTGGAGGTTCTTTCAGAATGTAAGGATGCCGGATATGCCGGGAACGACAGCCAGACATTCGATTATAAAAATCGCATTGATTTTTCAATCACCTTGGATGACCTTGGGGTCTATATGCGTGGCCTGCAAATCAATTCGGAGGGCTATCTCCTGACGAACATCTTTGATTACGGATATATCTACAATATAGGTGTCGAAGCCGCTAAAAAGATAATAGCTTACGCAGAAAAGAATGGAACCCCTGCAGCCCCTAAGCCATACTGCTATTATCTTTCCGGAATCGTGACCGAGTTAACAGAAGATTATCTTATCATAGATGATTCCATAAAATGTGCAGCTGCCTCAGACGGAATGTGTTTTAAGATACCGCTTGATGACATACATGCCAGCAGAGGCGTAAAATACCGCGATATTAACATTGGCGACATAGCCGTTGTCAGCTTCCGCGGCAACGTAGACACGCAGGCAGACAATACAGTCACAGGTATAGTCGAAATCGATAAGGGCAAGCTCTACAATGGCAATATTCTCGTGGATGAATAAGCCTTGGGACAGGGACCAGACCCCGTGTCCCAAGGGCTGGGACACCGGGGTCTGGTCCCTGTCCCGGCTACAGCTTCATCAAACAGGCGAAGAAACATCTCCTCATCCACATCACTCATAGCCCCAAAATCAATGTAATTTTCAACTCCTGCATATAGCAGCGCCGTCTCAACAGCATTGTATTTCCTGTCTTATTTTCCACACTCCGTCCGCCTGCGCTCCCTTATCTTCTCATTGATTTCCGATGCCGTCCTCGCGCTTATTCCATAATCAATCAAATGCCACAGCACCTTTGCCAAAACAATAAACGATGCGTAAATGACAGCATCAAGCTTTCCGTACCAGAAGTTCCAGTGATGCGCGAGCGGCATGAAAACCGCCTCTAGGACAAGCAGGTGAAGTATCGTGCGTCCTAACCATGCCCCCTTTGTGAGCTCATCCTTAGAATAGTAGACCACCATCGTCGCCATGCCAAGGAGCGTAAAAACTATTATTCTTCCGAAAAAAGCTACGACCGGAAGCTGTGAGGTCGGATTGAAAAGCAGACACATGAAAAATGTGCATATCATGATAATTCCGTAAAGCATTACAAATCTTCGAACCCACAATATTATGTTCTTCATAATCACTCTCCATCACCTCCTAAATTCCGAGCAGCCGCTTTAAATCCGCGACATATTTTCGTGAAACGATAACTGCCTCCCCGTTTGACAGCACAGCCTCGAATCTTCCCGAAAGCGATGGACGTATGTAATCTATTTTGTCGGCGTTAAGAATCATCGATTTGCTGCATCGAAACAGCGAGCTTTTTGCACTCACATCCTCTTCCCTTTCCATGTCAATCTGCTCCACCTCGAGCTTCACTGCTACCACCTCCGCATATTACCGTTCGTTTCTCTTATATTTTTATATATGATTTTGGGGATTATGTCTATGCTTTGCTCCGTGACATGACAAAAACGCCATGTAAGATGCAAGAACACCCCATTACTGACATTAAAGTCTGTAACAGGGTGTGTAAATTATTCCGCATTTGCTTTGTTTTCGGCAATATATGACAGCTCAAGAAATGCTGTATTAAACACCGCAAAAATAAGAAGATATATCGGCATTATCCATATTCCGATGCCCTGCTGCAGCTTTCCGAACAGCATCGGCATTAAGGTGCTCCCGACATAAGCCGAAGCCATCTGAAGCCCTATAACCGCGGCACTGTATTTTTTTCCGAAGTTGTTCGGAGCCATGTGCTGTATGGCAGGGTATATCGGTCCCATTCCGGTGCCGATTATGACAAAGCCGGCCGCCGCCGCAATATATCCGTCTACCGGAAGGAACACAAGAATAATTCCAACAAGCTCGACTGCCGCTCCGATACGGATGAGAAGCTTGTCACCGAGCTTATTCGAGACAAAGCCCGCAAGCAGCCTGCCAAACATGAGCCCACCAAATATAAGTGAGCCGAACGCTGCGATGAGCCCGTCGGTCATGCCCGATTTTGTCCCCGCAAAATAGCTTGATGTCCACAGAAAGCAGGTTGCCTCGCCGGAACAGTACGCAAAGAACGCTATGAGCGTCAGAACAACTCCCGGAACCTTCAGGCTCTCTGCGATACCCGCGCTGTGCTCTTCCTTCTCATCTTCCTGCACCTCATTCTTTTTCCAGAGCGGAAGTGAAATTATACAGACAAGCAGTATTGCAATCTGGAGGTACGCCGTCCAGCGATACCCCTCGTTCCAGCGCGCACTTTTAAGTGCCGCAGCCATGATGTTCGGGCTTATGACCGCTCCCACGCCGTAAAAGCAGTGCAGGAAATTCATAACCGAGCCCGAGTAATTATTCGCCACATAGTGGTTAATTGCCGAATCTATCGCGCCCGCTCCGAGCCCGTATGGTATGGCAAAAATAAAAAGCATCCAATATTTTGATGATATTGAAAATCCACACAGCCCGAAAATTGTGAGCAGAATCGAACATATCACAATCCATTTCGTATGTATCCTGCTTATAAGCTTCGGGCTCATGAGTGCCGATATGATTGTCATAAATGATATTGTCATTGAGACATATCCCGCATACGATGACGGCACGCCAAAGTACACCTGCATGGTCGGCCAGCCCGAGCCAAGCAGCGAATCTGGAAGACCAAGACTTATAAAAATAAGATATATAACCGCTATCAGTAATGAGCCCATCTTTTTTACTCCATATAATTAATCTATTTATAACCTACAATGACCGCATAATCCGGTGAAAAATAATCATTGCTGTCACTGCTTAAGCCGCTCGCCTTCAGGGCCTGCTCAAACGTTATATCCTTGGTATTGCTTAACACAAGATATGACACCATTTTTGCCGCGCTGTTCGGCTTTCCCGTAATTTCCAGTCTGTATCTGTATGTATAATCACCCACAGACCACATGCCGTTATTCAGCGCACTGTATTCCGTGTAGATTATATATTCTCCGTTCTCTCTTTTCTGTTCAAGCTCCTCGCTCGGCGTTACCTCATATACCGCAGCCACCGAATAATCACCCTCATTTGCAGATGTTTTCGGACTTGTAAGAAAGCACACCGCTGCTGCGACTATTACAATTATCGCCGCGATGCTCACCCAAAAGCCCGGCTTTTTATAGTTTAAGACGGATTTCACTCTCGTCTTAACACCGACCTCACCGAAGGTAAGCGGACATGCTGCCGGCATTTTCCTGTTCACACTGCAAAAAAGCAGTGTCTGTGAATAATCCGCTCTCTGCTTCGCAGTATAATCCTTCACAACCTTCTCATCGCACGCGAGTTCAATATCCTTGCAGAACACCTCATATCCGAGCCATATAACAGGATTGAACCAATGAACCGCAAGAAGCAGGAAACCAAGCGGCTTTACGATATAATCCTTCCTCTTAATATGTGCCTCCTCATGAGCAATCACATTCTCCATATCGCCCTCACTCATGTTAAAAGGCAGATATATCCTCGGCTTAATGATTCCGAAAACAAAAGGTGAAGCAACATTCTCACTCTGAAATATATTGTCTCTGAGAAGCACCGCCGTTGCAGTCCTATTCTTTATCCGAATATATCCGACCGCGGTATAGACAAACAGTACCGCAATTCCGGCAAGCCATACGACAGAAAAAATCCCGTTCGCAAGAAACTTTATTACATCGTCAGCGCCAATATATTTTTCATTGCTTATAGCCTCATAACCCGAATTATTGTTATCAAAATCAAGTTCAGAATCAATAATAACATTATTAACACCGTTGTCAATGCCTGAATTTCCATCATCGGAAATATCTCCTGCATTTGAGATAATTCCCGCGTCCAAAGCATCACCAACCTGCAGCGTACCTGCAAAGCTTGGAATTAAACCGACTGCACTTTCCACTGTAACCGGGCATACAAGGCGAAATGCGGCTATACTCCAAAGGAGCACTGTAATCCACTTCGGTGCCTTTTTTAACGGAAGCCTTAAAAGCAGTACCGCCAGCACAATAACTCCTGCTGATACACTCATACCGACAACATTTAAGAAAAGTTCACTCATTTCGCGCCCTCCTCTCTGAATCTGTCAATTATGCCCTGAACCTCATCAATCTCCTTCTCCGACAGCTTATGATGCTTCGTAAATGCTGCAATGAACGCCGGAAGCGAGCCCTCAAAGGTCTTCTCAACCATCTCGTCAATCTCCGCCGCCTGCACCTCATCCTTGGTCACAAGTGAAGTGACAACCGTGTTCTCGTTCTTCAATATGCCCCTCTCGGACAGACGCTTGATGACAGTGTAGGTGGTGGTCGGCTTCCAGCCAAGCTGTTCCTTGCACAGCTTCACCAGCTCACTGCTCTTAACCGGCTCGTTCTCCCACAGAATCAGGCAGAAACGATACTCGCTTTCAAATACCTTGGGTGTACTCATAACATGCTCTCCTCTCTGATGTTATATTTAACTACGGTAAATTACTCTAATGCGTTAGAGTTCTTACCTATACTCTAATACATTAGAGTTGAGATGTCAAGCAGATATTACGGCAGCAATCCAATTTTTTATATTTTTTCACATTCACTGAATGCAGGACGCATTCTTTCAATTTCACCACGACTGATTTCATATTTCTTTGCAAGTAACTGCCAATTCTCTTTGACTGTATTTGCTATGTTCTTTACCACCTCAAAAGCCTTTTTTTCATTCAATCCATAAAATGGTGCCGCGGCTACTGCCAGCCTGAAATTTATACTTGAATTATCGTTGTCTACATTCAAAGACAAATATTCACCATATATATCAGGGTTCACATCATAAAGCGGAGACAGCTCCCATCCTGTATCAGACAGTATAAAACCATGATTTCTAAAATGGTCATCTGTGTTAGACACTGCCATGCTGAACACAATCCGCTTCCATAGCTCCTGTAAATCACGCTGTGGCTTTGCACCATTTGCTTTCAGGAAAGATACTATCTCAAGATAACTGCTTCCATCTGAGGCATTTGCTCCGTCCATTTTCCCCAACATTGTCATTGCAGACGAGAAGTGAATCCGCTTCTCTCCATCCCGGTCAAATCGTTTTACCAAAAATGTGGTTCCCAGTTTAGAAAATTTCACAGCTTCCGCTTTCGGGACATTCAATCCACACATAGCTGCCAAGTCATGAACAACCATCTCCCATGCCCCTGAGTTAAAATCATCGTGTCTAGACGGAAACTTAGCTATCCACAGCGAACCATCAGGTGCCATAACTGATGCTTTTGGTCTTGCCCCACCGAGCGATGAACCGGGTGTCAATAGCTGTCTTAACCACTTTTCATTTGAACCCGTATCATCACCTTCAAATGCAATCGAAGCCTGTTCAAGTTCTCTAAGCGATGTCCACGGCGGTGTCGCATATTCTTTGTCAAAGGAAAGAAAATCTCCGTCCAAATCAGTTTTAAAACGCAAGCCGCCCATTCTCGCTTCATCATATACCCCCAGCAGATAATCGCTCTCTGACAGCTTTCGTGGCTTTTCTCCAGCCGCCTTTGCCCGAAGCTCCTCTCTTCTATTCATCAATCTTCTGCCCCATCTGTCCGGACATGAATCAGCAAATACACCGAAAATGTTCTTATCGTCATTTATATATTGTCTGCCCTTATACAAATGCAAATCAGGATCTAACATCATATATCCGTTTTCAAGCCAGCTCTGCTGATATTCAAATGAATAAAACTCCTTTCCCCGCATCTGAGAAACATAAATCGTGCCGATTAATTCATTATGAAAAGGCGGAAAATCGGCAAATACATATATAACTTTTTCTTTCTCCATAAATCTACTCCCTCTTAGATATACGTTTTCTCACAGGCAGCTCCAAATCCTGTAACTTTCTTCCAAGCTCATCATCCTTTGCAACCAGCAGCAAATCCTTGTCCATATAATTGAGTGCATGAAGCACAGCCGCATAACACCCGATAGCCACCGATGGTGCTCCCTTCTCAATCGAAACCAAGGTTGCTCTGCTTATTCCAGCTCTTTCGGCAACCAGTTCCGCTGTCAGCTTTCTCCTCAATCTTGCATATTTTATTTGTAATCCCATCTGTTCAAGTATTTCTTCTGTTTCAGGTAATAATATAATTGATTTCTTAGACATAGTGCATTCTCCTTACGTCAATAATATTATACATTATTCTAGTTTTTGTCAATTTTATTAACATTATTTATTATTTTACACAAAAACCCCCGTAGACCGTATTCCAGCCCGCGGGGGGTCCATATTCAAAGACATCATCCGCAATACTTGTCACACTGCTCGAAATCGTGATGGAAGTCAGATTGTCACATTCTCAAGGCTCTTGCAGCCCGTGAACGCACGCAATTTTATCTTTGTCACGCTGTCGGGAAACATATTATGAGAAACCTTGACAAAATTGACAACCTTCCCACCATCAAACGCCCCAAACGCGGTCTGGTCTTTTCCCATGTGTAATGCCACATCTGCTGCAATTTCACGGCACTCATTTAGCGACCAATTCTCCTCAAACTCCATCGGCAGCAATATTCACCGACCGTCAACATTTCTCGAGCATTCCCTCACCTGTTGATGTCTCATAAAATTATCCAGCGAGTATTTGTCAAAATTTTTACTGTCCAAGGTTTTCATGAATCTTACCTCTCTATCTATAAACCTACTTGTGACGGTTAACGTCTGCCATCACTCTCCGGCAGCAATGTAACAAAATAATAAATAATTCCAAATACAGCTATACTTCCCACCATAATGCCAAGCATCTGATTTACACTTACCACATTTCCATGAAATACCGGATTGCAATCAAGAGTGTCTCTTATCGCTT
>OJMH01002158.1_pt1 | contig 17173 bp, 16 predicted proteins | sample 1597111 | NCBI WGS metagenome assembly OJMH01 (sample SAMEA2452115, study PRJEB22498) | human gut metagenome | reverse complement strand
AACTACGCTCGTAGAAGGACAGGGGATTGGTTTTTGGACACGGGTTCGACTCCCGTCTAGTCCACTAAACGTGAACGTAGGCGAACCCTGACACGTATAACGGAAGAGTTCCAATCAGCAGACAATATGGTTGCTGGTTGGAACTTTTTTACTTTACAGGAAATTGCTTTCCTGTAAAGTAAAAAACACTCCGCGAGGATGCGCGCTGCGGCGTATAAGGTAGGTGTCGCAAGCGACCGCCGCAGGCACATTCTTTGTTCTGATTGTCAGATATTAGTAAGAAGTCACTGATGGCACTTTCTGTAGGTGTTAGAGAAAAGGAATGTTGCTATTATAAAAATGATAGAATATAATAGTTATAATTTAAATATTAGGGGGTGCTTTAATGGCAGAGAAAATGGAAATATTAGTTGAAAAGCGAAGACGCGGAGCTAGGAGTAATCAAAAGCTTAAGATACTGTATCTTGCAAAAATTCTTCTGGACAATACAGATGCTAATCATGATATTACATTACAGGAGATTATAGATAAACTGTCTGCAAATAATGTCACGGCAGAACGGAAAAGTTTGTATGATGATATTGCCCGGCTTGATGAATTCGGAATAAAGATAAAAAAGACGCAGTATGGAAAAACATATCATTATCAGGTTGTTAAGCGAGATTTTGAATTGGCAGAATTAAAACTTCTTGTAGATTCTGTTGCAGCGGCGAAGTTTATTACAGAAGAAAAATCAAATGAGTTGATTAAAAAAATAGAACATTTGACGAGTAAACATAATGCCACTATGTTGCAGCGTCAGGTATATGTGGCAGGGCGTGTAAAATCAATGAACAATGGAATAATGGAAAATGTCGATGCAATTCATACAGCTATAGCTGAGAATTCAAAGATATCTTTTCAGTACTTTCAGTGGAATGTGAAAAAGGAGGCGGAGCTTAAGCGGGATGGTAAGAGATATGAAGTCAGTCCATGGGGGTTATCATGGGATGATGAGTATTACTATCTGATTGGATATGATTCAGATGCAGGAATTATTAAGCATTATCGTGTAGATAAAATGCTTAGTATAAAAGTAGAAAATAAAGTTCGTGAAGGCAGATGTAAATTCAAAGAACCTGATATGGTAACATATGACAAAAAGATGTTTAATATGTTTAATGGGGAAGAGCGGAATGTGAAAATTCTGTGCGAAAATAGTTTGGCAGGAGTTATGATAGATCGTTTTGGAAAAGATGTAAGAATAACCAAAGTGGACAATGGACATTTTCAAGTTGTGGTAAAAGTAGCTGCCAGCATGCATTTTGTACATTGGATTATGGCATTGGGTGATGGAGTGAAGATTGTTGCACCGGATAGCTTGGTAGAACAGATACGAGAGGAAATTAATCGATTGGCGAACGAGTATAGTAAATGATAGAACAAAGATTCGATAAAAAATGAAATTCAAGTGGAGATTTATGGACTTGTAATTTGGCATAATAGAATTATCTAACAGAGGAACACAGAGAAATGTTGCAGAGAAAAATTATAAAGACAATAAAAAAAGACCATTAGGTCTTGATTTAATCTGCACCATGCAGAGTCAAAAGACGATGCCGGATAAACCTTATTTGCACTCGCTTTGTTAATTCTCTTTTATTATAGCATGTAAACAAATATAGTCAACAAAAAAATGATAAAAAATCAGGAGGAAATTTTATGACAGCATTCAAGTATTATTTGGGATTGGATATGGGAACTAATTCTGTGGGTTGGGCAGCAACTGATCCAGGGTATAGATTATTGAAAGCAAAAGGAAAAGATTTATGGGGAATACGTGAATTTAATGAGGCATCTGGTGCAGTTGAAAGACGTACACACAGAATAAGCAGAAGGAGAAGACAAAGAGAGCAGGTTAGAATTGGCATTTTAAAAGAGTATTTTCATGATGCCATATGTGAAGTGGACCCTAGTTTCTTTCAAAGATTAGAGAATAGTAAATATCATGAGGAAGATAAGGATGTTGAAGTAAGATATAAAAATAATATTTTTAATGATAGCAATTATACGGACAAGGATTATTATAATGAGTATCCAACCATATATCATTTGAGAAATGAATTAATAAGCAGTACAGAAAAACATGATGTCAGGCTTGTCTTTTTAGCACTGCTGAATATGTTTAAACACCGTGGTCATTTCTTAAATGCAGGATTAGGTGAAAATAACGGTGAAAGTAATATTGATAATGTGTATTTTGAATTAACAGAATTACTTTCAGAATTAACAGAATATCATTTGAGTCAGGATATAGATTGTAAGCAAATAGAAGCAATTTTGTCCCGCAGAGATATGAGCAGAACGCATAAAGCGGAAGAACTTGCAGGGGTATTGCACGTAGATTTAAAGAACAAGCCATATAAGGAATTAATAAGAGGATTATGTGGTTTAAAATTCAATGCATGTGTTGTTTTTCCAGATGTACAGAGTGAAGAAGTGACTAAACTTGATATCTGTCTTTCAGAATCTACTTTTGATGAAAAATCAGATGAAATTGCCAATATAATCGGTGAAGATTATTTTGAAATTATTATGGCTATGAAAGAAATGTTCGATATTGGATCTTTAGCAAGTATTATGAAAGGACATAATTACTTATCACAGGCAAGAGTTGCGTCATATACAAAGCATAAAGAAGATTTGAAACTTTTAAAAGAGGTTATAAAGAAATATTGCGGTAAGAAGGAATATGATAAGTTCTTTAATAGTGATGCAGATGGTTCCTATGCATCATATGTAGGATCTTATAACTCAAAAAATAAGGAAAGAAGAGTTGGAAATAAAAGAACCTCGGAAGAATTGTATAAGGAAATTAAGAAACTTTTGAAAGATGCTCAAAAAGAAGATGAGAATGTACAGAAAATACTTACATCTATTGAAAATGAAACATTTTTACCGAAACAGCTGACAGCATCTAACGGAGTAATTCCAAATCAGGTGCATGCAAGAGAAATGAAGAAAATACTTTCAAATGCAGAAAATTATCTTCCATTTTTAACGGAAAAGGATGAAACCGGGTTGTCGGTATCAGAAAGAATATTAAAACTCTTTACATTTCAAATACCGTATTATGTTGGCCCAACATCAGAAAACAGTGGCAAAAATGGAGGAAATGGTTGGGTTGTAAGACGAGAAGATGGACAGGTTTTACCATGGAATATTGATGAGAAGATAGATATGAAAGCGACATCAGAAGCATTTATATCACGGATGGTGCGGCGTTGCACATATATTAGCGGAGAACAGGTATTGCCGAAAGCTTCACTGGAATATCAAAGCTATTGCGTTCTTAATGAAATTAATAATATTAAGATTGATGGGGAGAGAATCTCGGTTGAGTTAAAGCAGGATATATACAAAGCTGTATTTCAAAAAGGGAAAAAAGTAACAAAGAAGCAGTTATGTAAATACTTACATACAAGAGGAATTATTGAAACAGAAGAGCAGGTTACAGGAGTGGATGTTTCAATAAATAATGCATTAACAACATATGGTAAATTCAAACCGATATTTGGTGAGGATATTTCTAAAGACAGTGTTCAGAAAATGATAGAGGACATAGTATTTTGGTGTACGGTCTACGGAGATTCTAAAAAATTACTGAAAGATAGAATAGAAGAAAAATATGGAAATAAACTTTCGGAAGAGCAGATTAAAAGAATTTTAGGATTTAAATTCAAAGATTGGGGTAATTTATCAAAGAAATTTTTAGAACTTAATGGAGCAGATACTTCAACAGGGGAATCAATAAGTATTATCAGAGCACTATGGAACAATAATCTGAATTTAATGGAGCTTATAAATAGTAGTTTATATAATTATAAAGAATGTTTGGCAGAGTATCAAAATACAATGCTGAAAACATTATCTGAGATTGAAGCGGAAGATTTGAATGAATATTATTTTTCTGCTCCGGTAAGGAGAATGATTTGGCAGACAATTCTCGTGATTAAAGAGTTGGTTAAAGTATTGGGCTGCGAACCAGAGCGTATATTTGTTGAAATGACAAGAAAACCGGATGAACATAAAACCCGGACTTCAAGCAGACGTAATAAATTTGAAGAATTATATAAAAAAGTAAAAGATGAAACTACTGATTGGATGCAGGTGATTGCTAATGCAGAGGAAGATGGAAAAATCAGAAGTAAAAAAATGTATCTTTACCTCACTCAAAAAGGAAGATGTATGTATACTGGAAAGCATATAGAATTGGATGATTTATTCGATAATAATCTGTATGATATAGACCATATTTATCCAAGGCATTTTGTGAAAGATGATAATATTGATAATAATCTGGTTTTAGTCTGCAAAGAAAAGAATGCGCATAAGAGTGACCATTACCCGATAGAGGAGGAAATCTTTTTATCACAGAAAAAAATGTGGCTGGAGCTTAGAAAATCTGGATTTATTACAGAAGAAAAATATAATCGTCTTATGGATAGAAATCCATTTAGTGATGAACAAAAAGCGGGATTTATTGCAAGACAGCTGGTAGAAACCAGCCAGGGAACAAAAGGTGTAGCAAATATACTGCGACAACTTTTACCGGGCAGTAAGATTGTTTATGCAAAGGCGTCAAATGTATCTGAATTTAGGCATACAAGGGATGATATTCCGAAGAGTCGTCTGGTTAATGATTTCCATCATGCTCATGACGCATATCTTAATATTGTAGTTGGAAATGTATATTATGTGAAATTTACTCAAAATCCGCTTAACTTTATAAAAAAAGATTATGATAATTATAAAGAAGATTATAATTTGTCAAAAATGTTTGACTGGGATGTAAAACGTAATGGTGAAGTGGCATGGATTGCACAGAGAAAGGATGGAGAGGCAGGAACAATAACTACCGTAAAGAAGATGTTAAGCAGAAATACCCCGTTGATGACCCGATATAGTTTTGAAGGAAAAGGCGGATTGGCAAATGAGACTCTTTACAGTGCTAAAAAAGCTAAAGGTGAGGGATATATTCCGTTTAAGTCATCAGATGATAAAATGCAGGATGTTACAAAATATGGAGGATTTACAAGTGTAACTGGTGCATATTTCTTTTTGGTAGAACATACTGAAAAGAAGAAACGAATCCGGACAATTGAATCAGTGCCGGTGTATTTGGCTCAAAAGATAGAACAGAATCCGGATGAACTTAAAAAATACTGTGAGGAAATATTGGGGCTTATTGATGCAGATATAAGGCTTAAAAAGATAAAAATAGGCTCTTTGATAAAGAGGAATGGTTATTTCTGTTATATTACTGGAAAAACAGGAAATCGATTAATTGTACGGAATGCAGTAAATCTATGCTTAAAAAATGAGTGGATAAAATATATTTCAAAGCTGGAAAAGGTCAAAGAAAAAGATGCTGTAGATAAGATTATTACAAAAGAAAAGAATGAGGTTTTGTATTCAGAACTTATACAGAAATTTAAACATGGTATTTTCTCAAAAAGACCAAATCCTGTTGGGGATAAGCTGGAAAAAGACAGTGAAAAGTTTAACAATTTATCAATTAAAGACCAATGTGCAGTATTGTGTCAAGTACTACGCATGGCGGCTATTTTGGGAAGTGAATGTGATATGACATTATTGGGTGACTCTCCTAATTGTGGAAAAATGTTGATAAGTAAGAAAATTGGAGATGAAGAAATATATCTGATTAATCAATCTGTAACAGGATTGTATGAAAAGAAAATCAATCTCCATACAGTATGAGCTGGCGGACTGTTGTCATCTCAAGCAGTGCAAAGTTAGATTATCAGATGGGCTATCTGATAGTGAGAAATCAGGATGTTGTCAAAATACATATTAGTGAAATTTCTATATTGATGATTGAAACAACATCCGTTTCTCTTACTGCAGCATTACTTTGTGAGTTGACGAAAAAGAAAATAAAAGTGATATTTTGTGATGAAAAAAGAAATCCTTCCTCTGAATTAATTCCATACTACGGAAGCCATGACACGAGTATGAAAGTGCGGAAACAGATTGCGTGGTCAGAGGATATAAAAACATCGGTATGGACGGAAATAGTTACTGAGAAAATCAGAAAACAGGCTGAAAATCTTGAAAGATGGGATAGAACGGAAGCTCAGATGCTTTACGAATATATTACACAGATTGAGTTTGGTGACGCAACGAACAGAGAGGGACATGCAGCAAAAGTTTATTTTAATGCATTGTTTGGCTTGGATTTTACGAGAACCGCTGAAAACAGTATAAATGCTGCATTGAATTATGGCTACAGTTTACTACTTTCTACTTGTGCTAGAGAAACAGCCCTAAATGGATATATTACGCAGATTGGATTATTTCATGATAATATTTTTAATCAATTTAATTTGGCATCTGATTTAATGGAACCATTTCGACCGATAGTGGATAATCTTGTAAAAACGATGCATCCAGATAAGTTTGAACATGATGAAAAAGTTGAAATATTAAAAATGCTGCAAAAAGAGATGATAATAGCCGGACGAAAGGAGTGCGTGAACAATGCAATGAAAATATACTGCCGGAGTATTTTTGATGCATTAAATGAGGGCGATATTTCATTGATTAAGTTCTATAAAGATGAGTTATAGGTATATGAGAATAATGGTTTTATTTGATCTTCCGGTACTAACTGAAAAACAGCGCAGGGATTATAGAGAGTTTAGAAAGTACTTGTTAAAAGCAGGTTTTTTTATGATGCAGGAATCGGTGTATTGCAAATTAGTTCAAAATGCAGGAGTAGCAGATGTTGTTCAGGAGAGTATCCGGAAGAATAAACCGGGAGAAGGACTGGTGCAAATATTAAGAGTGACTGAAAAGCAGTTTGCAAAGATGGAATATGTGGTAGGAGAAAATAAGTCTCTGGTATTGGATACGGACGAAAGGCTGGTGATTTTATGAAGTTAGTAAATACTTTATATAATCTGGAATTTGATTTAATGGAGAATCAGATACTGGTTTTATCAATAGAGAATCATTTGGCGTATAGAAATATTCTGGAAGAATTGTGGAAACAATATAAAGGAGAAACGGGAAATTTTATTTTGTCAGATGGGGATAAGGAACTGAAAATGTCACAGAGGATAGAGTGCATTTATAATATTTTTAATATTAATACCAATGATCGTAAAATTATCTCTAAATTGTATCAGGAACTTACATATCAAAATGACGCACTATTACAAGAAGAAAGCATACGTTTTAAACAGGAATTGATGGAATATTTTGATAAACTCATTTCTACGGTACCATATAATCTAAAATATAATTTTGAAGTTGATTTATCAAGCTTAATGAAAGCGATATCAGTAGAAACGGATGTGGAATGTGACTCGTTACTTGAAAAAATGCTCCAATATATAAAACTCATGAATCAAATATGTGGAATTGATATATTTGTGATTCCGAATTTGAAGTACTATTTTTCAACGGAAGAGACCATGCAATTTTATCAGTTTGCAATGTATAATAAAATTTATATAGTTGTCATAGAACCAATACTATCACCGCATATGGAAGGTGAAAAAAGCTGGATAATTGATGATGATTTATGTATAATTGAATTGTAAGAATTAACACTATATTCGCAATATAGTATAAGCTCGGAGATAACCTTAAAGTAATTTGAGGTTTGAGAGCTTTGTTAATTCAGAAAGATGTAAAACTAAAAGTTGCAATAATTCCGCAAATATCGGGTTTGAGAGCTTTGTTAATTCAGAAAGATGTAAAACTAGAATTGCCATATTTAACCACAGCGCAGAGTTTGAGAGCTTTGTTAATTCAGAAAGATGTAAAACGCGGGTTGTCTGCTGTTAGCTCGGATATTAGTTTGAGAGCTTTGTTAATTCAGAAAGATGTAAAACTACCATGTGACCGTCTACGTTCAGGATAGGTTTGAGAGCTTTGTTAATTCAGAAAGATGTAAAACGAGAATTGGTCACGCTATACCATTGACCGGGTTTGAGAGCTTTGTTAATTCAGAAAGATGTAAAACAAGCAAGTGGTATTGTATATATAGAAACAAGTTTGAGAGCTTTGTTAATTCAGAAAGATGTAAAACCTTTCCGCTTTTTCATCATTCGCAATCATGTTTGAGAGCTTTGTTAATTCAGAAAGATGTAAAACTATTTCTCCAATGACGCATACACTGCCAGGTTTGAGAGCTTTGTTAATTCAGAAAGATGTAAAACAACTTCGGTTAAAAGTTTATCATAGTCTTGGTTTGAGAGCTTTGTTAATTCAGAAAGATGTAAAACAGCTAATAATGCAGGTGGTTTTCAAGCAGGGTTTGAGAGCTTTGTTAATTCAGAAAGATGTAAAACCTGAGTTAGCAGACAAGAAAGCAGTTGAAGGTTTGAGAGCTTTGTTAATTCAGAAAGATGTAAAACTAAACTTTATAATCAGACCTATTGCAAGGGTTTGAGAGCTTTGTTAATTCAGAAAGATGTAAAACTTTTATTTGTGGTAGTTACACGATTTTTAGTTTGAGAGCTTTGTTAATTCAGAAAGATGTAAAACTATTGTTGTTTTAGATTTTACGGTAGAATCGTTTGAGAGCTTTGTTAATTCAGAAAGATGTAAAACCGCAAGCGTGCCTTGCTATGGTCAATCAGCGTTTGAGAGCTTTGTTAATTCAGAAAGATGTAAAACATTGAACGCATACGCTAACACGTCAACATCGTTTGAGAGCTTTGTTAATTCAGAAAGATGTAAAACAAAACATACCCTTGTCACTTATAAGGGTAGTTTGAGAGCTTTGTTAATTCAGAAAGATGTAAAACAGTAAATGTTTTCGGTTTTGGAATTGTTTAGTTTGAGAGCTTTGTTAATTCAGAAAGATGTAAAACGCAGATTCATTTTATATGCACAGGTCTTTAGTTTGAGAGCTTTGTTAATTCAGAAAGATGTAAAACCTGTTCCTCTTAATTGATAATCAATACTTCGTTTGAGAGCTTTGTTAATTCAGAAAGATGTAAAACTTAACAGCACAGGCAGTTGTGGACATTCTGTTTGAGAGCTTTGTTAATTCAGAAAGATGTAAAACTCTGCCCCTGCAATATTCAAATTCTTATTCGTTTGAGAGCTTTGTTAATTCAGAAAGATGTAAAACAGAATTAACAGATATTGAATGGACAATGGGGTTTGAGAGCTTTGTTAATTCAGAAAGATGTAAAACTTGTTGAATATGCTAATGGTCAATTAGAAGGTTTGAGAGCTTTGTTAATTCAGAAAGATGTAAAACAATACACAGGGTGTAGATATTGATATAAAGTTTGAGAGCTTTGTTAATTCAGAAAGATGTAAAACACCTGTAACTTATCAAATGTGGATTGATGGGTTTGAGAGCTTTGTTAATTCAGAAAGATGTAAAACAATGTCTATTGCACTTTTCTCGATTTCATAGTTTGAGAGCTTTGTTAATTCAGAAAGATGTAAAACGTAGAAGTGTATCTGTATTCCATCCTGTTCGTTTGAGAGCTTTGTTAATTCAGAAAGATGTAAAACAAATAAACTCCATTAATGGCATCCTCAACTTGTTTGAGAGCTTTGTTAATTCAGAAAGATGTAAAACCTACCATTCCGGCGTTGCCTACATTTTCGGTTTGAGAGCTTTGTTAATTCAGAAAGATGTAAAACGTTCCGGTTTTATCGTTTTTTACACAACATGTTTGAGAGCTTTGTTAATTCAGAAAGATGTAAAACTATTGCAATGAATTTTCCATCTAACACAGGTTTGAGAGCTTTGTTAATTCAGAAAGATGTAAAACTGAAGAAGGAATAGTGACCCCAACCACCAGTTTGAGAGCTTTGTTAATTCAGAAAGATGTAAAACCGTCACAGCCATATAGCTTGATGGATAAAGGTTTGAGAGCTTTGTTAATTCAGAAAGATGTAAAACTGCACCACACAATATAAATATTTGCTATGGTTTGAGAGCTTTGTTAATTCAGAAAGATGTAAAACTTTACTACAATGTAACAACTGACACATTGCGTTTGAGAGCTTTATTGATTTGAAGAGTAATAAAACGAAGTACCTTATAATGCAAATCACCTGATTTGAGAACATTACTATTTGACAAAAAAAATAACGAAAGGTGGTGGTAATAAGTGAGTAATGAACATAAGGCAATTTTTAAAGCTTATCTGCGAAATCTTATGAGACAATTAGAGGCAATGGAAAAGGAATTTGAGAATAATGACATTGAAAATGCTAAAAAAATTCTCAGCGATTTAATCCAAGATACAAAAGATAGTATAGAAGATTAGTAATTGAAATTATGTGGAAATGAGAATGGCGAAAGTTGTTCTCATTTTGCGTTTTGTTACATAATTGCTTTTATAAATTAAAATATACACATAATACACATAAAAGTCAGGGAGAACCAGATGACAATAGAATATAAAAGACTTACAGAAAAAGAACTTAACATTTTTATCAATATGAGAATAAATCAGCTAAGAGAAGAAGGAGCAAAAGAGAAAATAGATTTGTTTCCTGCGCTGAAAGAGTACTATACGCGTCATATGAAGGATGGAACATTTGTATCCTGGCTTGCACTTGATGAGGAAAATATTGTTGGAACAAGTGGAATGTCATTCGTAGAGAAACCGCCATATTTCGGATGCCCTAGTGGTAAAATTGGTTTATTGTCCAGTATGTTTACGAATCCGGATTATAGAAGAAAGGGGATAGCTAAGGAATTGTTATCCCGTGTTGTAAATGATGCCAGAGAATATGGATGTGGAACAGTACAAATTACGGCATCTGATATGGGAGTCAAGTTATATACCGATTTTGGATTTGTGCATAATGACAATTTCATGCAGTATAAAATTTAAATAAACATGCCAATATAATTCAGAAAAGAATACAAAATATTAATCTACAGAACCTGCATGGGCAGCTTCTTATGGATGCTTGGCAACAGCAATAAGAGTGGTTTCACAGACTGCTCTTATTTTTTTGAAAAATTTTTGAAAAATTTAAATCTTTTTTCCAATCCCTCCTGTCTTACTTAATAGAAGGGAGGAAGGACAGATGAAAAACATAATAAAATGGTTTGTGCTGCTGATGCATAAGGATATGCAGAATTTTGAAATGAACGAGGATACGGATTGCTCGGTTCGCAAACAGATTATGAACAGAACAAATCGCAAAAAGGAAGGCGAAAGATTAGGATGAAAATGAGAAAACCTGGATATATTGCACTTGCAGTCCTGATGGCAGCAACACTCACATTAACAGGATGTAGCAATGTGACAGAAGCAAAGGGAAGTCCGACTACGGAAAAAGAAAAAGTAGCAGAGAAAACACCACAGAAGAGGGTAAAAGTTATAGTAGAAAATGCTGCAGAAACAGCTATTGAAACAGTCAGATTGGTGCAGAAGACAGAAGAAACTGAAAATTTAGAACCGGAACTTGGGGCAGAAGAAGATACAGCGGAAGAAAACACAGAGGGAGAAAATGAGACGGGAACAAAGCAAGGAAAGACAGAGGAGACAGACCAGTCAGACAAAAATAAAAGCGGTAAGAAAAAGAATTCAACAGTAGCAGATACAACCGATTCAAATAAGCCGCCACATGACGGAATGATATATGATGTCAATGCAGGAACATGGATTGATATGCCGGAGGTTCATTCGGATGGTTTTGACAGAAGTGAGGCCGAAGAGGTGTGGTCTTATGTGAATGCAGAGAGAACAGCAGCAGGCCTCAATGCACTTACCTGGGATGAGGACATATACAATTTTGCATGCCAGAGAGCACAGGCAATTGTATCAGATTTTTCCCATAATGGCTGTGGCAATTATGGAGAAAACATAGCATTAAATTCTGCGGGAAGCGCATATAGAATCCACATGCAGTGGTTTTACTCAACCGGTCATCACAATAACTATATGTTATCTTCCTATGTAAAAGGTGCCTGTGCCATATATGTATATCAGGGTGTCTGGTATGCAGTGGAAAATTTTGCACTGGAAGAAAGTGAAAACAGTGGTGGAACGTTATCCTGCAATGCCTATGGACTGGAGGCAGAAGCAGCTTTAAATGAGTATATTGACAGTCATGACTGGTGAGAAAAGAAGATGGAAATGTGTTTGCGGTGGAAGAGCTGTTTCTGTTAAAATTTTAAGAAATCAGGCGTTAAAGGAAAAACACATGAGAAATAAGGAAGAAAGAAGGAAAAGAAAATGACATATACACAGGCGGTTGAAAAAGCATGTAATGGAGATTCGACGGGATTTGAATTCCTTTATGATACAACAAAAAATAATAAATATTATCTGGCTTTAAAATATGTGAAAGATGAAGAGGCAGCAAAAGATGTTTTGCAGGAAGCATACATACGGGCGTGGAAAAATCTGGATAAACTAAAAGAACCGGAAAAATTTGATTCCTGGTTAGCACAGATTGTGGTAAATACAGCAAAAAATGAACTGGAAAAACGCAATCATACACCGCTAGATTTACGCATGGAAAGTGGTGAGGAAGAAGATGCAGAAATCATGGACTAGGCAGTAAGCGTCTGGGAAAATGAGCCGGAATTAGAATATACGAAAGAAGAGACCAGACAGCTGGTGCATGAGCTGATCGATGCATTGTCTGACGAGCAGCGTCTGGTTGTAATTGCCTTTGAATTAGAGGGACTTACCACAAAAGAAATTGCAGAACAGCTGGGCTGCCCGGAAGCTACAGTGAAATCAAGACTGCGTTATGGCAGGAATAATATCAAGACAAAGGCAGAGGAACTGCAGAAGAGGGGATACAAGCTTTACAGTGTTGCACCAATGCCGTTACTGCTGTATCTGTTGAAAAAGGAAATGGTTGTATCTGCGGCAGAGCCATCCACCCAGCTTTTATTAAGTGAATGTAGAAAAAGTATAGCAAAGAGTACATATGGTGCAGGAAAAACTGCAGCCTCAACAGCGGTAAAAGCCGCAGGCACAGCAAGAAAGATGTCATTTTTGTCAACTGCAGCTGGAAAAGCGGTAATTGGAATCGTGGCAACGGCATCTATAGCAAGTGCAGTGACAGTTGGTGTCATCAGCTACAATAAATCAAATGATAAAAATGCGACCGCACAGGAAAATGTTCCGGCAGTAGAAGAAGTTCCGGTAAATGCAGACCAGCCAATAGATGGCGTGGTTGAGGATACAGAGACAACGGATGCACCAGAGGATGAAAATGGAAGTGAAAAATATGCTGATATTCCGGAATCTGTGCTTCCAAGTTCCGTGCGTAATGATAAAGACTATTTTGAATTCTGGGACGAGCCGGTAAAGGCAACCTGCTGGATTGACGGTGTCAAGGGAACGATTTATGCAGACTGGGATAAAACACAGATTATCAAAGAAGTTACCTATGATGTAGATGGCTATGAGGATGAACTCCTTATTATTGGCTGTACACTGGATGGCGGTACCCATGCCATTGCAATTTATAACGGACAGTATGTTGTGGTAAATGATGCCATGTGGGATCATTGGTATAATGGAAAGAGTTCTGCTTTTGATTAATACGAAAACTTAAGATTTCGTTAAATTTATGGAACTGATTCTTAAGGTTGTCTGTGAGACATTGACCAACCAATTCCAGTAAGATATATTATGAATTAATGGGCTGTGGAAAAACAGTCCGGATTAAGGAGTATAAGTATATCAAAGTAAGGAGGAACTATGGGCATGGAAAAGCAGAAGGCGAAGACAGGTCCGAAAAAGAAGGTTGGAAAAAAGCAGAGAAGAAAGAGAAAACTGATACTTTTTATTGTAGAAGTATTAGTGATACTCATTTTGCTGGTAGTATTTTATGTAATGAGTAAGCTGAATAAAATCAATAATACCGGTTCCTTAGACGCGAAGAAGCTGAATATTAATATAGACAGCGAGACCCAGGAAGTGTTAGATAATTATACCAATATAGCTATCTTTGGAATTGATAACCGGAGCAGTGGAAATTATGAAAGCGGAAACAGCGACTGTATCATGATTGCCAGTATCAATGATGATACCAAGGAAGTGAAGCTTGTATCCGTATACCGGGATTCCTTTCTGGCAGTAGATGATAAAGACAGCCTGCGGAAACTGAATGCAGCTTATGCCAAGGGAGGACCGACCGGTGCAGTAGCGGCGTTAAATAAGAATCTGGATTTGAATATTACCGAATATGTATCCGTAGACTTCAATGCGGTAATGGAAGTTGTGGATGCATTAGGTGGAATAGAGTTGGATATTACCAAGGAAGAAGCCAGCAATATGCACATCTGGATTGATGAAATGAATGAAGTCATGGGAACCCATGGCAAGCCGGTTTCCGGACCGGGCGTGCAGCAGGTCAATGGAATACAGGCACTTGCCTATTGCCGTGACCGAATGAGCGGCGGAGACGATTTCCGCCGGACCGAGCGCCAGCGTATTGTAGTAGGAAAGATTGTAGAAAAAGCAAAGCAGGCAGACATCCTTACTTTAAATGATTTGGTAGACAAGCTGTTTCCGGACATTTCTACCAGCCTTTCTACCACAGAAATATTGGGACTTGCAGCCCATGTCAAAGAGTATGAGCTTGCAGATACCCAGGGCTGGCCATTCCAGTTAGACACCAAGATGATGGAAAAATCCATCGGAGCAGTAGTTGTACCAACGGATTTGGAGACCAATGTAGATTTGCTGCACCGCTATTTATTTGATGTAGAGGATTATGAAACGACAGATAAGGTGAAAGAAATCAGCAAGGCAGTAAGCAACAGGACAGGAAAGACGGCAGCAGATACCACCCGGGATACGAATCCGCTGGTGCAGGATGCGGCTGCTGCTGAAATAACAGAGTAAGAGGAAAATATAACCAAATTTTATAAAAATTTCACAAAAAACAAGAAAAATCCAGTTACCTTTTGTATATTATTATGTTATGATAAAAATATATCAGTAAACATACAATGATTATCAAGGAGGTATTACGAATGCAGAGATTTACATTACCAAGAGATTTATATCACGGCAAAGGTGCATTGGAGGCACTGAAGAACTTTGAAGGAAGGCGCGCAATGATCTGTGTTGGTGGAGGCTCCATGAAACGGTTTGGTTTCCTGGATAAAGCAGAGGCATATCTGAAAGAAGCAGGTATGGAAGTGGAACTGTTTGAAGGAATTGAACCGGATCCATCTGTTGAGACCGTGATGAAGGGTGCTGCCGCTATGGAGAAGTTCAAGCCGGACTGGATTGTAGCAATCGGTGGTGGTTCACCAATTGATGCTGCAAAAGCAATGTGGATTAAATATGAATATCCGGATATTACCTTTGAAGATATGTGTAAGGTATTTGGAATTCCGAAATTAAGAAAGAAAGCACATTTCTGTGCAATTTCTTCTACCTCGGGAACAGCAACAGAAGTAACTGCATTTTCTATTATTACGGATTATGAGAAGGGAATCAAATATCCGATTGCGGATTTTGAGATTACACCGGACGTAGCAATCGTTGACCCGGAACTGGCAGAGACCATGCCGCAGAAACTGGTAGCCCACACCGGAATGGATGCGATGACACATGCAATCGAAGCGTATGTTTCAACTGCAAACAGTGATTTTACAGACCCGCTGGCACTCCATGCCATTGAGATGATTCAGCATGATCTGATTGATTCCTATAACGGAGATATGGCAAAACGTGATGCCATGCACAATGCCCAGTGTCTGGCTGGAATGGCATTTTCCAATGCACTGCTTGGAATCGTACATTCTATGGCACATAAGACCGGTGCCGCATTTGCCGACTACGGTGCACATATTATTCATGGCGCAGCTAATGCCATGTATCTGCCGAAGGTTATTGCATTTAATGCAAAGGATGAGACTGCAAAGAAACGTTATGGCGTGATTGCAGATTTTATGAAGCTTGGCGGAGAGACACTGGACGAGAAAGTCGCACTTTTAATCCAGTACCTGCGTAAGATGAATGATGACTTGAATATTCCGCACTGTATTAAGAACTACGGACCGGACAGCTATCCGGCTGAGCAGGGCTTTGTACCGGAAGAAGTATTCTTAGAGAGACTGCCTGAGATTGCAGCCAATGCAATTTTGGATGCCTGCACCGGCTCCAACCCAAGACAGCCAAGTCAGGAAGAAATGGAAAAACTGCTGAAATGCTGTTACTATGACACAGAAGTAGATTTCTAAAAAATAGATTAAAAATGAAGTAAGCCCCGTTTCGATATCGCATTGATATTTGAGACGGGGTTTTTACAGTCTGAAAAATGGTTTTACAAAGGTAATACCCCCACAGCACTGCGGGGGTACAAAGGGGAGTTATGAAAATTTATGAAAAAAGTTTTATCAAATAGAGAGACAAGACATTGGGGGATGAACCTGTTCTCTATTGATATTTGTAGTATACCCGGATTTTGTGAAAAATAATTGTCCAGATTATGAAAAAAGCGTTAAATTCTAAAAAATTTTTTCTGAAAAAATTTCATGAATCTTGTATATTTCCCTTGCGTAAAACACAAGATATGGTATACTGTATATGCGTTGAAGAGATTCGACACAAAATCTAGTACAGTTTTGTGCCGATTTTATGCGAATAGACTATTTTTTTATGGGAGAGGATTTCAATGAAAATCATTAAAAGAAGCGGCGCAGAGGCTGTTTTTGACATTTCAAAAATTATTATTGCAATTAATAAAGCGAACCATGAGGTGGTGGAAGCGGAACGATTGACTGCAGACCAGATTAAGGAGATTGCACAATATATAGAGGATTCCTGTAAGGATGCCAACCATGCCCTGAATGTAGAAGATATTCAGGACTTAGTGGAGGATCAGCTAATGGACAAGAGGGCTTTTTCTGTTGCCCGGAAATACATTACTTACCGCTATAAACGTGCCCTGGTACGTAAATCCAACTCTACGGATGAACAGATTTTAAGTCTGATTGAATGTAATAATGAAGAAGTAAAACAGGAGAATTCCAACAAGGATTCAACCGTAAACAGCGTGCAGCGTGACTATATGGCTGGTGAGGTGAGTAAGGATATTACCAGAAGATTCCTTCTCCCGGAGGATATTGTAGAGGCACATGAACAGGGAATTATCCATTTCCATGATGCAGATTATTTTGCACAGCATATGCATAACT